>Ga0210059_1015062_pt1 | contig 11342 bp, 6 predicted proteins | sample Ectturendosymbi2_FD_188042 | JGI IMG/M metagenome (GOLD analysis project Ga0210059, IMG submission 188042) | Ecteinascidia turbinata endosymbiont from Florida, USA - Sample 2 (SPAdes) (version 2) | ecosystem: Host-associated > Tunicates > Ascidians > Unclassified | place: Key West, Florida... | reverse complement strand
TATATTGTTTTTCCTCATTGGCAAAATGTCTACGCGGGCCGGATGAAATGGCTTCGCGGGCCGGATTTGGCCCGCGGGCCGTAGTTTGGTGACCCCTGCATTAAGCCCTTGTTTATGGATCCTGATTAATAAAAGTAACGATCATATGTTGCATTTAGTGAATGTAGTTTGTATTGCGTGAGATTAGAGCACTTCCAATTAAATTTTTGACCTTTTAGGTTGTACACGTTTTTTTTCCATTCCAGGTTTCCTTCTTATCACAATGTGTTGGATTTATGAGTTTCACTTCTTCTAGCTTAATTAACAACCTATCCACAAAAATTACTTGGGCTGTTAGGTATTATCATGTGTTTGGCGTGAGGAAAACGTCATTAAGCTTAGGTCTGGTCAGCCTCGAGAAACGTTTTTAAACACTGCCTGAACTTCTTGTTACTATATATCTCATGTCGCAATAGAATGAAATAATTTTTATGGACAAAACAAACCCGCATATGGAAAACACCCTATTGGTGGTAAGTATTTTTCGTCATGGGCGCATGTTTGTTTCAACTTTCTTGCACGTGCGACAGCACTGAAAGAACTTGTGACTTCCCCATGGGCTCGTTTTTCACACCTCAGCCTTCAATATAATCTTGCAAGAAAACAGTATTTTGGGTCCCCCAAAAGCGTCATAAACGTAATGTGTTTGTGGATCATTTAAGTAAAAGCTGGATTACGTGTTTAATGGTCACATGGTCATTGGTCATTGACCATAATACTTTTATCATTGAACCCGAAAGACGAAATTAACGCCAATGATGAGCAGAACTGTCGCCGAAAAGTCTCAATATGGGGGCTTTGCGTTTGTGCAAGCGGCTTGACCTTTCAAAAATTTGCAATAAATTTCAGGCCCGCAACCAGAGGGGGGACAATCGAGCAATTGCCCCCCTGAAATTTTTAAAAAGTATGTATTTGTTAGGTACAGCAACAAGTTACATTATATTGCTCCCCCCGAAAATCTCAGTTGGTTGCGGCCCTGCTAAATTTACAACATATAATTTGCAATTCGCAAATTGTGATTCACACTCCGGGAAAATTAATTATAAAATTATTAAATATTTTCCAGGAAATACCCATAACTGGCTATCAGTTTGCATTTTGCAAATAAAAATTTTTCAACGAGCTTAACAAAAGAATGGGTATTAATTATAGTCATTTAGTTGACAGCGATAATGCCGTAATGAAATGCAAATGTTAACGAAAATATGCACAAAACCAGAATAAACGCTATTGTTCTGATATGAGAGCACTGTTACTGAAGGAACAGACCTCGAGGCGGGTCAAAGCAGTGCACCGTGATGAACGATTTTGTTCATTAGCGCAAACTGAAAAACTTTACCATGAGCTCAAATGAATTTTGTTCAAAATTCATGCGTATCGGGCTTTTAACTGGCCGAAATACGCATGTATAAATGTTTCTGATGTCTACACTTGTTAATCTCCAGGTCTGATTAATACCATTTTGCGCTCAAGCACAAATCCGTTTACTACCTCCCAAAGTTATCAAAAATGATCAGTCGATGTTAGTTCTAGGTAACATCGGCAAGTGCTACTCTGTTCATTAATCACAGGACAAAATAAAATACGGTTGATAAAACTTCACTGATTTTTAGCGTCTCACATTTGAATTTGCGGGTCTTGAAGCTTTGGGGACTAAGGCCATAAAAACCACCCCGTAGCCACGGCACTGATTGTGAGTCACTACTGGCGTCAGAATGGGGAAGAAATGGACAAGGCCCCTCGGATTAAAAAATTTAATGTAGCCTATTCCTTTTAACTTTTAGTAGAATGTTTTTCTCTTAGTTTCGAGTTGGTAAAATGAAGCATCACCACTGTTTTGCGCCCCTGGAAAAAATACTTCTGACCACTTCTTGGAAAAATCCACTATTTCCACCCATGGGAAAAATCCGTTCATCCCCCATGTGAGTCACACAAACATGTTCGACGATTGTGGCCAGTTCAGCTAGGAAATGCTGAGTGCTGACCAATGCTACTGGACTGTAAAATACGCAGCCTGTTTCATCTTTTAAGTATTTTTCTTGCTCAAAGTGTTTTGGGAGTTTTTATCTTACTTCGGCGCATTTTCCATGCTTCTTGAAAGCTGACTTAAAGGATTTGACGGCTCTGTGTTCACTGTTGAGCCTAAAGGACTTAGGTTAGTTTGCAATACGTAACATAACTTGTGAGACACCAAAAACAATTCGTCAGAGTTGTATGTTAATTTGAATTTGACCTGTTGGATTTGTTTAGAGCACAAAATTCCTTTTTTGAGTCCCAAACAAACAGAAAACTTCAAAATTGCCTTTAAACCAAAATTGCGTTAGGCGTACAGCAAACATTAAATCTACTGGAGCAGCAAACGAGTCTTTTAATTGCAATAGAATTTCTCTCTTTGCAGCCCGCAATTTTTTTCTTCAACGGTATGGTGTGGCATTCATGCTTACAGTGTTGGACCTCCTTGATTTAGAATACCGTTTTGCTGATGGTCAAAACATAGTAGCCTACGTTCATCCAATGCACGTTTTTGGTTTCAAAATCAGCAATTCAAACATTACGAAATCCGACTTCAGACCAAGTATTTCAAGTTACATTAGCGACTATGGTTTCACACTGTCATCACGCTCACTTGCTTCATGGTTCACGAGACCGCTTGATTTATAAAAACGCGCCAATATTGATTGTTGTTTGTGAATACTACAAAACGGGTACAACATCCTGTAATGAGTAATGACACTGCTGTATTTTCCTAGGTCTGGGGTTTTTCTGTGTTATCTGGGGTTCTTGGGTTTTTATTGAAAATATATTTTTTTATTCTGGTCAAATTTCAGAAATGTATATTATATTACTGTATTTTTCATTCAAGAATAGCCTATAGTAGCTAGGTTTTACAGGCAAAATGAGGGCTTAACTCATAGGCCTAAGCTAATGATTTATGATAATGTCTGTGCAGTGTCAGTACTGTCAGTAGAGTAGCCAGTGCAGAAAGAACGTGGGCTAGGCCTGCCAAATGGCTTGAAATCGAATGTTTTACGGATGCAGCACTAAGCATAGGTCAGCACTCTAACCTATCCTTGATATGCAGACAGGAACTAGGGAATGAAAAATTTTGAATGGTAAGTATTCATATTATTTAGCCTATTGCATTGAATGCAATGTTGAATGTAGGATGTAAAACGAAACTGTAGTGTAAGACCTTGAAATTGAATGCATCATGTGATGTGACGTACATGTTGATGTTTTAATTTGTACATTTAAGTGAAGGTAAAAGAAAACATTAAACATTTTTTAGAAAAGATCTAACTAACTTTTTATGTTACTTACTGCATACATTTTTATTTGCTGCTAGGCCTATTTCTAAATTGTCAGTATGTTTGAAAATAGATGTGAACTTGTTAAAAATTTGATGCAAGTCATGCATATTACTTTAATTTCTTATGTGCAAATACTAGTAGCATACGTTTCAAGTTTTGTATGCCTGTTTTTTTATTAATTTCTGTTTTTTGAGGTAGTTACTATAGAACTGCTTGTGGATCTTCATATTTGAAACCTTATTCGACTGCCACCTGTAATGTGACAATAATGCATGACGAGATTATTGCAGTAGGGTTGGTAGAAATATACTAAACGTAAAAGGCAAACCTTAAACCTAAAAGCTAACCCTAACTCAACTGTAAGTAACCTTAACACTATCACTAATGCTAACCCTAACTACTAAACCGAACTCCTAAATCTGAACTTTGAAAACTTTTTGAAAAAGTATAGAAAAACTAGTCCCATGAATTGAAACGTGCAAGCACTAGACCTATTACCAAAACGAAAGTTGTCAAGGTGAGAGCCAAACCGAAAACCAGATTAGCACAGCAGGCGTAAATGCTACTACTATGCTACTACAGCGATACCAATTAAGTGACAAACTCAGCGTTTTATTCAAACTGTGTCATATTGTAAGGTGGTTCCATAGCTAGTTAGTTAGCTACTTCTTTTTTTTAAAGGTAAATTCTGAAGTTTTTCTTCATAACAGAGTAGCAACACTGACATAGAGTAGCAACACTTCATAACAGAGTAGCAACACTCATAGTTAGTATATAATGAGTAAACCTCTTTTGCTTTTCTTGGATCAAATGTGTTGAGTAATATACAATATGCCATGGATGGCCAAACCTGCTTTGTGTATGAGCTGCATATCATAAAATCCAAGTTACAAAGAGCTGCAACATAAAAATCTAAAAACATGAATTTAATTATAATCTATGCTACTGTGACATCATAATTCTTTTTGGAATGACTTGCAAAAGTAATACTCATACTATATGGCACACTAGCTACCAAATTGCTACTTTACAATATTTTTACACTTTACAGTAGAATAAAAATAAAGAACAAATATATAATTTTTCAGAAAACTCAATAAACTTTCTAAAAAATCAATAAGCCGCATGCAAAGATTTGAAGATCTGTATGTGGCTTGCAAGCCGTAGCTTGGCCACCCTTGGAATATGCCATCCCTATTTCATAAAACGTGAAATTTTTAGAATACCTTGTCATCGGCGTTTTTTGGTGTTTAGTCTATTTTTTCATAATTTTTTTATTCAGACCTAGCTCTCACACTTGAGTTGAATACTGCTGTAAATTTTTTTTTACAAGCTTAAGGCCTCAGAAGTTTCAAGCAAAGCCAAATATGTCACAAGGATGTGGTTTCATCATAGGCCATGTGGTAGTCAAGGTAGCTAAAAAGGGGAGCGAAATAAAACTACACAAGGGGACAACAAAGGTTTAGGCTATAAATTAGGCTTACTAATATGGACAAACACCTTTCAGCATAATAATTGCTGCAGGTGTTAGCCTATTTAATTTATTGTAGTTTGAGTTTAAAGCTCGTTTGGCAATTAAATAGCTGACAATTAACTTTAGTTACAGTTTTGGAACAAGCAATTTAAACTTGTTTGCTCAATGTTGGTACAGTGTGAAGAATGGATGTCCGTGAATGCGGATATGTGATGACATAACCGGAGTTGAAAAATACCTCATTACACAATGAATAAAGGTAAAAACACAATAGAAAAAAATATTTGTTGTTGCAATTTAATACAATTTTGCCCCAAACAGGTGATGTTGAAAAGTTGTGATGTTTTGATTTTTTATATTTTCACAACTATTCAAACCTAAATTGTGGTCCCATTGGAGCTTGTTACTAAGAATGGAATAATCATGTTGCGAAAGGGATGGTGGTTGAAAGTAAGCGTAGGCTAGCAACAAATAATATTTTTACTAATGTTGTGGCGTTGCTACTCACCGCAAAATATCAGTTTTCGTGATTCTGGTTACGTCATTTTATATCCACAACCAAGATCCACTCTTGATGGACATCTGTCTTGTATAAGGCACCCTCAATCTTTTTGCAAGAAGGCCAAGGGGTTTGCTGTAGGCCTATTTTATTCATAACATCCAACCACTTGTGACATAGTAAGAAATCATAGCACATAAAACATATTTAAAAATAAAGCAAGCTGCACATGGAGAGCTGAGATATATGCTGATGAAGTAAGGTAGGCAAATGGTAATGGGTGGGGAAATGAATGGTGATGCAGATTAGGTATCAGAAAACAACAGCTATGATAGTACTTTAATGAAAAGGTAGTGACTACGAATATGCCTGGCATGATGTGGTTCGAATAAAACGCTTAGTTTGTCACTCAAACCGCATCGACCTTGTAGCGTAGCAAATATGTTTGAGGTCTTCTGTACCAATGGTTTTTGGATCAGCTTCCACCTTGGCGACATTAGTTTTGGTAGTAGTGTTACAGTTTGGGTTTATGGTTTACATTTCGACTTTAGGTTTAGGGTTAGGTTTAAGTATAGTTTAGGTTTAAGGTTTCAAAGTTTAGGTTCAGGTTGAAGATTTCAAAGTTTAGGTTTAGGGGTTAGGGTCAGGTTTACAGTTAGGATTTAGGGTTTTGGTTTTATGTTTAGTACATTTCTACCAAGCCTACTACAATCTTGCCATGCGTTACTATCACGTTACAGGTGGCAGTTTAATAAGATTTCAAATATGAAGGTCCACAGGCGGACCTGTAGCCACTGCCTAATGAAAATGTGCGCAGCAGATGTGCATGACATGAGACAAATACAAAAGTGAACAGTACAGTCCATGATGAAGAATTGATGTTGTCCACACAGATGACAGATAGTAAGCCCAGATAAAAATGGAGTAAAATAGGTTTTATCATAATGTATTCCAGTCTAGAAACTGTTGCAGTAGTCTATACAGCAAGATATTGTCTTGTGCATGACATCATGATATGAACATTTTAATCATCACATGCATGAAAAAGCAGCATAGCATGATAAGCAAAGTGAGGCACAGTGGATACATTAGTGCTTTAAGGTTTTGTGTATTCTTAATGCATGTTTTTAAGCAATATTTTATTCATGATTCAATGCAATGTCATGTGAATGGTCTAACACAGGGGTGGCCAACCTTTTGCATACCATGCACCAATTTTTCCAAGCGTGAGTAGAGATGCGCCATACCATCGGACATTTCATGTAACAATGTTACTTCACATCATCAGTAATTTACTAGGTAATATAATCAAATACAAATGGAATATCTGGTAAAGCAGCAAATAAACTTCAAATTTACTTACTTTTTAATGAGACTTCAAACATTTCACCAGTTTTTCAATGTTTTGAGTTAAATTTATTAGTGAGAGTAGCAGAAAATTGTTCAATTTTGAATCAGTCAGGCGTGTGCTCGTTTTACTTTTAATCAATTTCATGGACGAAAATGCTTATTTGCATGTGTATGTCGTTTCAAAACAGCATACATATAAGCAAATTTTCTCAGTTCTGAGAAATTTGCACAAGGTAAGGATCGCCAGAAATTAATCACGTCGTAACTACCAGGGACTGAAGAAAGCGTATCAAATTTTGTTTTCAATATTAAATTTGTTTTGAAATCAAGAAGTTCCATTTGTTTTATTTGGCATTTTCTTTATCTGTTGCTCACTAAATGAGAATGGCTTTATAAATGCGAAAATGCAGTGTACTTCTTTAGCAAAATCACAAAATTGATTTTCAATTGAGTCTCGCAATAACTTCATCTTTACAGTGCATTTTCTCATATCACCAATATCAGCAGCACATTCATTATGCTCCTTTAAATACAGAGACCAGCTGATATCATCATTTTCTGACTGCGAAATGAAGAGTTTTAACATTATCTTGAATGTTTGTTTTAAGATGATAACAAGCATCTCATAAAGGATTTGTATGAAAAAAATTCGATAGAAACATTGGGAAGGCTTACTACCTTACTTTATTAGGATTACAGATATACAATGCGCCACTTCAAATCATCCAATGCGCCAAATTGGGCGCATGCGCCATAGGTTGGCTACCCCTGGTCTAAGAGTTTACATTATGACCTGTTAGAATACACCACGAAAATTGGTCACTGTTTTTGGTTGCTCATATGAACGCCCAATGCTCTTGTTCACTGTTTCATATTAGTAGAGTCTATGCCAGGCAAGTATAGAAAAGCTTTCGGTTTTAATTTTAACTAAAGTGTTTGGATGTATACATTTTGCCATGTAGTTTGGTGCGTATGTCATATATATGCAGTTAAACCAATAATGTTGTGAGACTCTTGGCATAGTCATAACATGTAAATAAGTATGTTACATGCGAAATATATCACATTAGAAAAAAGCAGCTTTAGGCCTATCTCTAGCTAGGTTTGAGGTTCCTTGCTAACAGCAACAGCTGGAATGTGAATTGAAAACCTCAGAACTGTGGGGCTGATGCTCAAGAATACTAAGCCAGCTAGCTTCTGACAATGTTCTTGCACAGCTTAGTGTACTTTTTTCAGTTGGGGTTATTAAGAACCAAATTGTAAGTACCATATTTTCTGTTTTCGAGTCTATGTATGAGAATACAGTAGAGGACAATATAGTGTACCAACAGCTACAGAAAAAATTTTATTGGGAGAAATTTTGTTGCATAAAAGTTTTTTTCAGGAAAATTTGGGCAAAATATTCTTTGTGTCCCCAAAAATTGCTTGCTCCTACACCCTATTTTTTTCGCTAAAACATGTTGGTCTATTTTGCTAAGACATTTTGGTCATTTGTCTCACAGTTGTATTAAAACTCAACATAACAGTGTTTTTAGCCTATATTTTCAAACATTCTAATCCAAATGACAATTTGTTTTGGTCATTTCACAAAGGTTTTGGTCTATGACTGACAAATGACTGAAAAAAAACAACGCCTACACCTATGTGTAGGGATCTCTGTGGAATTATAATTGACAGATGATCCCCCACATTTAGTTACACAATATATATATGGTACATGCACAAGACTTTTTGTGATGTGATAGAAACAACATGCTATTGCCTTTTATTTTCATTTGTTTTTGAAACTGCAGTTGCATTTTCTCCACAGAGTACACCAAGTTGCATGCTATTCGATTCAGCTATGTTGGTGCTTGGTGCAGATATGCAAATAAGATATTATGCATGTACTGAAAATGTTGCTTTAGTTAGCCACTGCTAATGTACAAATCAAGAATGCACTATCAGTCAATGACATGGAAGAAATAGCAGTTAAGAAACCTTGTACTCTTGCCCAAGAAAACTGTGCACTTAATGGGGATTGCAAACTAAACCATTTTCTGATTGAAAGGAATGTTACAATGCTTTTTTTGACCTGCCATAATTATAGGTATGAAGGATTTTAATGATAAAAAGCACTGCAAAACTCATGCTGTTGAATGTGATTGACTATCACATAGAGTCCAATAAAAGGAAGTTGAAATCACCACGTACATAGCAAACAAATGTCTTCAAACATGTATGTAAGTGATTCTAAAGATTTAACAAAGGCGCTGTCAGGATCATCTTTTAGCTTAGAACATAAAGCTATATTCAGATGATGAACCCATAAAACAAGCTATTGTCATGTTATCTAATGATTCTGGTAACAAAACAAAAGCTAAAAACTGCATCTCAGCAATCACCCAGTAACTCCATGAGTTGAATGTATGTACAAAGGATGTTACAGATACACAGCGTATAGCAAGCTTCACTCTTTATCAGAGAAATCATGCCTGACTTCAACATCTGGTGAAGAATTCTTATGTTGCATTTTCATCGCTCAACAAAACGGGCAGATATATTCCACAAGTTCCACGCAAGTCTTGAAGAAGCAAGTTTGACTCCAACAAGGCTTTTTTCAGTTGCTACAGATGTCGCACCTTCCACCCATGGACATAAGCAAAGTTTTCAGGAACATATTCCAACAGGAAAACCTCACTGTCAAGTTGCTGAAAATGGCCATTGTTACAGAGATGGTAATATCATTTATGAACTAGATTTATCCTAATGCCCTTAACCATCATAACTTCAAGCAATTTTCGGCTGATGTTGATGCTCAGTACTAATGCACACCGCTGTTTGCTGATTAAGTCGTACAGCATGTCTGAAGAGGATTTACAAACTTCTCCCAGAAATCAAAGATGTTGGCAAAGGAAATAATTATTTTTCCTCAATTTGACAGTGAGCAATGGACAGCTGATTTGGCTTGTCATGGTTGACATCACTGCTCACCTTTCGACGTTAAACTCACTACAGGCACAGACAAGCTTTGCCATGGATTATACAGCACTTAGTCTGGTTTCATCACACTACCTTTGAAAACACAATCTGGACATGGTACTTACGCTCATTTCCCTTTGATTTTTGAACACAAAGATGGTGGATTGAATGAAGAACAGCACAATAATTAGTGACTTGATTGACAGATTTAAATGCCGTTTTGCCAATTTTGAAAGCTGCTTGCCTTCAATTTATTTTCAGCACCTATGGATATCAATGTGGCAATAATTCCCGATGAGTTTAAGCTGCTGTACTTGCAGGCAGATGTTGAGCTATCGTACGTATTCAAATCTAATCAGCTACTGGAGTTCGGAGTCATATTTCAGCAGAAAAATATCCAAACTTGATTGCTAATGCACACTTACATGCTTCTGTTTCGAGTTCAACATATGTGTGTGAAGCACTTTTCAATAAATTAGTTAGTGTGCATCAAAACAACATATTGTAACTGATTGATAGATCATCATGTCAGCAAGCTTTTGCGCACTGCATCTTCCACAGTGAATTCTTGTTTTGACTAAGTCATTCAAAGTCAAAAGCAAAATCAAGTGTCACACTATAGCAGTGGTTCTCAAATTGGTATGCATACCATGAGTGGTACCCGAAGATGTTTAAGGTGGTCCATGAATAGGCCTAACTTTCTATCAGGGTTGATTGATTTAAGTCAGTGATTTAAATCTTGGTTTAAATCAAGATTTGAATCACTGACTCAAATCAATCAACCCTGATAGAAAGTTTAAATCTTGATTTAAATCAAGCAAAAATCATATGCAGTTTTTAAGCTTTGTGATTTCTACGACACATTCACTTTTAGTATAGAAGGCAAAGGTTCGTATGGCAACCGCAACTTGAAAGCAATTAAAGTATTGTCATGTCACAGATTCTATGTTAACTACCAGCAAAAATGACATGTGGACTGAAATCACTAACTCTTGCAGGCTCAGAAGTCAGAACTGTTTGAATACCACAAATTTAAACGTGTAGACCAGCATAAGATTATACTGGGCAATGCATTTTTGGTCTAGTTTTTTTTATTTTTATTTTTTGGTGTTTCTTGATGTTTTTTTGGTGCGCTGAGTCCGAAAATGATGTTAGTTTTTTTGTAGTGTCAGCTGTTTTTCTGTAATTTGAAAATTCCTGAACTTTGGAAATGACATAATTTTCCTGGGATGCAATATGCTTTAGATTAACTTCAACAAGTTTTTATGAAAACGCAACTTGGCATGTCAGTTTGTTTAATAAAAATCCTAATAGACACCAAAGAATCACTTGGTACTGTTATCTAATCCTCCCTCGCCCCTACTGGCATGTGAGCCAACTGGTGGCGAGATCTGGGAGGTAGATTTTGAACGTGTTATGACCATGATACTCAATATTTCTTACTTAAATTTCTTGGTTTTACTCTATTCTTCAACTAGTCGCTACCCCCACCCTGCTATCCGCTCTCCTTGTAAGGTCCATCCCGGTGTGGGTGGGACCTTTTTAAAAATTTTATTTTTATCTACAGGTACACATAAAATAAGCCTACAACACATGTTTAATACAGTAGTATAAGTCAATACAGTAAGCTACAAAACCACTAGGCCTAAAAGTGGATGCTCAAACGGCATTTCCTCTTGTATATTTGTTTGTCCTCTCGAATCAAGGT
>Ga0210059_1015061_pt1 | contig 11343 bp, 7 predicted proteins | sample Ectturendosymbi2_FD_188042 | JGI IMG/M metagenome (GOLD analysis project Ga0210059, IMG submission 188042) | Ecteinascidia turbinata endosymbiont from Florida, USA - Sample 2 (SPAdes) (version 2) | ecosystem: Host-associated > Tunicates > Ascidians > Unclassified | place: Key West, Florida... | reverse complement strand
GCGGCAGCAACGTATTCACGAAGTAATGAGCTATATATTAAAACACACAAAAATAGTATACTACAAATACACACATTTTGTACTGTAGTAGTTTACTACAAATATACGCATATACACACACACGAGCATTTAATTGCGAACAAGCAATGACAGACAGTCGTATTATATTACATATACTATAGTAATTCAGGCTAAGAAGATAGATGTTGACTTCGAGGTGATTCTTTGGTTACAAACAAGAAGATATGTGGAAAGCATTATTCGTGATTCTTATAACTTTCTATAATCGAGTTTTTATATCGTTTTTTGAAGATGACTGCTGGTAATTCTTTTATAGAGCATCATGTTGGTAACCCCTGGTGTAGAACGTGTCTATATTATTTTTGCGAGCAAAATACGAGTGGAGTATTTGTCGTGCGGGTGGCAAAGATAAGCAAATGGCAGAGTTGCGGGTCCTTGCGGACGGACTCCTCGCAAAGTTTGGGCGCAGGAGAAATTCTGTAAACTTCATTTTGTGCGCAGGCGGAGTTTCAGTTCACCGTAAACATGCTTATGTGTTTAAGTAGTGCTTAGAATTCTGCACAGATCCAGTGTCAAGTTTTAAATTTTCGAATTTTTCGGAGATGCATTTAAGTGTTCTTGGAGCTGGAGCAGATCCGAATCCCGAAAATGCGATTTTGTCCACTTCTGTTTGGATCGGCGAATGTGTGTGTATGTTTGTGTGGGTGGCAACTCATGGATGAAACGAACAAGCCTCCGCAGGTTTTAAGCGAACTTCACAGCACGTTCCAAACCCCATTTTGGACAGGCAAGCCTATCAAACGCACTCACTAAGCAGTGCGTGATGAAAATCGCATGCTCGTGTCGTTCACGCCAACGCTCCGTTGTAGCAGAGTGGTGGAAGAGCGTAGACCAGTGGTTCTTTACCACGCTTCCCTTAAGCAATTGTCCTTTGTTTCAAGCTCCTCTGATCTTTGTATGGAGGCCCGACTTCGGCCCGCAAAATTTCAAGAAACTTTAGCCGGACTTCCATCTCCGCCGGCACTAAAAGAACCAACGAGATGTGGCGGCGTGAATTAGCACTGACGTAATATTTGGACGGAACACTTTCCCATTCAAGAACTTTCCCATGTTGTGGAGCGTGTGAGAGCTCGTGCCCCCCTGGGAATTTATTGACTCCGCCCTGTGGAGACCCCGGGTGAGAACCACTGGTGTAGAATATACCTCACAGAGAAAACTGCAATTGCTGCGGAACTTCAAGTATGTACTTTCCACGATGGGTGTAAGCAAGGAATCGATCAGCAAATTTTTAATAGGAAGTCGGTTTCACGTAAAATTACGCATCCTCAGTCGTTATTCAAATAGAAATCTATTTAGAAATAGAAATCTATTTGAATAAGGACTGAGGATGCGTAAGTGTACGTGAAATCGATTCCCTATTAAAAATCGATTTCCTATTAAAAAGTACATACTTGAATAGAGATATGTGCAAATTCCAGTCATCGCAAAAAGACGAAAGCAGATGGCAGTCGACTGATTCCTCGAAAGCATACAGAAACACTAGTGCTTTGAAGTACTGCGGAACTGTGTCCCGGGCACCTCGTCCTGGCTTGTCCTCAATTTATAAGCTCGTTACTCGGTTGCTGCTGCAGTGACCTAAACCGCTGGACGTGAATACCGGTGTCGATTTTTCGTGCCTTTGCTTTTTTCCGAAGCCAACGACCTTAGCAGCAGTCGTAGCGTTCCTGTTACGTGGAAGTGGGGCGAAATCCGTCGTCGGCACCTCTGACTCTTGAGCATGGTTCCGCAAAACGCTGTTCTGTGATCTGCGGCCTTTCACATACTGTTCGGTCTTGAGGAGTGCGAATAATTTTGTGGATTGAATTTGACATTTTACGCTGTTTCTAAGCTAACGGAAGTGGTAAAAACCTGGGTTTCGGAGACGGAGGTTTTTGGGTGGAGTCGGATTCCTAACAACACATGGAGTCGGATTTTTTTGTCCGACTCCGACTCCGGATGTCCAATTGGATCATTTTTTACATCACACTCGTAAATTGGGACTTCCTGTTGAAATGGTACAATTTCTTTTGAAACTTTTGTTGAAACAGGGATTCTTGCTGTGCACCACGATTTCCATTGATTTTAAGACAAATTTAATTCACTTTATGTTAAGAGGTCGGAGTCGAGTCGGAAATTTTGGAAAGGTGGAGTCAGAAATTTTGGAAAGGTTGGAGTCGGATACTTTACCTCCGACTCCGCAACCCTGGTAAAAACTGGGATTTCCTATACTTGATTCGAAAAATTATTCGTTGCTTTTACCATCAGCCTGTTTGGAAAGCCATCAATGGCTTTCTTTCCATCATAGCTTGTCAGATTTTTGCGTTGACCGCATATTCATACACCGGCGATCATGGGTTAAAGTGGAGATGAGTTGGCTTCGAGCATGATGCGAGTTCTTTGGTGCTTGGAGGAAGTTTATTTTAAACGTAAACGTCACGGTGTTGCTCAAATGTAAACACCGCGGCGTTGCGTTGCCTGCACAGGGACGACTGAGATGGACGAAAGTAACTAATTGTTGAAAACAAAACCTCACTTTGTTAGTTTCGAGTTAAGTAGTAACGATGACGCAAATAACAGCCATGACGCAAGAAGACAAACCGCAGCACTGCATTGTTCAATCGCTCGCCATTTTATTGGCTCACCAAAGACGTTAGCGACTACACTGAAAAAGTGGCTTACGATACAACAATTTGTTTTGAAAAATGTCATCGCGTCATCGACAAATTTGTCTGTGTTTTGTCGATCGGCACTAACGGTGTTCGGCGATTGACCGGCGCGTTTGTGACGTCATCAACCTTGCCGGAAAACGGCGATCGCATGATCGATGGCGCTTGGCGCTGAGCACGGCTCATACTGAGGCCTGAAGAGATTGTCTGGATGCCTGAAGAACAGTGGTTCTTAACCGGGGGGGGGCCTTACGCGTTATACACCATGGAAAGCTTTTTGAAAGTCTCTTACAACTTATTTAAAGTTAGAGGGGCTTGAAACAAAGAACAATTACTTATGGGAGGCGTGGTAGAGAAAAGGTTAAGAACCACTGCTGTGGAGTGAGGTCGTCGACTTACTGCTGCCAGTACTTGCGCCGTGTCATGGCGGTGTGAATCTCAGCGAAAATTGGGCTAACATTGGTCAGTTTTTGCCACTTTCGTTTGTTTCAAACCGGGCTTTTCCAACGATTTTTGTAAATCACTGAACCACTCCAGCAAGTTAATGTCTGTGGTTTTGGGGGACGTCATTGCGTGGGAAATGCCTGCGAAAAAGAACAGCCCCTGCCGAGCGGTGCCGCTTTTGGAACGCGATTTCAAGGCGAAGAATCTCAAACTGATTCAAAAAGCATGCGGTTGAAATCCGCTAAACAACAGCATGCCGGCATTGCTATACTGCGTAAAGCGTCGGTCTTGCGTTCAGTTCTAACTTAAACAGCTTCTTGGCATCGTTTAAAACCGCGCCTGACTTTCCTGTTAACGACGACAGAAATCTGAAGTACTCCTAAACGGAAAAGGTTAAATTGCGCCGCCAGCAGTGAGAAGGCAATTTTAATAATTAATCGACATTACCCAATCAAGAACATCTTATCGCGTTGAAGTTATGCCAAACTTCTGCTTCGATAGAAACGTAGGCAGTGAAACGTTTTAGGTTAAATTCCTGCTTTAGCTTGCATGTTCAATTCTGCCAAGACCTGTGTTGTAAAAATTGTGCGTTGCAAATTTTTCCATTTTGGTGCTTTGCTGATCACCATGGCAATGCAATTATCGATGAAGAAAAACAAAACACAATTAATAATTCAAATGAAGCCAGCTGGAACCTTCAGAAAAACAGTAGGTGCTTTCATCCTCAGCGAAGATCGAATGGAGCGCTTTAAGCGTTGAGCTGATCAGCGGGCAGGCGACGTGGAAATATTGAGAACAAAAGTGAACGGAAAATAAAACAGTCGATCATTTATTTAGTGCAAGCAGCCAACTAGCAAGAGAGTCAAACACCCCGCCTGAGCCAGGCGTACAAAATCAACAACGGTGTTGAGCAAGTGTCGACATTCAGGGACGCGCACGCTTCTCTCGAATTCACGCGCGGCTCGAGGGCCTTAGCAGCCCTTCAGCGGGGGAAAGGTTTCTGCTCAAAAAAATCGACATATTCAGGGGCACTTTTTGGCGTGCGAGGGCACCACCAAGTCTTCGGAATTTTTGTGTTCTTTGGATCGGCTGACGACGTTGCCCGGAGTCTGGCCATCATGTACGTGTGATCGCAAGTACATGCGAGCTTGTAAACGACGCAAGGGTGGTCTGGAGCTGGAACGTGAGCTTTAAATTATTTATTCCATACAGTCTGATGTGGTCGCCAGTAACCGGCTAAAAGAGCGACATTCAGACCCTGCTGTCTGCAACAAACTCTCGGCAACAGGAAGGATAAATTTCATTCATTTATGGCACTTGCCTCGAGATTTTTTCCGCCATTGCCGGCGAGGAAACTTATGCTGCCGTTTTTTTTCTCGTCTAACCACTTGAAGGACGTTGCAAATCCGGCAAAACCGTATGTTTGTGGTAAGGGAGCGAAAACTGCCTGAACCCCTCTCGTTACGTACGTGGAACGATCGGCACAGTGCACATTGAACCATACGCCGATATAGAGTTGCTTCTGCGGGGTGAACAACTACATGTGTCTCGCAGTAGGTTGAGTTGATTGGGAGCAGAATAGGAATATCGCAGTCACAAGGCGAAGGGGTGTTTTTCACCCCCGGTGTGCCACTGACGCATCGTCGTGCAATCGCAGAGTTGTTAATGGCATACGTCATCGACCAAGGAACGAACTTGGGCAGTTTGGTCGAAAAGTCTGTTGTTTTCTCCGTAGTTTTTCTCATCGCTGACAGCGTTGGTGCACTTCAGTGCTGAACACGCAGATTCAGAGATCAGCGTCGTTTTAAGAGAAAGGCACTTGAACCAGAGAAAAGGACTGCGTGTGGTCGTTTATACCGAAAAACTAATTATAGCACTGTGAATACTTATTTCTCATTTTTTATTCCACTCCCGCCTTTTGACCAGAGCCGTCGCCAGAAAGTCTTCAATAGGGGGGGAATTTACATTTGTGCAGGGGGGACTTCACAGTGGAAAATTTGTAAAAACTCGCACTGATTTATAGTGTTTAATATTTCAATTTGGGGGTTTGGTGCTTTGTTTGAGGGCCTAAGGCCACCAAATCCCTCCCGTGGCGACGGGACTGTTTTTGACGCTCGTTTGGACTCGTCATAACAACAGAAACTTTCTTTCTCAACTCATAATTGTGTGTATTAAATCAGCAAATACTTCACATAGTCGTGTTTGTTTGCATGAGAGTGCCATCACAACAATGAACAAGCGTTGACGAAGGAGCAGGTCGCTTGCAATCAACAGTTGCCCGCCCTGTTGTGTAACGTCTGTATTTGGCGCAACGTGCACCCTTTCGTCTTCGCGTGATCTTGTTGCGAAAATCTGCCGAGCGACAGCACAGCACTTGGCGAACTGCACCGCTGCCGTCGCTAAAGCTTTCTTATTTTAACTTTCGTTTCAACAGGCCGTCGATATTCTCCTTGTGGCACGTGTTACAAACCCTGCTGCACATGGTCCAAATCACAGTGAGCTACGCCCTGATGTTGATCTTTATGACGTACAACGGCTACCTCGCGATCGCGATCATCGTCGGCGCCGGACTGGGATACTTCGCGTTCGGATGGAAGAAAGCGGTGATTGTCGACATAAACGAACACTGTCACTGACGTCAATTCTTCTTTTTGCCCCCCCCCCCACCAACCCTCTCTCGCTCCTCAGCTACAATCAATTCGATCACCGTCCAGCACCCTCTGAAACATATGTTACTGCGCCGTAGTTGAATTTTACAATTTTACCGTAAGCTTCTTAAGCACCTCCCTCCCCTTTGTTACTCACCACTTCCTTCCGTCGCTTTGGCGCCTGCTGTGATTTTGCTCGGCGCCCCGCCTTCCGCCGTCGCGTAGCATTAGCTTTTTGTTACAAAGCCAGTGATAATTATTATTGCGCTACAAGCTGTTTGCGCGTCGCGTCGTTCATTGTTGTAGTTAATTCTGTATACTCGCCTAGATCGAAAACACCAAAGAGTTTGTGTGTTGCGGAACAGAATTGGGCGATCGTTTCACAGCGGGTTGTGGCGTGCATGGCGTGCGACTTATCTCTAGCGATGAATACGAACGAACAACTGTTCCAAACAACGCCATGCATCGTTCGTTTTGTTTTGGCACCAACAGTCGGCTTCGACTGGAACACCGTTATACATGGGTGTCGGAACGGGGTCTTCCCCGGGATTTTGAAACTAGACTATTTCCTATTAAATTATTAGCAAACAAAGGTTGTTTTCTTGGTTTCGAGCGGGTGAAATGAAATTTCACTGCTTGTGCCCCCTCCCGCCTTGAAGAAATCTTTTTAGCTAACCCTGAAAAAATCCGCTATTGCCCCCCTAGAAAAAATTCTTCCAACGCCCATGCCGTTGTCGGCAGAGTCGGTCAAACACCAGCGCCGCCACAATCACTGTCAATCAGAAGACAGACGAGTCCTGTTCAAGTAGCATTTGTTCGTGTGTTCGCCCATTTTCCTATGCCCGAAAGAGAAGTGACATTGCTGTGTGTTGGTGGTTCCCCCTGGCCACGACCATGAGGACGTTGGACCGCACACAGTTCTTCGCATTATCAATGTATCAACGCTGCACCGCATCTATACCTTATAAGCAGCATTCTTACTTCGCAAGAAATTTAGCCTGTTCCTTTCCAGAAGAATTGCAGACTGGGTCCGATCGTATTTTAGACCTGGAGCTGTCCGCATTTTCACTGGTTGTTTGCCACTTCCCCTGTCGGGCCGCAAGTTAGTTCACTGTGCAGCTTTTACCTGGAGTTTCTTGCGCAGTTACTGTCCTTCGCTAAATTATTCGCCGTTTGTCATTTATGAAGCAATGTCTTCGCGTCGTTTCGATTCGTGCTGCGACACACCTCGCTTCCATGCGTTCGGAAAACCTCGCGAAAGTTAGGAACAGGTTTCGCGCGACGTTCCAAATTTTTCTTGCCGCAGATTTTAAGCCATCTCGTTCTTCTCAGCAAAAAAGCGTTTGCGTTGCAGCTGCTGTAATTTCGCCGAATCTGCGCGCCTTTGCATAATCGCGTTTTTTTTACTTTTAAGAGTTATTTTTGTCTGAAATAGCACAGCAACACCGGACAGACCCGACTGTGCGCATCCTGTCCAATGCTGGCCATTTTTGCCACCAGTTCCTATCTGGGTTTATTTTTGCCGTCATTTTCGGTCATAGACCGAATTTATTTTGAAATAACCGAAAAAAAATCAAGTCAATTCGGTCATAAAAGTACAGACTAGTGAACGAATCCTGTTACGGCGAGTTTTAATACTATTCTGGGACAAATGATGACCGAAACGCGTCTCAGCGAAAAAGAAACCCGGGTTTCGAAATCGTCGTCCGTTGCGCGGTTGACCTTTGACAGACGAAAGGGCGACTCTGCGGTGTTTACTCATAAAAAGTTATGCCTCGTTTCGTGATTTCTCGGGAACCTTCGCGTATTAGCGTTGTGGCTTGAACTTGTCGCTGTCATTGGCGTCGGAAGTGGGGTGGCAGGGGGGGACTAAAATTTTCCTGTTAAATTTTTAGCAAAAAAGCGTCTTGTACTTTCGAGTGGGTAAAATGAAATTTCACCACTATTTGCTCCTCTCCTGGAAAAACGCATTATTGTCCCCCTCCCTAGAAAAAATCCTTCCGACGCCCATGGCCACCATGAAATTGAACTGCACTTTTGTGCCAGTGGAGCTGGCCTGGCACGTGTTGAGGCGAACCTATCGTGTTATTAGTTCTTCTCGACCGTTCGTGATCTTCATAGGTTAGGGTCGCGCTGAGGTCAGACGCCGCTTGAGCAAATGTCATGTGTAAAGTTCTTTGTTTTATTGTGATTTACATTCATTGTATCGATCGTCAAGCCTTGGGTCGCAATGAAGGCCACGGCAAAATGCATAATAGCCTTTGAATCAAGGCGCGAAAATAGTAACTTGTTTTTACCCTAGGCTTCGTCGTTGTTTGCAGAAAGCAGTGGGAATTTTTATTGTGCCACAGGAACTTGTAAAAGGACTTCTAGCCCGCTTGATATTTATGTCTGCATGCCACCCTAAAGTCTGGTACAGCACAGACGCGTCGCTCATTATTTTATAAAAAATATTGCAGTTAAAACGGGATGGTTGCGCTTTTTCGCGAATTGCCATCGAGAGCTTTTGCCTGAAGAGCAAGCTACTTGAGAGAAAGAGGTTGTACCGACCAGTGTTGCCACTCTGTTTGTTATGAAGAAAAACCCCAGAATTTACCTTGAAAAAAACCCAGAAAATAATAAAAAAAAACAGACATACAAAATGTTTAAAAAAGTTAAAACCAAACTTGAAAAACACGCTACCGGTACTTGCACATAAATGTCAAGGTAATATGCATTATTTGCATCATATTTTTAGCACGCTCAAGTCTAGGGACATTACAATTTACAAGTAGGCTAGCAGCAAACCAAATGTATGAAGTAACATAAAAAAAGCTAGTTAGATCTTTTCTAAAAAAACATTTATTCTTTTACCTTCACCAAAATGCACAAATTCAAACAAGTACTACATGATATGTTCAAGGTCTTACAGTTTTCTATTCACTCTAACCATTTGCATTCATTGAAATATTTGACTACTAATTTAACATTCAAAATTTTACATGCATACCACAATCAGTGAGCCCGTAAAACAATGAAGAGATTTTCAACCACAGCATCTTCAAAACCAAAAAAGGCATTGCAAATTCATGATCTCATGCACTAGCAGCCCTGGACATATCAGCGATAGATTAAGTGCTGACCTATGCCTAGTTAGTACTTAATCTGTAAACCATCATATTTCAAACTATTTGGTTAAGCCTAGCCCTACTACTCACATCTGCACTGGCTACTGACTCCGCTCATATTACACCTGTGAAAATACTGTATTTGAATGGAAAATACAGTAATACGACATGCATTTACAAAAATTTGACCAGAGTCAAAAAAAGCCAGATTTTCAATAAAAACCCCGATCTTGTGAAAAGACCCTAGCAGTGGCAACACTGGTACCGACTGAGAACCCACGGCGTAGGTCAAAGGATTAAGTTGCAGTATTTCGGTTTTACTCGCAAGTGGTTTGTTGTGGTTTTATCTTATGGTGGCAGCCTAACGTTTGTGGTGTCGTCTACGCACGCCAACGATTCGCATAAAGCGCGTTTCATCATGCATCAGGTCTTAACGCTGTTTACCAAACATCACATTCCGATTAATTGTGTCGTGGCAGCCTCAGCTCACTGTTCAAATCCACTATAACTTCAGTAAAGTGCGTGTCGCGTGTATGTTTATTAAGTGCATGTGCGTTCGGTTCGTCGCAATGCTTCACAAAACCACCTAATTTTCAAACGTACACGAACTGCTGCATTTGTAACAAAGGGCGATTATGAGAGAACATAGGAGCAGTGTTCTAACGCATTCGGCTGCTTATCGGTATCAGGCATCATCACCTCTCTTCCTATGCAATCAACGCAAGACAGCCTTGGTTACGCGATATGTGGATGTATCGTTGTTGCCCGTACATTGTTTTTTTAAGCCGTTTTTGGATGTCAAAATGACACCCTAAAAGTTTGCAACGACACCCTAAATTCTGAAAGTTAAGATATGGTTTTGCCTTGTATTCAACAATTGAAGTAAAACGATTTGAGAAAACATGTTTTCTTGCACGTGACAATTGCAACATTGGATGCAACGATAGGCCGACATAAATCTCTGGCGCAGAAGTTGGAAGCGGAAATTGTACGAATAATATCCGTGCATTGTCATGTGTACCGCCTCGCTTCGTTGCTATATTTCCGCAGATTTGTACAGTGCACGAAAATGTGAAAGCACTTTAATGCAATTATAGAAGCGTTTCACCGTTGCGATTGGCTTGCCTGGCGAGGCATCAGGCTACAATGAAGACAAAAGGTCGGCAGTTGCAGCGCGAATGCAAAACACGGTAGTTGTCGAGTGAGGCAACTGTGCAGAGCCAGGAGTGCGATTTTGGCCATTTGGGCTCCCCTGAAGCAGCTGTGAGCATGCGCAGTTTGGTGGGGGACGCGAGGGACGCTTACCCCCACTTTTTTCTCTTCAGGTTTCGTAATATATTGGTTTCACACCAAGCTGTTTCCCTCACATTTTACAACAAAATTGCGTCCATGGCTGTGAGCAACTAAAAATGATGCAATGGGTATTGTTTTACTGCGACTTGTGAAAACAAAAAAGTTCATCATGGTGGTTTCCTTTTCCTAACAATGCTACCACGTCTGACAGAACTGAGCAAAGCTTTTCAGGCGAGATATTTTTGAGATGAAAACTTCCGTAGAACTGCACATCACTAAGCTCTCTGACGCTGCTGCTAAATCCGAGCTTGAAGCTGATTGGGAAAGTTTTGAAAATGAATTAGGGGAACTTAGAACGCCGCATGGTTTGGCTGATCGTTTGCGTGTCAAGTGGCATGGCGTTTTGGAAGGCCACCGAAAAGTTGGAAAACTGATCAACCCGATACACAGAAAGGGGGACAGGAGTGAATGCATCAACTACTGGAGCATCTCTCTCCTTAGCCTCTATGGAAAGTGTACGCCAAGTGCCTTATAAAAAGATGCCGCGAAATAATTGAACCAAAGCTGAATGATACCCAGTGCGGTTTTCGTCGTGGCCGTAGCACAACAGAACAAAATTCCACTCTCCAACAGATTTTGGAGAAATCTTGGGAACATGCGAAAGACGTATACACATGTTTTGTCGATCTCAGGAAAGTATATGACTGGGTTCCTCGTGAAAAGCTTTAGGGAGTGTTGCAGGAGTAGCCCATGGTGTTAAAGACCGTCTGTTACTGGCCGTCAAGTCACTGTATTCCTGCTCACAATCGGTGTCCGTGTCGGCGGAGTTACATCACAACCGTTCGCCGTAGTGTTGGACTCCGACAAGGGTGTGTACTGTCACCACTCCTCTTCATATTCTATATCAGGGGTCTCCAAACTACACCCCGTGGGCCAATCCGACCTACGAAGCCATTTCATCCGGCCGCAAAACACATTTTGCCAATATGAAAAAATAATACATTTACGAAAATGTGTTGATTTGGTAGATTGCAACATATCCCAAAACAATCACATTACTTCAGATGTCTGGCCCTCGAACCGCGTTGTGCAACGACTTATGTGGCTCTCTCCCAAAAAATTTGG
>Ga0210059_1015060_pt1 | contig 11344 bp, 7 predicted proteins | sample Ectturendosymbi2_FD_188042 | JGI IMG/M metagenome (GOLD analysis project Ga0210059, IMG submission 188042) | Ecteinascidia turbinata endosymbiont from Florida, USA - Sample 2 (SPAdes) (version 2) | ecosystem: Host-associated > Tunicates > Ascidians > Unclassified | place: Key West, Florida... | reverse complement strand
AGGACAATGCCTCTTTAATCAGAAGTAACACAAAACGGCAGAGAAACTGTACAACACGACACTGACTGTCTCAAAACAGCACACGGACTAAAACACAGACGTCACAAAAGGACAAAGCACCGGGGAAGTCGTTAAGTAAAGTCAAACAAACACGGTGGAAACCATAAGTAAAAGACAAACAAACACGGTGGAAACCGTTACCAAAAAATATGCCTTCTCCAGCCCTATACACTAACTTTGAAATTCCCTCCTCGAAACCTCGTGCGTTTCCGCCACACCCAGTGCTCCCAACCAGCAAGTACAAAAAAACGCCACAAGAGGACTACGCGGTAAGAGAGCTAAAGCCGTGCGCAAGTTCGTTACAAGGAGACTGGGGTAGAGTTTCGTACAATAGGAAAACAATGTCACAACAATTGAATTGTAGAGAAAGAAAGGAAATTTAAGCGGTCTGCTGTTGCTATGATGCTCACAGATACAAACAGCGTTTTTTGTCCCTGTCCTTGTTCTCGAACGAAAGTTCCTTTACAGCCATATAGGTTGATGTAATAAACCCTGGCGTAGAGGTTTTTAGATGCAAGAAGATGAGGCAAGTTGAGGCACTGTCAAGTACTCGTTGCCCAAAACAGGAAATCAGTAACATGCTTATATTTTTCTATTGTGCTAAATGGTTCGACAATTAGGCTTTTAGGAATTTGACAACACCCTTACTTGCCGAGTTAGCTGTAAGTTATGAAGTACCACATCACGCAATGAAAAAATGTCATACGTCAAGCGATCAGCAATAAATGTACAGCAATTCAAACAGAAGTGTGTCCACCAAGGCAAGTGGTTGTTGTAGATGTAGAGCAACGTCTCCCCAGAGTGAGACACGTCCGTTCTGTACATTTCATCCCTAAACAAACCGTTTTATATATTATTGTTGCACGATTTTAAATCGATACATTGACTATGAAAGTTGATTATGTAGATCAATACAAGGAATATGAAAGTTGATTAAGCAGAGCAATCATTTTGCACCGCTTTGAATTGGTATGAGCTATAGGTGAAAATGGCAAAATGTACTGCTTAGCGATATTAATTTCAAAAATATAGAAGAGTGAAAAAACTTGCTGTTTCATACAATGACGTCTGTATTTTTTTCTCTTTGTGTCTGAATTTCAAGCTTTAGATTTAGCTACTTTTATGTTTGTGTGATTTTGATCTATACAATCCTCTTATTTTGATTTATACAATCATCTTCTGCTCAAAATGAACTTTTTATCAAAATGTCTCTCCAAATAGCTACCAACCAATGAAACGCAACAAAGATTATTTTATTTGTTTTGCAATGTACCTCATATTCACAACTCAACGTTCACCATTCGGAAATACATACGCTGGACATAGTGTACTACTGTCAAACGGCAAACGGCGTCGATTGCCTGCACCAACTCCAGTATTGCCTGATCGATGGTTGTGGTCCCGCCTGAAATAAAGAACAGATAATGTTTTAAATATTAAGTTTGCTATCTGTACTTATATATGGCAAGATTTATGTTACGCGGCAGAGTTAAAGAGAATAGTTTATACTTTATGCATTTGCCAGAAAAACCGAAAACAATCTGGAAAACGGTTATATGGCGTAGTGGGGATAAGGCGCGCGCAACAACAGCTGGTAGGTTTGGTTCAAATCACGGTTAGGTTATACCGTGCACCTAAAAATTGCTCCAGCCTCATGCTCGGCACAAATGGATGGGTGCAAGTAAAAGCTTTACGCGCGGTCCTGCCGGTGACGAAACTAGAGGTTTGAGCCAGGGGGAAACGTAGGTGAAAAGGGCCCACTGGCCACTTTAGGGGGCCCACCAGCCAACACTCAGAGAAAAGCTTGAGAAATGATGGTGAATCCGAATGTAGATTGCTACAATAAAATCCGAAATCACCGGGAAATGCCTGCCCCCTCCTCTTGTCAGTTGCCCCACTGGGTCCTGCCATTAGCTCGCCACCAATGCAGGATTTACTGCAAAAGTGAACGCGCACCCCACGGGGGAAGTGAACGGAGATAGGCGTCGCAAACCATTCGTGACACTCTGAAAGCAGTACAAAACGCGAGTAGACTATAATGTAACTTTCGTTTTTTTCCAAGAGAAATTGTTGTTTGTTGTTGGCAATTTTTCAGATGCTTCCATCTGTTATAAGCAATGAACAATTATTAAATATTTCCAAAATATACTAAAAACTCTTGAGAAAATATCAGTTGTTTTGCTAAACTTATAATTACAAAGTATCCACAAAATCCTATAGGTAATTATGTTAATGGTGTTAATTAAAAACTTAAAAATCAACACTCACAATTTTGTAGATGAAGTTTTCCCAACAAAAACAATTTTTCTGGATCAACTTCCCAAAAAGACGCAAACATTTACAAGAAAAATCTTTCCAACCATTGATTCTTCAATGATGTTACAAAAACAGCCGTTTCATTAGACAAAGAATAAATTTACGAGTCGTAAAGAATCTCAACGTATCCTATTGAAACCTTTCTTTTTTTTAAGCTTAGCTTTGCCATGCTTTTGTTTAATCATGCAAAGTCTGAAAAACAATCTAAAGCTAGAATGTGTAAGGGTTCCGGAAAAAGAAAGCCATGCTATCTATATATATAACTACTTATAGCATACCTGACAAGCAATTTCTAAGTTAAATACAGACACTTTTGCAAACAACCTTTAGCAAGCAAAATGCAACCCACCTCTGTGGAATAGTGTAAATGTTTTGCTACCAGTGTGCCCAGATTTGCTTTAAATTATACCAAAATGTCAGTACAAATCTTTTAGGTTCGCAATGTTTCAAACAGCTGACTGCAGCGTTCATAAAATCCCTTGCTTTGGTTAGGCGTACAATTCCTCATAAAAGAAACTTTTCTCACATGCTGTACCGCGTTAAATTTGCATTTCTTTCATGAAAAAACATGATGAAAGTAGGACGTGGGACTAGGTAACTGTAAAACTGAAGTGGCACATGCAAATGTTCATCGACTTTTATGGCTTTTTGCATTGATGAAAATCCTGCCTCCACATTAAAAATAGCAGTGCAAAATATTATCCATGCACTTGTTTTATTGCACACAAGCAACCAGATGGTGAGTTCAAAAAGCTCAAATCATGAAATGACCTGACTAAATCGCCAACTTCAAAACTTTCATTTTTATCAGTCTGATAAATAACCTGCTAAGAGTCTTTCTTGACAAGCTAGCAGTAGCCAATGCTGAAGGTTGTTTTAATGCTTTTTCTGTATGAGTTGTTGAACTGGTTGCATTTCTTTTTCTATTTCATTCTTCCACCATCTTTTATTAAAACCATCCTTAAAATATTTTATGCATAATATGGAATTTTTGATTGGCTTCCATTCAAATCAGTTGTCAAACTTGATTCAATTATTAATAAATCAGGTTTGTTGAAACGCAGCTCCAAGCACTTGTTGATGTTTTTTGTTATATCCGGAGTTGCAAACATAAACCAAACGCTTATTAACCACTTTACCATGTACATCTGTCAATGCACACAGTATTTACTACCAACTGCGACACATTAACAATTTACATTACAGCTTTTCTTTCATGATGTGCAAGCATGACATTAAACCAGAAATGATATTGCAATAATTTTTACTGGTAGGTTATCATTGTAACATCCACACCATTTATTCATTAACAGCAAAACAGAGCTGTAGGCGATATCCATGCTGCTGTTTTGCCTGTGGGACTAACCAAGTTAATACGCTCATTGTTTAGCATTTCAAATATGGATAGCACTTACTGTACATCACACAATTTCTCATTGACTGTTGAATACTGTCAAATGGTGTTACGTGGGACAATTTTAAGTGTTTTTTTTCAAATTACTGTAGATCATTTTGAAACATTCTAACAATTAAAGCACTTGTAAGTATGGAAAATTTCTAAACAATCGGCCTGTTAACAACAGGCAGGAACATGTGACATATCCGGCCGGATTTAAGCTGTATGCACATAGCATGCGCCCTGTGCGTTTTTTGAACGCATGCGTCTGATTTCGTGACGTCACGTCCTTTTCTGATGCGTCGGGTACGGTCTAAGTTCGAGTGGAACTTGTTTCTATATTGACGCATCAGACTCACTGCTTTGAATCACTTCTACTCGAACGCAGACCATACCAGACGCATCAGAAAAGGACGTGACGTCATGAAATCAGACGCATGCGCCCAAAAGACGCACAGGACGCATGCCGTGTACATACAGCTGTAGGCCGTGAAGCTTTTAAAACTCCCTGAAAATCTGATCAAAACTGGGGCCCAACATGCATTGATTTAAAAGTAATGGCGCCCGAATTGACATGAAAAGCTTTTTTTTCTTTTGAAAATCACATGGCCCCCGAATTGACATGAAGTGGTTTTTTGTTTGTTTTTATCGGGCAGGTTTGGGAGAATCCGGGCAAAATTTCCTCGCACCCCCAAAATTTGCCTGCTCCTACACCTATGTACGAGGAGTTATCGAAACGTTTGCAATATGTCGTAAATATCGTTTTCATTGGCCGTGATTTTCAATAAAAAATTTTTAAATTTCACTCCAGGATGGAAGATATTTAAAAGATTTCGATGCAATTTACATTAATATCCAGTCCAGGGTTGCAGAGTCAGAGTCGCAAGGAGTCGGACCTTTTTGGGTGGAGTCGGATTCCTAAGGACACTAGGAGTCGGAGTTAGTGCAGGAGTCGAATTTTTTTAAATCCGACTCTGATTCCGGAAGTCCAATTGAATTATTTTTTACATTGCACTTCGAAGTTAAAAATCCTAACACGGGCCTGTTGAAACGGTACAATTTTTTTTGAAACATTTATTGAAACAAAAAATCCTTGCTGTGTACCACGAATTCCATTGATTGATAGTTTCTACAAAATTGTTGACAGCCAAACTTCATTCACGTTATGAACCCAACAATATCAAATCGGGGTTGAGCGAATTCCGTCAGGCGTGTCGTATTATTGTTCTTGTAAAAAAGGGCAGCAGCGCCCTTCACGCTTCACTAGCTGCCAATATTTGTCTGACATCGCAACTGGTGCGTGTAAACTCGTGCCCGCTGTCTGCACTTTTCCCCTATGGAGAAAAGTTTGTGGTTTCGGGTGAACATCACCCCGCTTTAAAGTCTGTGATGTTTACTCCCATGTGATACAGCCCTACAATTGTGTCAGATAAGGGCCGTAATTCACTCAGGGCGTGCTTTCTTACCAGCATGGAGCAGGAAAGGTCCTTCAAATGCAATATATATTTTAAAGAAGCTTAGATTTTTGAATTTTTTCTGGACACTAAATTGGGTTGGGTTCCAGCCTCTCAGGTTTGAGTTCCACCCGCTAAGGTGTGGTTTTCCTTTCATAAATAACAGCATCAAGTTGAAGTACAAAATAGCTTTATTAGCGCACAAATCATGGAATAAGAGTTACGTTTCCGGTGTAGTTTGTGTAATCAACGTAATTGAATGAAAATTTTGTTTTTTTATTGAGTTACATGAACCCCTATTTGTTGTTCACGTGACTAAAAAGGGGAGGTTAGTGTTCTAGGGTTGGAATCGGGATTCGGAGTCGGTCCAGGAGTCTGAAATTTCGGAAAGGTCGGAGTTGAAGTCGGACATTTTACCTCCGACTCCACAACCCTGTTAGTATCGGTACTTTTAGTACCGGTACTCCACTACTTAGACTGCTGATGATTGCTGATTACCAGTGTGAGAAAATAATACACGTATTAAATTGCATCAGAAAATATTTTTGAAAGCACTTTCCACAAATAGGTTACAGAACTTACTACTATTAGTTTCTGTCAGTTGAACCGGTTCTTTTAGGGTCAGGACATGCTTCGCGTTCCTTGAATTGCAGTATCTTTCAGGGTATCGCCTAGAATGAGAAACGTTAAAATGGAGGTGGAATAACACATTTGCATCTTTTGCAGACATTATCATTAGTTTACTCAACTGCCTCAAATGCTATTGAACTCTGTACAGTAAGCATCACAACAACAGCCAGAGGCTTGCAATTTCCATGGGTACACTAGGAGTTTGTATGTCCAGTTCTCCATCATTTTGAAAGCGCTAATATTTTTTGTTATTAATCTTTGAAGTTGTGCACAAATGCGGGGTGTTTTATGATTGGTATGATATAATCAGTATCCAGATATTAATTCTTCGGGTGCTCTGTTCTTACTTGAGGCAACTCCAAACTTTTTCGAATATTTAGGCAGTGCTGTTGACAGTTTAAAAAGTTGTAATTCCAATACCCGTTCTCCAGTGTATCTTGAATAATTCTGAACAAATATGGTGGACGTTGCTGCTTAGATGGTCACGCTTTACTGCGTATTTTTAAACAAAAATATGAAAAGTGTGAGGTTGCCAAAACACCCTGCTTAGACGTAAAATTTATGCACTTGCATATATAAACCCTAAAACGTAGGGGAAGGTGGGGCACAGTAGACTAGGGGCACAGTCGTCTTTTTTGATTTTTTCAAAAACTTGAAAACGTTGAACTTTACAATTTCCATGGTGATTTAGTCTGAAACCAGCCGTAGTACTAAAGTGAAATTTCCGTTGACAGGCAGCCGTTGTTACGAGTGACAGAGACAGTTGTGTTTATGCTACCCAAAAGTAATTTATAAAATCGCATTTAGATTTGAGTCTTGCCCATGTTAATCAACATCTTCTGTTCTGATTTTTTGTGACGCTGTAGTCAGGGCAGTGCAACAATATTTGATAATGCCAGATTTTAAATTCTTTTTAAGTTGAGTTGGTACTTCATTTTATTTTTTAGGTATGCATGGGGCACATCTGACAGAAAAAATGGGGCACACTCGACACATTGCCACTAGGTCAGTCTAAACAAGGCAAAGCTTGAGAAGTTATATTGGAATGCAGTACAGAATAATTCTAATGTATGAGCATTTTTAGGTTTGGTATGTGCTTAGAGGCACATTATATTTGTATGGTAAAGCATGAATTTCAGTAAACTGCATTGGTTTCATTGAATATTTGGTAATCATCGAATTTGTTTTGCCATGCAGTAGTAGTGGGTAATTAGAATGTGAAAAAAATGGAGAGGCAGTCAGAAAGTGCCTACTTTACATGGGATATCACATGAACATCATGCAATGCATGCAACCCAACTTTTTTTGACCAGTCAGGTGTACCCCATGCTAATGTCGAGTGTGCCCCATGCATGGGGCCCTAGATTGGGCATTTCAACATCTTTTGGGGAAAAACTAGGGCTATTTTAGGGAAATTTCATTTTTTGAGATGAACCTGAGAAAAGTTGTGGTCATACGTTTCCCTCAGATGTAAAAATCAGGTTGTGATTTACTATCAGTGTAACAGGAAAAAGAAGTAGTGCACAATTACATCGAAGTTATGTGCAATGTTTTCCTTATGACTGTAAAGAAGCGTTCAGCCTACCTGGAATTTACATCATTAAAGAGTGCGTCAAAAGTAGACCATGATCACGCTTCAGTAAAAAGTAGAGCTTAATGGTACGTCATTTTTTCGAAAGTCTTGTTATACTGTTGTATGAAATGTAGTTAGGCTACTAGTGTGTTGGTATTGCATAGAAGAGATGATCAAAGCGTAGTTAGTTTAAAATGATCATTGCTTTAAGAACTTTTACTGTAATGTCCTTTTGACAAGCAGCATATTATGTTACATTACACATTTACTACATAATGACTCAGGAACTCGCGAAAAATAGAACGAAACAATCACACAAGCATACAGTAGCTGAATCACACCTCAAGAACCATATTAAATAATTGTCTGAAGATTATGAAATAGGTTTGCTGTTGAATTTCTCTAAAGTTAGATCAAAGTAAAATACTGATTTGTGCAAAATCTAGGGAATTTTCATGAAAGTTTGGGAATTTTAAGCTCAACCTTACGGAATTCCTAGTAAATAATTGTGGGAACTCTGTTCTTCGATAGCCACTAGTGTCCAATGAATAGGCTGAATAGAATGCTTCAGCCCAGAGACTAAAGTGGAGAACATTAGTTAGCCCTCGAAAAATTAGCAGTGAATATCATTGTCGTACTAGTTGAGCAAAAATGTTAACTCCTGCAAGAGATTTGTTAGTCTTGTTTAGAGCTAGCTTTTTCTGTCCAAATTTGGCTTTCTGTTCGATATTCGAGGCCATGTGAAAAGATCCTGACTGTGAGAAACTAAAATCTACGTGTGACAATTTCGAAGATGTGTACAGTTCAGATGTAGATTGTAGATGGCAAGCAATTACATGAGAAATGTCTAGATTGCAAAATGCTGGTTTCAAGTGGTGTAACTAGAATTATCGCGTCCTGAAGTCCTCATGACATTCTTCGAATTGCTTTGTAAATAATGCTGACGATGGCAGTTATACAGTATTTACTGCAAGCTGCAAACGATCTTTCAGCAAACTAAAACTGGTCCTTTCATACCTCATGCCTCATTTATTAACAATAAATCAGGGAAGGTTATGTGATATAGCTTTGATGAGAATATAAAGGGACGAAACAGCAAAAGCTTACTTTGATGAAATTATAGACGATTTTGCTTCGATATTTGCACAGAAAGTGTTACTGTGTTTTAATTATCATTTTTGTGTATTTTGAACGGAAAGCCTGGATATGTTTATGTCTCGATGGAATCGTGTTTCTCGAACCGAAGTGATACATGACTTGCATTAAATATATTATTGCACGGTTCAGATTGAATGTTTCGTCTTAAAAGAAATTGTCGTTTGCAGTTGCAATGTGTGGTTTGATTTTTTTTTGTAAGATATACAATTTTGTCAGGCAACACTATGTAGACCTATAGACTACGATAACAATTCTATTTGAATGTTTTGATGTTCATCAATAATAAAACTAAATGAATGTAGAAGTATGTTGTAGTCGTTATTGATAATTTATATTTTATTTGCTGAAAAGTGTGAAACAAAAATAAACACAAGTATTTTCCGTTTCAAAAATTTATTTTCTTTATGGTTTATCTTTCGTAAAAATTGTGCCTATATTTACTATTTAAATTATCAGTAAGGGCGCACATTTAAATTTTTCCGTGTGCGCCACTTTGCATAGATACGCCACTGGGAGCACGTCCCACGTGTCCCCCACTTGATTGCGCCCACGCTTCCAACATCTGTCACACTTTTCCAGCTGTAAATGCCCTAAAAGCTCGAAATGCATCATAAGAAAAAAAGTTTTTTTTACAGAGAAATTATAATTTGCAAAACAACCCACACATGTTCAAATACTTACCCCATGATTTCACTCTCCTCATTGACACCGTTGATTAGGCCGAAGAGCAGCAGAAGCATACACAATTTAACCGGCATCTCTATTTTACAGTTTATATGTATAACCGTAACAACTTCAGTATTGCAACTATATGATACTGTAATATAATACTGTAAACGCAGATGGAAGGACAAACTCAACACAATCCAATGCCACATTTATAAAAATCTAATGCATTGTTCGCGTATTTGAGCTTCTAACCAGGTCGCGAATACTTTTCAGATATTGTTTTTTTGTCTCGCTATGGATAGCCAGAACAGTGTCAAACACTAGCGAACAGCATGCTGTAGGGTATATCCTTTAAATACATTTTGCAGACATAAGACAATATATTCTTCTATTTCAATAAGGACTGAAAATGTGTAACACACAAAACCAGTTTCCTTGTGCAAATAAATTGCAACTGATTCGCTTGGTGCGGGTCACTGCTGTGACTTAACTATTATTGCTAAATAGTGGAAACAAGCTTGAATCATCGCAAGGAGATGGAAGCAGGACCAGGCAGGAGATTCCTCAAACAGCTTGCTGAAACGCTAGAGCTCGTACTTGACGCTTACCGTATTTCTTCGATTGTAAGCCGCAGCTCAAAAAGTTCTTTTTTAATTATATCGTGTGGTTTACATTCAAGGGGGACTGATATTTTTTCTTGATCTTATCGAAATGTCTCAATGACCCTCAGTCTTTCCTTAGTTACGTTTTGCCGACCAAACTCTTTTTGCATTCTGTTCTCTTCAACATCACTCCATCACAGGAGGGATTATGATGAAAGGATAGGCCCGTGACCAGCTGGGGACACCAGGAATGACAGTGTTTTGGGAGAGGGGCCCAAATTTTTCAAACCATGTCCACTATTCTTAACTACGCTCAACACATTTTTCCAGTGGGGCGAAAAATTTTGCAGGGGCTTTCGCCCGCACTTGGCTATCCCTGGTTGCGGGCCTGTGAAAGGAAAGCATTGGAGTGATTACACATCATTACCAGGGTTGCCAAAAACGCGAAACGTGCTAGTTTGCGAATGAAAGTATGTCAGAGGCATAGTTAACCTATGTTTAAGTGTGGCTTACAATCAAGGGCGGCTTTCAGTAATTTTTTAGCACCATTTCGTGCGGCTAATCATCGGGGGCGGCTAAATATCGAATAAATACTATACTTAACATTTCACTCCATGGGAAACACATCGCTGCCTCTATTGTTTTAGTAATTTGAAGAATCTAAGTTGTTGATCTTTATGTATTTTTATTTTTTATGTTTGATGTTCTTCCTTGTGGACTACACATCCCATTTTATGGACAAAACTGCGCTCCAGAGTTTTTTCCATCATAATTTTTTTAGTACTTGCTGTAGGCATATTTGCAGTATGATTTCTTGACCACACCTAATTTCCACATGAGACAAGCTTCACTCCATTTTGTACATAGGCATGCTCTTTACATCTGTAATTTTACTTTACCATGTTTGTTTGTATGTCTTTCCACATGTGTCTATTTTGTTCATCTATTATTTTCTAACACTCGGCAAAATGTTTCAAAAGTAGGTGACCTCTATGGTCTAACTAGATGACCTCTATGGTCTTTCACCAATCCTATGTGACACACTGGCAATCTTTGTTTACATCAATCAGCAGTGGTTTGTTATAGGGAAGACAAGTGAGGCACTTGCCTAGGACTCTCCTTTTCAGGGTCCCCCTCGAGGTGTTCGCCCGTAAATTTTCCTGGCAGAATACTTGCACATTGCAATTGCGGTTGGGGTTCCGTTTGCAAGCAGAGCACTCATACTTGCTCTTGGAGGCCCTTTCAAATGCAGCAGAGTACAGGGTGTTTCACAATTGTTGAAACAAAGCGGCAGCTTCTAAAACCTTTATCAATGACCTTATTCATTTTTCTCTTTCCAGATTGTCATAGGGAAATAGTCGGTCGATGGAGCAGAAGATCTTTTGTGTAAAGACATATTACGAAACGAAGTCTTTCCAGATTGTTCAAGCAAGGTTCAGAAGGAAGTTCAGCTTCAACAAATTTCCAAACAGGAGTCAGATTTTCA
>Ga0210059_1015059_pt1 | contig 11345 bp, 4 predicted proteins | sample Ectturendosymbi2_FD_188042 | JGI IMG/M metagenome (GOLD analysis project Ga0210059, IMG submission 188042) | Ecteinascidia turbinata endosymbiont from Florida, USA - Sample 2 (SPAdes) (version 2) | ecosystem: Host-associated > Tunicates > Ascidians > Unclassified | place: Key West, Florida... | reverse complement strand
AAATTCAAGGGGGGGGTTAACCCCAACCCCCCCCCCTTGCGTACGCCCTTGGTATCTTTATCAGTTCTTGAAGCGTTTAATGATATTGCAAGTTGCAAAATATTTTGCCCATCTTTCATGTTCCACTATTTTACAGTGAATTGCATTTGGTTGATGCTCTTTTTGCACGAACTCAAACAAGTTTTGGTGTTGGTTAAACAGTTTACTTCAGCTTCATCAATAGAAATGTTCCTATCAAGCAGATACTACTCACATGGTTTAACATTTTCCCAATTAGTTGTTTGCAAACGGAGGAATCTAGTCAAAGCATTTAAATTCAAATTCTGCAAATAAAGGTGTCCATTTAGCCAGATGTGAAACACAAGGTTTGTACAATACAGATGCATCTGACACGAATGAATCACAGTCATTATCCTTGCCTTCGCTGAATTTTCTTAGTGCTGATTTAACTTGGCTTGATATGTACATTTGATTGTCTCTATTGAATCCTTGCCTTCACATTGGCGAAACACGATACAACCTCAACAGTTGATGCTTTTGACTTCTCAATATTCTGAGCTTGCTCGATCAAAGCAACCACAAATGATTGCAAATGTCTTTAATGTGTTAAGCAGTATTCGCTCAAAGATTTTCCAAAAAAACGTTTCAGAACAACAGCTGGCTTGTCGATGGACATGAAGTATGAATTTGGAGCTGGGTACAATTGAAGCATCCTTGGCAAGCTGCGATAAAGTGATAGCCATCTGGTTACGCTACGAGAAATAAGTTTTAGTACTCAATATCCACAAAGTTGCAATAGTCTTTTCACTCTTTTTTGCAAACTGTGCAATTGCAACCACACGTTATTCACTCAGCTTCAAAATAATTTAGTTTTTGATCGCGCGGCGCCAGTTCGCGACCGCATTTTTGCACCCCCGGATTAGCTATAGTTACTAGAACCTATTACACTAAGCTGTGTACAACACACTGATCACCGTGTTGTGGTTCATCAGCAAAGCTAGTGCAGTATAATGGCGTCAGGAGGTCCGCACCCTAATGCCAAGGTCATTGAGATACTCAAAAAAGGTTTACCACTGTTATGTAACGATTAATGTGAAAGCATTCCCGCTTTTCCAGCCGAGAATTAACGCGACCAAAACATAGATTAATTAGACAACTCACAGGCCCGCCCATAAACTAAGCTACGCCACCATCTCGTATTTTGTTGCAGTAGAGTATGGACAGCTTACTGTAAGCAAAAACAATATGTAATAGCCAATGATGTAACTGATGGGGAGGCAGAGGGGCGAAATGCAGATGGCAATCTGAATGTGAAAACTGGACCGCCACCTCAAGTGATATTACGGTTTTAGTATCCGTTTGGTTTTCAGTAGGTTGTTGTTTTTTACGGTTTTCGGATTATTTTCCGGCGATTTAAGATTTTAGCATAGCTATCCACATCCGGATTCACCATCATTTCTCACATTTTTTCCGAGTGTTGGTTAGTGGGCCCTGCACAGTGGTCAGTGGGCCCCTGTTAGCTAAGTTTTCCACCCTGACTCAAAGCTCTAGTTATGCCACTTATGTAAAGTAAGAATGCAAAAAGGAGGACATTTTCGAATGTCCTTAGAGAATATTTCATTTCTCATGAAAAAAGTGGACATGTACCTCAAATAGAGGGCGCATGGTAGCCATACCTAGCAATGCTACTCATATGGGACCTGTGCAAATCTGAGTAAAGCAGACGCAAAATCTTCCAGAAACAAGTGGAGATGTAAGCTAACGTGTTCTACGTGGCGGCCGTGCATTCGCCAGATTCAGATACCTGACCGACATTCAGGAAACCAATGAGTGTAATAGTTGTTTCGTCACAATATGAGATATTCTTCAAGTGAACTACTGCTGTTTGGGCGACCGATAATTAATTAATAGCGTCTACAAACACACTTTTCTCGCTAAAAACGACTAAGTGGTACGCACATGTCGCACATATGGCTAAACACACGAACATGGTGGGGGCCCTGGGCCCGGGCCCCCCTAAATCCGGCGCTGTTCCGTTGAATGCTCGTGGCTCCTCAGGCGTTCAAGAGCGTGCTTCCAGTGGAAGAATAAGGATATGCGCACATTGTAGTCGTATCCGCGCACATCAGTCTACAAGTGAAACATTTAACACAAGTTTGTGAAGGAGAAAAACAAAGCCAGCTTCTGTCAACTACTGCGCCATTGTGGTTCTGGCTACGAATAAGACTTGTGATACATTTCCGTGAGAAGTTTCTGTCTTTTCTGTGTTGTGGAACATCCTGTTTCAGAAGAGCCTGGGTCCAGCTTAACCGTCTATGCACCGGTGTCGGACGTTTCCGCTCCTGCTTGTACAAATGGGGTATGGCCTCCTCTGCGGCCTGTGAGTGTGGCGCAGAAGAACAAACCGTCGACCATGTCGTTTGTCGTCCTCCAGTGTCCAATCCATCGACCTCCCCACGGACTGCATGGCCTGACTGTTCTGGACGATGAAAGTACCGAATGGCTGCTCAACACCTGCCCCGAAATCTAGCGCGGCCAAGCAGTGGATAAAAGAAGAACTCGTTCAAACGAAAGAAGAAGAATGTTTCAAAAACGACTTTTCATCACAATGTGGAAAAGAACCTGTTTCATATTTCAACCAATCTTCCCACATTGTTTCCGATATATTGGCTGGCCAGAGGGCTCAGAGACCAATATCGTTGCCTCCAGTCACGGCCGGCCCTAGCAGATGTGGGGCCCAATGCAAGACCTGGGCGCGGGACCCAATGCAAGACCTAGGCGCGGGGCCCCTCTGAACAGTGATTTTATGACGTCATCGTATTCAGTCAACCGTGTTACGATCGTGGTAGAGCGCAGATATACAGTGCAGCACTAACACGACAACTGAGCACGTTTGCTAACGTTCGAGAGGAAATTTGTTAGTTCTGACGAGAGCGTTCTTTGCTAACAATGGAACTTATATAGCTTTTCTACTGATTTCTCAAGCGCAAGGTGTATCTGGCAAAAATGAACAATCTACCTAAACACCATGGCGCGGGGCCCAATGCAGCTGCATCGGTTTAAGGCCGGCCCTGCCTCCAGTGATAGCGTCAGCCATCTCATCTAACGTGTTTTTCGATGATACATCTTGACGTTCTTTTGCTACTGCACTGCTGGTTAAACTAGGTCATTTTCAACGTTACGAAGATCTAAGTCTGTCACAACATGTTCTTCGATTTTGTTCTCTTGCAGGTTCCGCAGAGATGTATCCGCTGGGCTTCACTACCACTGTAAAATAGTCACTTGAATTTTTCTTGACTTGGCTGCAACTTCTTCCTCTCTCATTTTTGCCTCTTTTGCTTTTTACGTCTTTTAGAACCACTGGTATAGGCTCTACACTTGTCAAGATCACGATCCCCCTTCTGTCCATGTTGATTTATAAGCTCTCGGCTGCTACATTGTCATCGCAAAAAGAGAGGACAACTTACGACTGTCACTTACTTGAGTGTATTATCTGCACTTAACAAGTCAAATAACAATTAGGTCTATTGATAATTAAGTTTTAAGCATTGAAGTAAGATGTCCAATGTGGACGATGTTTCAGTCACAAGAGATACATCTGACATGAATAATACAGTCACGATCCTTGCCTTATTTCAGTAAATGCAACCACAGGCAATTCACTCAGCTTCAATATCATTTAGTCGTTTTCTGAAAAAGGGATACTTCTGACGAATTTCTTCATTTTTTTAGCATTAGCCTACTGATTACCTATAATCACTAGAAAGTACTACGCTAAGCTATGTACAATACAGTGATCATTGTATGACGGTTCATCAGCAAAGCTAGCACAGTACCTATAATGGAGTCAGAAGTCAGCGCTCCAATGTTAAAGTCATTGAGATATTGAAAAAAGATTTACCACTGTTATGTAACGATTAATGTGAAAGCATTCCCGCCTTTCCAGCCGAGAATCAACTCAACCAAAACACAGATTAATTAGACAGGTCCTCCCATAAACTAAGCTACGCCACCAGCTCTTATCTTGTTGCAGTTGGGTACGGACAGCTCAACTTATGTAAATACAATATATCATAGTCAGTGGCGTAACAGACAGGGGGTAGAGGGGCGAATTTCCCCTCTGGCAAGCTAAATGTAAAAACCGGTCTCAGGGTTCCCACGCATTTTCAAAAATTATTTTCCGTACTGTTTCAATACCTTTTCAATACTTAATTAAAAAAGTTCAATACCATGCCTTATCTTTATTTTTCGAAATTCTTAATCATGAAACACCATTTCACACGTTGCACAACACTGCGTAAATATAATGAACTGCTTTTCCTTCACCAAAACTATGCTAACTTGCAAAGAACAAGATTTTAAAGAATCAGCGTCTGAAGACTTACTGTATTAATCTAAACCAGCTATGTCCAACCCGCGGCCCGCATGCGGCCCAGTCGAAGGTTTTGGCTGTAGTAAAAGCATCCTACATACTCACAACCTGTCCTTATTTTGATAATCTTGAATTTGACGTTTTTGATGCTGGTGGTCCTCAGTGCCACTTTACCACGTCTGATAGCCTATCATTGCAGTAAGGATTCAAACACTTTCAGTACGTTAGCTTAGCTAAATTTAGTTTGCTAAGATCAAAGTAAGTCATTCAATGTGCGGCCCCGGTTAAGTTTGTGACATAATTTTTGGCTCTGTAAGCCATTTGGGTTGGACATAGCTGATCTAAACGACATTAATGCAGTTAAGTTGGTTTGCTTTGTCTACACACAAACAAGAGATACCGAAAAACTTGAATGAAATACAGCACAAAAGGCAACAGAACACTGTAGCAAACTACATCTACACCAGGGGTCTCAAACACTCGACCCGCGGATATTTTGTGCGGCCGGTGCTGCTTTTTGGGAGTTTTCAAATTATTAACATTCAAGTTATTTTGTTTATTCATCGATGTTTGAAAGTGCTCGACCAACGAGTGAACAACTTCCTTTTAAACGAACATAGAGACGGCTAGAAATGAGTTCTCTATAACCTATGACACCTTAAGTAGGTGTTTCTAGCAAAATTCAGGTACCGCCATTGTTGCGTCAGCGTCACAGTGCGGCCCTCGGGTAGTGATAATGCAGCCCTCTGATTACCCTCTGGCTCCACGTGCAGCTTGCAAAAGTTCCTTCCCCGTAAATTAAGAAACGTAAAAAGGAGAATATTTTGACGTTTTTGAATGTCCTCAGAGATTATTTCATTTCTCATCAAAAAAGTGGACATGCACTCCAAAATGAAGACGTATGGTAGCCCTACACAATGCTACTCATATATTACCTGTGCAAATCTGAGTAAGGCAAACGCAAGATCCACCAGTAACGAGTATAGAGACTTAAACTCATGCGTTCTATGTGGCTTGGCCTTGCATTCACTAGATTCAGATACCTGACCGACTTTCAGGAAAGCGATAAGTGCAATAGTTGTTTCGTCACATTATCAAATAATATACTAGTGAAATACTGATGTCTGGACGACCGATAATTTTATAGAGTATACAGACTTTTCTCGCTAATAAATATGACTAAGAGGCACGCACATGTCGTAGATACGGCTAAACACATGAACATGGTGGGGGCCCTGGGATCCCCCCCCCCTGAATCCGGCGCTGAGCTAACTACAGCTTGGTGGAATGAATAATTGGATTTACGCGGTCACGACACTTTTTACTCATTCGGTTCAATATTTTCAGTCAAACATTGAGGGCCGAAGGCACCTTTCGCCCCCACCTGCCTACGCACCTGGCAGCATGCGGTGACTGATGGCTATGTGGCTTTCATCCTTTTGTGGCAATTGCAAACCCGTACACATCTCACGCCGGGCACGAAAAGACAAATTTGGCATGGTTAGCGACATTTACAACCGACTGCAAGTGCTCAGCTCATTGGTTGTTAGATCATTCCACTTTCATCAGATGTTGGGCAGAAAACCAATCTTCTGGTGCAAATTTTAGGTTTTGTACTAGTGACTGTGGTGTTGGCGAAGATTTATGGTTTGAAACTGGTTGTAGTCTGATTCTCATCTGTGTTTGCTGGCCTGGATAGAAACAGGTCCAACAGAATTGGAGCTGGACTGAAAGCATGCATATCTTTTAGAAATGCGTAATAATTAGGGGCAGCCTGAAACAGCCACAATTTAATTAGGAAATAGTACCTCTGCATCTTCAAAAAACTTTTGTGATCAAAAGCTTTCTCCCAAACCAAAGCGTTTGATGCAATCGCCGGTAATGTCTTGAAACTTGCTTTCACATACATTTTGAATAAATGCACTACGAGGCTTGTTGAAGGCATGGCGACACTTTGTACATTCGTATCACGCAAGTGACACCAAACAATTTCGAAAATATTTAGTATTGAAACACGCATGATATAAAAGGCAAGAAACCAAACATCGTCAAACGTAGCAGCAAATTTATAGCCAAGAAGGCATCAACGTGACCAAACCACGATTGACACAAGTTTACGGAGAAATGAAGTAATCAAACGGCAGTGAAAATGCGATACCCAATCCATTAAAGTCTGAATGCTTTTATTACTGACGTAGACCGATTGTGCTCTGGCACAATGAAGGTTTCGGGAGCATTGTCAAGACAGAAGATTGCTAAATGAGGAAAACAATGTTGTCCGAAACCATGACTTGATTGTCATCCATCATGCGGCTAAGGCAATTGCTCACTTCCTGTGAAGTGAATTTTTCTGATTCTTGGCTGTTGGCCGCGTCCGTTATCTGGTGAAACAAGAAAATTTCGAACAAAATTAATCGAATTTATTGCATGTGTTTAAATATTATCGACAAGCTTAAAAGTCTACATCCTGGTTGTTTTTACTGGTGAAGATCGCGATGACCAAACGTTATCGCAGTTCACATAACGGTTTTTCATAAACTCTCACAACAGAACCTGCGATCCAAAGAAATCTGGCTTTGATAAAGGAAATAACACATGCCAGCCACAGATGCGAAAAATTGCACAACACATGGCAAGATGTACCACGACACGACAACAAACGTCTCATCAACCAAACACAAAGCTGGAAAATATCAAATGTCAATATCACAATGTTTGGCTTTGAAAATGTAACAGGTTTTTTTCTTCAGCAAACCCCAGACAAGATCAACAGAGTAGTCGTCTGCAGATTTCCAGGATGACAGACGCCTCGTCAACAACGCATTTGAAAACCAAATCAGTGCGTACAGAACCTTCCGAACGTAATTTGACTTTTAAACGCGGTATGCTGTTACTGCGTTCCGTTTCGATGCCAAAAAATTCAAAACATGTAGCCCAGACGGGCATGACGAGGAGGGAAAGGGGCGCAATTCCCCGGGCGCCGAAAAGTTCCACTAATATCACAACTTTCTTCAATGCAGTACATTTGCTTCCGAAAGACATATGTTCGAACATGGGGGCGCCATACTTGCTTCTTGCCCCGGGCGCCATCTAACCTCGTTACGCTCCTGAGCCCAGTTGTAAGTGCCAATTGAAACACGGTTGGATTGGATTTATTGGTATACCCTAGAAACACTAGGCCGAAAATGCATCTGGAGTATTGTTGTTTTGTTTACGTACGTGATGCCCTTAAGTTGCATTTTGAACGCCTTTTACCGTCTTTTGAAACCGTCGAACTAGTAGTGCCTTCTCGACTGTGCTTTCATTAATAATAATTGCTAGTTAGAAACCTCGCACGTTGAAATAGTGGCTTGCAGTTGTACTACTATCCACTGTATTGTGCGATACATTACGCAGTAGTGTTGTTAGTTATGATCGCAATATAACCTCTTTCTTAAATTTTCCAGTTGTGTAGTAACCTTTTGACGTACGTAGAGTAGTGGTTCTCAACATTTTGCTGAAAGGAGTCAAATCCAGACCTAAGATTTTGTTAGGGAACCGCACTAAAAAATTTAACACAAGTCAATTTACAGGTTTTGTTTCATTGCAGAGCAAAGTCATATTTTATATTATTGAAAGACTGCTGAGAGCCGCATGCGGCTCCGACTTGAGAACCACTGACATGAAGCCACTTTGGTTCTCTTGCGCCTAGATTGGAAGGATGCCAACAATTTAATCCAAGATCCGCACAATTCAAAATATTTCCGTGAAAATCAAAACCTTGTTTCATAATAACTTGACGACCTTATATGCTTATTTGCAGACGCAAGTGGGCACTGGGCAAACTCACCTCCTGAACAGACAAGCTTTGTGCGTGTGATGTCTGAAACTTGCCATGAACCGCGCGTCGAAACGCGTCCAGCCGTTCTTTTGTCACTGACACGGCTGCTGATGAGTCGGCAACATGCATGGCTGGCTCGGGTTCAGCAGGCCCAGGCGTGTGAACTGAAACAAAAATGAGCGCGCATAACTTTTGGAGGAGCTGTGAATCGTGTAGGCTGCTATTTGTCCACTTTTTCTCGTAGGAATTGGACGGTTTTCTATGTTACACCTCACATCAAGCTGCACGTTTTGTCTTTCAAGACATTGGCCTTTTCTCAAACTTTCGTGGAACTGGCATTAAACGAATTCCAATAATTTATTTTTTTTTTAAAGAAACTGAAAAGTATACGGCACTGACAACCCCTACACGAAAAACAAACATCTATTACCAACAAATAGCCGAATGCACCATAATTAGGACTTGAGTTTTAGCATCACTTGATTGGAACAATCATCGGGCTCCTTTATGGTAACGCGGAAAGTACTACAAATTAGCAGCCTTGTTCGTTGTACAGCTGGTGAATCACGAAAAGCCATAGGCGACTACCTTATAAATCAGTAGTACGCCAAAACACAGGGTTCGCAAAACCAGGGAAAGGCGTGCAGAAGTTTCTCCGCAACACTAGCTTTTGTCGGAAAGTCCTAGCGTTTGTGTTTGAACATTGCTCTGCAGTACATAAGGATCTTATCACAGTTCGATGCATACCTTTTGTTCAACTAGTAATAAACAAGACAACAGATGGAGTCATCCGTCTTCGAAACAGGCTAGATTTACCAGAAAACGCAGATATCAAAAGATAGCCACTTACTTTCTGGCATCTCCTCTTCCGCAGAATCGAAATCGTAAGGGTCTTCGCCATCTCCTTGCCTATAGGAAAACAGGCTAATTTTATCTGCGTCGAAGTACGAAACTGCAGTAGTCAAATACCGCTACTGAAAAATTCAGCAAAGTACTATATTTCATAGCCAGTTAAACACCACTCCAAGCCTCAGCAAACAAATTAAGATTGCCACATGAGACGAAGTTCAATTTGAAAACGGAAAGTGTTTTTTATTGAAAGCGCTCAATTTCTGCTGCAGAACAGAAGCTTTCAATCACCAGGATATACAAACGATTAAATGGTACGTCTTTCGCGAAACCATTAAAATTATGGCCTTTGTTGACAAAAAAATCCAAAAATCGTCTACAGCCAACGACACATGAAGACCGTTGTTGGCCTTTTTTGTATGCGCAGGCTGGATTGATTTCTGGACAAACCCTGACCGAAATGGAAGAAATAATTAACTGCCTCCAAATTAATGGCCACAGTTATTCAGAGAAACTGTACCAGCCCATGGCCTTAGATAATAATCGCGCAACTGTCGCTTAACAATTGACAGATAATCCCCAGATTCATAAAAAAAACTGAAGAGCTGACTTCTTTTTCCTTCTCTTTCGTTTGGTTGGAGAAACTTCTCTATTTTCTTCTTGGTCGCTTTCAGAATCCTCATTCGCTCTTCGACGTTTGCGGTAACGTTCTTCAACCTAACGAGCAAACACAAAACAGCGCGATTTTACTTTAAGTGGTACATAACTGCGATCTAATCGGTTACAATGAGACTTTTGCGCAAGGCCGTTGAGAATAGTAGCATCTTATATATGACAAAGCCTGCAAACTTGAAAATTGGAAGTATCCTTTTTCTTGGGCCATGATCTGGCCAGCGTTTCCTGACCGGGCAGTGCTTAGTTCGTGCACTACGTAGCGAGATCTTAAATAGGCGAACCAAATGAACAGCTAACACTTGCTGAAACTTTTTATGAGGGTGCTCCACATAAACCCGAACTTGAAGAGACTTGTCGCCATGAATTTGAAAACCAGGCTAAATTATTACTTTGCAAATCAGAAGGAAACGATCAAATAGGGTTATGTAAATGGTACAAAGCTCGTTTATGGAAATGACACAGTAAAAAGATATTTTCACCAAATCTTCAACACCTTTTATCAAAGAGCCGCATGCAGTTGCTTTAAGCAGCCAAGAAGATCAAGACACGGAGAGATTTGAAGGCCCTGTCATGCATTTACTGATACATTCTGGCGCAGCAAATTCGCGAACTTGGTTTCGGCCATCTATGAACGACGGACACAGTTGCACACTCCTGCTGAAATACTAACGAAGTTTCCAACCCGGGATATAAAAAATCTCGACTGCCTCTAGCGCACGATTAACGTATATTCTTGGTCAACAGCGTAGTGAACCTGCGCCAACATAAAAAAGTAAGTTTTAACAGGCGGCCCTATTTTTTGCTGAGACATTTCAGTCATTTGTACCGTGATAGTATTAAAATTATCTGTAACAGTATTCACTAAACTACTTTCTCAGACATCACGACCGAATGGACGTAATTTCGTTCGGTCAGTTTGAAACAAACCGGTCTATAATCGAAAAAAAATAAGCCCAAGCAGGGCCAATTTTGGCTTTCAACGCGAAAATCTGATTTAAAAGACGCCATTTAACTAATGAAGTTAGCAATAAGTTCAGTTTTTCAACACCAACCCTATCCAACAACAGCAGCATCATAAGACAAGTGAAGCCTGGACGCAGCGTCACTACAAAATTTTCAACTGCATCTACAGCATAATGTGTATCATATTCCACGACAGTGATTTGTGGAAACTGGGGGTCATCACAGGGATCACAAGCCTATATCCAGCTTAGATCCATTCATGCATTTAAAGAAGCACTTTGGATTTCAATTTCATTCGCTTCTTCGTACTTGTGCGAAGCTGGTATTTCCGCTGTTGTGGTACTAAAATGAAGTATCGCTCGAAGAGAAATGCGCTCAGCCATTTCAAACGTAGCACCGCATTTTGGGTCACAATAAGCAAGCTAATGAATCGCATTAAGCAACAATCCGCGCTGATTTGTTGTGCAGTGCGTCGTTGTTGGGAAGCACTGGCAAGCGGATTACGAATGCAGTTAGTTATTGCGATGAACTCCACAAGTTATTTTTACAACAATCTATAAACGCAGGGAGCCATATGCATCTGTCATTACATACATAAGGACAAAGCTCAGGTTTGCTCTTTTGAGGAGCACCCTTGCTGCAATACGAGGATTTCGAGGCAAACGA
>Ga0210059_1015058_pt1 | contig 11346 bp, 9 predicted proteins | sample Ectturendosymbi2_FD_188042 | JGI IMG/M metagenome (GOLD analysis project Ga0210059, IMG submission 188042) | Ecteinascidia turbinata endosymbiont from Florida, USA - Sample 2 (SPAdes) (version 2) | ecosystem: Host-associated > Tunicates > Ascidians > Unclassified | place: Key West, Florida... | reverse complement strand
CGATGCAGTCCTCGACGCCGCCCAGGCTGGCGTCCCAGGAGCAGATCGCAACCGGTGCGCATTTCAACCAATCGGAACACTACACCTTCGCGGCGCCCTCGCAAAGGTCGTCGTTTTCGCAAAGCGCCGACGTGGAAATGGTGCCGGCCAACCAAGTCCAGCATTCTCCGTCGCAGAGCTCGGTCCAGGCCGCTCACGCACACGAACAACAGACGCCCAAACGACCACTGCCCATGCAAGGGATTGCATACTCGCCAACAATGGTAAGTGCGTTGGGCAAGTAAATGAATAGATATAAAGCGAAGTTCCGCGTTATACTCGTCGGTATTGTTTTCTGAGTTAAGGAGAACAGTGCATGCAGTAGCTTGTTTTTTCTTCGCGTCGGATCATGACGTAAAAATTTATTTAGTGCTAAAATGATTACTTGCTGCTTGTCGCTTTTGTATGGTTTATCGCTGTTTCTGGGATTATTGCCGTCTTCGGGTCAATATGCCATCTTTTGTATGGTTTACGGTTGTTTTCATATGGTTTGTGGTTGTTTTTATATGGTTTATGTTTTTTTTTATATGGTTTGTGGCCGTCTTCGCGTGAATATGCCATCAGACAAACGAGTCTTTTTTTAAATTTAAACACGAGGTCAAATCGTGAAAGTCCGATGTGAACGTCGCAAAAACAGGAGTAGTGGCGGAGCCTTTGATTGATGATTTCTGTGAAACGGAAATAACGAACGTGAAAGGGAAACAAAGTAAACAAAAACATCAACACCCTCCCGTTATGTTCCTCTTCCTTGCGTTTTCCGAAACGAACTGACCGCGTATGCTGTTATAAGCAATCGTGTTTTGTCCCCGAGTGGCTGTTTGCAAGTTGTGTTGCCAACACTTTTCAATCGCATTTGCAATCACTGCTCCTCAGCGTCAGTCACCTGAAAAAACCCTGTTTTTTTCTGTCGTTGACAGATTTTTGACCCAAAAAAACTAAGTCAATTCGGTCATAATGTCCGAAAAGGAAGTCTAGTGAACACTATTTCGGCGAGTTTCGATACTATTACGGGGCAAATGACCGTAATATCTCAGCGAAAAACAGGACCTACGTAGTGACGGTGTTCAGAGAAGTTGTTTGTGCTGGTGGCAGATTATATGCAACGCCTTTGGTGACGTCGAAGGCGTGCGGCGAAGCAACCACTGACGCCGCAATTTGCCAAATTTTGCATTTAATTCTTACGTTGTTGCTTCACAGCAAGTCATGCAGTACGCTCATCTGTATCGTGACCTGTTTTTTTTTGCTGAGGCATTTCGGTAATTTGTCTCACAGTTGTACTAAAACCCGCCGTAGCAGTGTCCATTAGCCTATATTTTCAGACATTCAGACCGAAATGACGTAAATTATTTCGGTGATTTCAAAAACATTTCGGTCTGTGTTAAAAAAACACCCATATCGTGACAAAGCAATCGATTGTAATTTAGCGTCAGTATTGTTCAACAAACAATTCTTAACAAATCAAGTTTTGATTTCTCTTCTTAATTCTCCGAAAACTAACAAGAGGTCTCAGGATTTCTTAAAAATTCCAACAGATCCATTTTCCCTTGGTATATTTTCGCATATATTAATCTCCTCATGTTGTTCTTATCTGTCAGGATGCGAGTATGTTCGTCAATCCGAACGTCATTCAGCCGCAGATAGTCAGGAGCCCCCCTGACAACAACTCCCCAGTGAGTGTTTCGCAAAACAGCAGCGCTCCAAATAGTTCGACGACCCAGTTCGGTCACGAAGTACATCAGGTAATTGTTTTGGTCTCAAACGTTGTGATTTATAGGCGTTCGAGTCCGTTGCGGAAGCGGCCGCAGCGTTTGGATTGATCGCATCGGCAGAACGCTTTTGGTTGTGGTTGCACAGTAGCTGCGTGCGTTACTGGCTGTCCAAATAGTTTCGTCTTGTTTTCTTTCGTCAAATCGGATTTGAATGGCCTGAGCAACAGAAAAATCGGTGACTTTTACGTAGGCACCTGCCATGGCTTTCTTGTGGTTGGCAAATGTCAAATATTCTGAAGTGAACGGAGAGGTTGGGATTTTTTCAGCACTTTTTAAAACACCGAAGGCAATGCATACGTTTAAGAGAACTCGTGAACTGGGAGTTTTGGGAAACCTCTTTCAGTTTGAAATAGCTACGAAAATCTGTGGCTCGTCGTGGAGGTACAAGCGATGCTAACTCTTTTGTGATCAAAAATCTGATAGAAATCGTTAAGGTTGGACGCTTACGCAGTTCTCTCTCCGTTCACAACAATTCGTGTTTCTCGACGAATGCCTTGCTGCGCGCTTGCGATCGGCGCAGTACGTGGGTTCGCAGTGCGGCGCTGATTGCACTTCGGCATGTCCAAGCGCCTTCGAAACGTCAACAGTTTACATCGAACAATTTTAGAAAGACAGAAAGTGAACGGACTGCTTGAGCTTTGAACGGCCATTGTCTTTAATCTAATATGGAAAAAATCCGGCCCTGTTTAGCGTATGCGTATGTAAATGTGCAAAGCGCAGCCATATCCAGTAGGTGGTGAACTTATCTCTGGCTGGCGTTAATTTCTGTTGAAACGCGTGTTGTGGTGAAGCAAAAGGCCTACGGCACAGGTACTCCAGGATTTCGTACTCAAACGACAAAATAATTTATGTTTTTGCGCCGCGCTTGAGAGCTTCAAGTTTCAGGAATGAAAAACATTGCCTTGATGAGCAGCAATGCAGGCTCCACCCTGCATTTTTGATGCGAAGGTTATATTTAGTGTGAGATGTGCTTTCAAATTAATTGTACTCCTAAAATTTCATTTTTTCACCGTTCTTTATATACTGTGATATTAAGATGCCGCAGATGCGGATTGCTGCAAGCGATATTTTTAATGCGAAACGAAGTATTCAAAGCAAAGACAGCTCCTTCGTTTTTTAGATGAACTTGTGCCCAGCTGCAGCTTCTATTTAAAATAATGCTAAGTTTTTTCGACTTTTGCAGCAATTTTATAAATTTTTTTGTTTTTCCTCGACGAATATCATATTTTCTTGTTCGGTAAGATTTTATAGAAGCTTAACGACAACTTTGCAACAGATTGAAACGTATCTGTATTGTCTGCTGCGTCGTTGTTCGTTTTGCAACGAAAACTACAGCCATGAAGAAGAAAACATTACTACTTTCGTTCCCGTCCAAAACGTCTTCTTGCGTTGCTTAGAATCAAAGTCTCATCACGTGCATTGAAAGCTGGGATAAGGTTTCTGGCGTTTCTGATCTGTTTACTTACGAAATGGACGGCATTTTTCAAAAGAAAGGTTCTGCGCAATATGGTTCTGCGTAGTATGAGCAGAAACGAAAAGCCACCGTTCTGGATGCTGCTATATGTTTTGGAATTGGATACTCTGGTGTCGAGTTGGCGATTTGCAATATCTTGTTACGTTTCAGCATTGTTGGGTCGAACACAATCAGAGCAGTGCGGTTGGCCGCTTTTTAAAGGCGTCTAGTCACTCGAGGTGCTGTTCGTTTGCGCCAAAACAAGTTTTGCTCAAGTTGTGCGAAAATTGGCAAAATGCCAACAAGCATTTTTAATGCTGCTTCCTGTTACTGGTCATAGTAAAATTGCAGAAGACTTGTGTGAAGTTGCGAAATATCGCCGTAAGTGCTCAGCCAGCCCAAATCGCGCTCTGACAATACGAGCCATCTTCGACTAAGTGTTGTTGACAAAGGCCGTCGCCTCTCTCTGCAGCGACTTGCCAAAGAGACACAGATGAAAACTCTTGCCGTGCTGTCCCTAAGATACGGTAGCTCTGTGGCACGTAATAGGAAATGATCATCAATAACTTGACAGCACGTTCCAATATCCTTCGACGCGATCGTATTTTGCTCGATACGTTACGAAATAATGCAGCTGCTGCTGCATATGTTTTTGAAGCTGCCCCGCCTCGCATTTGACAAAGTCGTCCATTCCGTTGTCAAAAAAATAAAGTCACTTTTCACCGTTGCTGTTTTCCAGGTCCCCCAGCAAGCCAAAGCGCCCACTGGTGACCTGAAAAGGTGAGTTATTAAAGCGTTGTGTTCTATTGTTTGTTTACTATCGGCTTCAATGGGGTCGTTATTGAGTTAAGCTCTCAAGCATCCACTATGGTTGATCATTCTCCACTGCCATGCGATGTTGACTTAGGCAACATTACTGGCTGTCTATTTGCGTATTCTAACCACAGTGTGATCTCCTTTGTTCGGTGCGGTGTTGCTTCAGGATGAGTTTTTTTTAGCTGATCGCCTTTTCTCGGTATATTCCGCATCTGTGGAACAGAATTAGCTCATTATTCGAAACGAGATGTAGCAGCAAAGCTGACCGTTCTTCTCCAATCTTTCTGCGCTCCGCAACCACGGGTCTAATGAGAGGCGCTTTGCACTTGCTCGCATTTCTTGCAATTCAAATTCGTTTTTTCCACTCCTCGTGGCATGTTGCGCGCTTTGCTGCCAAGCTCATGATCCCAACGAGATGCGGCCATTCCGGTGCTTGTACAGGCCCCTAGCAACGGTCGAGGGGCATTATGGGTCAGTACCCCCAATTTTTGTTCCCCCCAAATTCTGTTGTGCCCAGAAAAAGTTGTTTTACACATAAAATAAAAACAAATCTTTCTCCCCTGAAAATGTCTTTTTCCACCCCCGAAACCTAAAAACCTGGCTACGGGCCTGGGTGCTTGCAAAGCGCAAAATCTGACTGCGTTGTTTTTTCTTAATTATTTATGCGCGACCGTGTGCAGCGGGCTCCGACGCCCAGATCGACACCCGGCTCATTGCGGGAGCAGTTAATAAGTCGTTATGAATAACACATTAGCGCGCGTTGCCTTGTCAGCGATAACGACGGCGACGGCGCGCGTATTGCGACATCGGTCGCCGCTGCAGGTGCCGCGTGTCCCTTGACCTCGGCTGCAGTGACTTCAGCGAAATAGCCTTTAGCTCTCGTGAGATGGGCGTTTAGTCGCGTGGTGCAACTGCGAGAGGGACCCCAAACAAAGCTGATGACGCGATTTGCCTCGGTCAGTCAGAGCCGCGCAAAAATGACTGTCAGAACAACGCGGGCGAAAAAAATGAGCTTGTAGTTGGATTCAACGGATTCGAAGTGTTGCACGTTATTTTTTCGAAGTGTTGCACGTTATTTTCTTTTTTGCCTTGGAACGCATTTGCTGAGCGTTAAACATTCTGCAATCGTGAACGTCTTAGTGTAGTTATCGTGCGTGATGATTACTTGCATCGACAAAAGGTTTTAGAAACTCTTCGGTTATGGACACAAAACAACCCAAGGCGGTTTACAAACAAGAGGGAAATTCGTAGCTCTACACTCCCTTCGGGCAACGATTGGAAGATATCGTTCCTGTTTGTATCCTTGCTGTCAGCTGTGCAGCAGTCGACACGTCGTTGAGTCACGTGGCTTGCAACGGAAACACAACGGCAGGTGCATCAGCAACAATAAACCAGATGTAGTACGAAATGTCCTCTTAGTCTTACTAAAGACCACTCAGTGTATCTTTAATGTTTTCGCCGAAAACGAACCTGCGACGAAACAAGCGCTGGTGTTTCAACACCCAGTGCGCACGATCCTGTTCTCGACACAATTAAATGCAATTGTTATCAATCTCAAGTGAAGTCAAGCCTTATCCCTGTGTACTTCTCGTGCTAAATCCCTGTGTACTTCTCGTGAGCTGCGCTGCTTGTCTTTCGCAGTTCGCTGTTCTGCAATTTTACCAGCGGAGAAATTGGTAATTTTCACAACCATCTGCTTTGCAAAGAAACGCAACCGTCGCGCAGAAGTGGCGTCTCAAGAGGGAAACAGCTTTAATTGCAGCCCTGTTAATTTTGTCACGTGTGACTTGCGCGCAGGTGATTTCGCAATCATGCGTTCGCCGGCGCGTGGAGGAAACGAATTTTAATATTCTTTCGTTCCCCGGCCGCGGTTGCATGAGTTTTCGAATGAGTGTCGACTGCGCAGTTGTGTCTTCGTCGCGTCAGCTCAAGTGCTCGGCGCTAATCTATACGCCACAGCTGGTGACAGACCACGCGAAACCACTTGCCGACATGCCGCTGTCGGCCTTATCGTCGGCAGGCGAGACAAGTCGCGCGCTGCCGGACAGCGGGCGGCAATGGCCTGGGCGTGTAGTTTGCGTTGACGCGGTTCGCCACATCCTTACTAATATTGTGCCATTATCAAACTGCACGATCCGCGCTCCCACTCGTGAAGTGGCTTTTCTTGGTTCCTGCAATGCACCTTTGTTGCCAGCTACGCTGTCTGGTGGTCGCTTTCTTCCGTTTGGCACAGAGCGACATGATTCGCTTGCGGGTCGGTTATTTTTGGTCTAGGCGGACGTGCGCCCCTCCCTCAGCAGATGCCACATTTTCAGGATGACACAGTTGAGAAAGATTTTTGCATACCGCGATTGTGTCGGTTTTTCTTACTTGGGGCGAGCAAGAGCTGTGTTTTGTGCTGTTTGAGTTCGGGTTGCTGCGATCCCGCGAACAATACACGCGCGCACAAGGCAAAACAGCACACAAAGTCAAAGTTTCCTTTTCTTTTGGACGAACCCATTGTCGGCAGAGACGAGGATAAATGAAGAATAGAAAGCTTACCTTGCGCTTCACCTTTTTGAAACATGTCGCGACGCGGCAGTGTCAAAACCCTTACCATGTTTACGGTATTTGCTCTGTTGCGAGCGGAAAGTGCTCCGCACTGTGGCAGCAAGCAACAATAGAGATCACACGCCGCGATCACTCTGTTATTGCTTGTTCGCGCCACGTATATAAGGGTGTTGTTCTTCGCGCACATTCCGTTCGTGGTGAACCGCGAATTCAGCGCAAAACAACCAACGTTCGCGGCAACGACAACGATTACGGTTTTGGTACTAAAGGACTCCAAGTTTCTTTGTACAGGTGCAGATGCTCGTAAGAACACGAAAGGGACGCATGTAAACTTTCGGCAGAGTTCGTGGAATTCCGAGAATTGTGACAAAGTTTTCGTCTGGTTTTCTTACCGTTTCCCCGTTCGGCTTTATATATCGCGCCATGCTGTTGCTGACAAATATCCGAACGTTTTAGTCGTGAAGCTTGGCTCAAAAGATGCGCACCAAAATGTAACTGCACCAGATAGCGGCGGTGCCGTGCTATCCGGTTCCGTGGTGAGTCTCTACATCTCTTTCCAGATACTATAACTGGCAAAACCTGCCTTGTCGGCCTTGCCTGTCATTGTGGCAGCGGAGGCATTACATTCAACTGAAATGTATCCACTCGTAGATCTCACTCCACGTCCACAGATTGCCGACTCACTGCCTTTGCTTGCGGCGCGCTGGTTCGAGCTGTAGGGTTCCGTTCTTCTGAACATCGACATTGTAACGGAGGAGGATCGGTTTTGTTCTCTGAAAAGAGAAACCCGTGTTGCACTTTCCTTCCAGCAATAGCGTCTTTTCAATGTGTTTCTTCATTGCTGACCCTCGACTTGGGTAGTAGTTCCTGTCCCGAAGCCAGCGATGACCTAACAGTGCACTAAACACCGACCGCCTCTCTCAAATGCCTTATCAAAGGTTGAAGGCTGGCTCCCTTTTACTGATATTAGTGTGTCGTGTGGAAAGTCCTGTTTCGATTTAAACTTCGTGCGTTGCGGGTGTTAGCAAGCTATCGCGTTTCACGTTTTTGCAGAAGCGATTTTGGGCTTACTGAAACGGCCTGCCCTGTGCAAGTGTGGCATTGCGCTAGACACAGTTGCCCACTTATAAAAATGACCCCCTTGCTTCCGCGGGAATGTTCCGCTGCGGACCTCCACATATTTAACGACGTCGCCCGCGATTGCGTACTGGAATGTTTGTCGATGCTGAAAGTGGACCACTTGCTCCAGAGCGGTTTTCTTGAGCAGTCTCGGTCTTAATTTTCGTCAGAATATTGTTTTGTTTTCCACTGAAGCAGCGACTGAATCATTATTTTTTGCCTTGGTGAACTTTTGTCCACAGTTGCTGCTTTACGTGTTTCACGAGTGTCTGGGAGTATCGACTACATAACCTAATGGTTTTTTCACTCCCAACTGCTAGCTTAGAAATGCTTTCAAGTGTTTGCGGACAGCATTTAATTACTATTGTTTCGCACCCGGGTGTTTTTGCAGTAAACAATACAATACCGCTGACCGCCTGTTAAGGGCCAGTTCGAAACCCTTTAATCGCGCTTTTAATTGTGGTGGATATGCGTGAAGCAGAATTTCTATAACTATTGTGCAAATCGTTGTTTCCGCACTGTTTATCACCACCGAAGCCTATGTGGAGTTCGAAATATCGCAGTCATCAAGTTTGTATTGTAAGCCTTCGAAGTTTGCAACACGGTGTTCTGCACTACAGAAATCAGGCGCATCGACTACCGAGCTGGCCAATGTGCACCGTTCACAAACCGATAATGTTCAACGTCTGTCGCGGATTAACTTACTTGCTGCTCGTTAGCTAGAAAACTGTTCAATATCGGTTTGTGTGCCAAAGACAGCAATCACAACTGTGTAAACACCACACCTCTCACTTTCTAAAAGGACCTTAACATCCACGTGTTCTCCTATTGTGTAGGTAGTTCTATCTGTCTAGCAAAAACGTGTCCGACGACGGACATTTCGTCCTAGTCTCGTTTTTACACAACTTAATAAATTTATGAGGAGAATTAAAACCGCTGCCGTCTCCAAATTTTTGAACTCACACGTGGCGTTGTTAAATCTCTATCGATATTTTGCGCTTGATGGATCTTTGGTCGGCTGTTAACAACAAAGACATTGCATGTTCAGGCGTTGGTCAAAACCATTCGTGCTCCTGATCGTTATTCTGCATGCGTTTGCAACGAAATTGCAGTAACATAATGCGACCGGCTCTTTCAAAATAAATTAACAATAGAGTTTTGTTTCAAACAGCGCCCAGCCACGCTTCGCAAGGTTGTGGTTTGATGCAATAACGAATCCATGCACACAGGCCGGCTTTGCATGGGCACTTGTCTCGTATGTCGATATGCGATGCCCGTTCGCGCGATCGGTCCGCCCAACGTGATTGCCAATTGCAGTTGCTGCTTGCAGTTGCGTGTTAATCACGTAAGACACGCCTCTTCCGGCGCCTCGCGCGCCCTCAATGACATGACGTAAGCCTCGCGCATTCTTCCACCTTCCTGCTTGTTACTGTCGTTCAGGTTTTGTCTCGTGACTGCAGCGTTCGTCGCATGGCAGATTTCTGATCTAGGCGGAAGAAGTTTTGCCCTGGCTTTACTATATAGTATTGGAACACACCTGATATGTCAGTGTGATAGAATGGCGTGTCTCCGTGCTGTTGATCACAGAATAGTGTGTCTTCGTGTTATTACTCACAGAATAGTGTGTCTTCGTGTTGTTGATCGTGTCCAGCGCGCTCCTTTCAGGCGTCACTCGTCGTTTCTCCCCAGCGTGAGTGTTCAGCCTGCGCTGGAAATAGCACCTCATTTTCACAAGCTTCGACTGTTGCTTTGCCATACCACTGAAATGCATGCCAGCAATTGTGTGCAGCCTCTTGCCTCCTACCGTTCGTACCAGCCCGGCTGTACGTTTTAAAACAAACCTGAGTCCGCAATCGGAAAATTTGATTTCGCCGAGTCAAGGCGTATGTGGAGTATTGATACGGGTTCTGTGGCGAGAATCCGCGAACCACGTCCTAGCTGTGTATGCTTCGTTTAAGTCACAGTCCATTGAACCCGGACTACAAACATCATCGCTTGTGTTCGTGTGGCCTTTTCAAGACTGAGACTCATATTTTGCTAGAATGCGACCTAACCAGAGCTCCACGTCAGGCTATGTTAAATTCTATTAGAAATATTCTTTTGAGGGAACAGGTGTTCACGCTGTCTCAAACTAAACGCACTCAGTCAAGCTACATGGAATCGTATTCTTTTATTTGGCCACGCCAAACTAAAACGCTCTTGCTCTTTGCAATTATAAGATGCTGTTTGTAACTTTCTTTCAACAGCTTTGGCGTAGTTGCTGCGATTTGTATCTCTTGCGCTATGAGCCCAACTTTGTTTTATTAACGTTGTGTTATCAAACTTTTTTTTGCGTCTTTATTCATTAACATAACTTCTTTTTGTATCTTTATTAACATTTTACCAGCATATTATCGTATTGCTACTGGTACCGGCAGATGGCGTTCCAGGCTCTGGCCTGTCGTCGTTCGCTGTAAACGAAAATAAAGTAGAATAAATGAAATACGGATGCGTTTCGGCAAAAAGTGAAGTGAACGCGCTTTGTTGCTTAGTCCCTTCCTTCACGGGGATGGCAGCCCCATTACTGGGAGGAATACTGTTATTCGAAAAACAAGTAAAGCTGCAAAGACAACACTTTTCTTTCCCAGGTTAGAAACGATCGACAGTTCCGCGTTGCAAATGACCAAAGATGATGCCGGCAGCTACGTCCAACCGCAGCAGGTGAAACATGATTAAGTGCAGCTCGTTCGATTGCGCTTTGTGAGTTAAGAAATAATGACGCATCGACCATCGCGACGTTTCTGTGTTTTGCGATGTTGTTCAGTGCTCTGCAAAAAAAATCCGTTTAAAGGGAGATTTTCTCTAGCCTTGCCACAATGTAAACATCAAGGCGATTTAAATCGCAGTATCTGTGACGTGTTTACTAAATAGTTATGTGGTTTCTCAATTCTCATGATGTTCCATATTGAAAAGGAAGAAACGTTACACTGTGATACACAGTCGTTTTTAACCAAGGCATCCAAGAAAATTTATCCATCTATGAGGCCTTGTTTGAACTCAATTGTTTCGTCAGAGGCAGACTGCGTCGATAGGCTGCCGTTGAATAGCATGTGTGCGGTTGATAAAGCGGTGTCAAGGTCAACGGACGTGGAGCGGAACTGCGTGTGTTTGTCTTTGCCAGACGAACCACGCAGCGTCGTTGTCGAAGAAAAGGGAGTAGCGATGTGGAAGCAGAAATTTCAATTGCTAATTGCCTTTTACGAGTTTTCTATGCTGTGATCTCGTTTCGGCCGATCGCTGCATTTACCCGATCTGTGTTTGAGGCATTGTCTCCATTTGACCGCTAAATTTGCGTTACTTCTAGTTGAACGGTTATTACTGTAATCTCCTCAACACTGAACTGTAAGAAACTGAGAGGTGGCTCTGCGGCAACGTCGCCACGACGTTTCACGCCTTTCTTACCGGTTTACTACTGCAGACGAAATGTGCGATATCGGGTGTTTGTGCAGTCTGTTCTCTCTAGAACAGTGCTCTTCAACCTTTTTGTCAACGCGGAACCCCTCATGTACTTTTGCGTTTGTCATGGAACCCCACTAAAAAAAATTTAGAAATTATGAATTG
>Ga0210059_1015056_pt1 | contig 11346 bp, 11 predicted proteins | sample Ectturendosymbi2_FD_188042 | JGI IMG/M metagenome (GOLD analysis project Ga0210059, IMG submission 188042) | Ecteinascidia turbinata endosymbiont from Florida, USA - Sample 2 (SPAdes) (version 2) | ecosystem: Host-associated > Tunicates > Ascidians > Unclassified | place: Key West, Florida... | reverse complement strand
ATGATTCCACTGATCAGATGTTCTGTCTTTCCAGAAATCTCGTTATTTCGAATGCCGCAGAATTCGGGCTGTTCAGCTCTGTGTGTAAAGTTGAAAAACATCAATAACCGGGAAATAGACTGAACGACAAATTCATTGAGTGCTTTGCACGAGAAACACAAAAACAAGTTGTGCAATCATTGTTGTCGCAAAACTCTGCTAATCCACACAAGGGAGCAACAAATCGTCGAGCCCGTGATGGAGCACATATATATCAAACGCTGTCAAGTAAGTTCATGGTTTGAGGCGACGCTATATGCATCTAAAACATTTGAGCCTGGAAAGCTCATATTAAATTCAGCGGCATGGTTAAACACACTGTGTAGCAGCACCATACATATTAAGTTTTGCCATGACAAGTCGATTCATAGTCGTTGCAGGTTTGCGATTGTGAGCATTCAAATCGTTGAAAAAATATCAACCACGTCTGTGTGTTTTCAAATTGTTTTCCGTTTGATTGAAGTTTGTTCTCGCCGTTTGGTAAATTTTTTGCCGAAAGAAAATCAACTTCAAAATTTTATTGCACTAAGTGTTAACAAAAAAATTAATAGTTGGCTATGATCAACTATGGAACAACCCCTGAATGAGTCATAATGTATCAGCAACTACGTTTGTTTTCTAATATAGGGTTGAGCTTAGACGTAGCTTCAAAGTATGACTTGGACATGATCAGATGTTTTCAAATATTTAAAATGCTTTACGTGCGATCGTAACCTGCATGCCCGTTACAAACGATTATGCTTTCCACAACGATATACAGCAGCGGTTTGCAAACATTACAAACTCCGAATCAATTCTCTGGCAGTTCCGTTCTCAGTGGGCTAGGATGAAGTGACTAGAATCTGAATTAGATGGAAAAAGTCAACTGTAGTTACTCTCTCTATATTCATGTCCTATCTCTCACGTGGCTGGGAGTCTATGGACTAACAGATATTTATTCTTGGATAGGCATATCATATTTCTGTGGTTGAAAACCGGGAAGCTTTAAAACAAAGAACCCTGTTAGATAGATGTGGTTCGCATGTAGCTATTTTGGATCCTTATAGTTGAGACACCAAGAAAAAGTAAAACAATGCGTTTTTCTAAGAAACAAAACAAAGCTCAAGCATTTGTAATGTTACACATTCGCCCAATCATACTTTTCTGTCGACAATAGTTTCGAGAATTCTTTGTTCGACTTTATTCTAGTAAAAACCACAGCAGGAAAAAGCAGTATTAGTTTTACAAGTGATAAGGACTTGCACATTCTGCTCCAGCATTCTTCTCCAGTTACCAGATCACATGTTATTCTTTATAGAAAAAAATATCTGAGCGAGAGCTGATGTACCAGGTGTAGGACTATGCTGGCTGACTGAATGCCTGACCGGGACTTTGTGTTTGACTGACCACGACAAAGCCTTTAAACCCGGACTGTCCCGGCTAAAACGGGTCGAATGGTAAAAGCCTATTCTTGGACAAAACTGAGTCTGCGGAATCGGTTTTGAAAACAAATAGCTTAGAAAACGTTTGTTTTCTGCACCGTTCACTTTCAGACGCGCAAGAGTCAATTGTTGTGTTTGTGAGACGGAAGTGATCAAAATATTGTCCGCCTTGTCCAATTACTACAAGAAAATTGGCCGCGCAATACATAACATATCTATTTTTACGGGTAGTAATTCCTGCATGTCTGCTTGAGGCCTCTCCTGCACTAAGTGTCGAAAGCAACGCTTTGTCGAATACCCTCTGTTTCCGCAAAATGTTGTTGCGCAAATGGTGCGACCGGTTTGACCAGTGGTGTAACTTTGGAAGTTGCTACCATGAAAAACGAACATGTAATCAATACCATCGCTCATCAGTAGTCGCGCGCGCGACCGAGAACCGCGTTCGTGCTTCAGGTGCTTTGTTCCATTTACGAGAACTGATCAATGCAAGGATTGGTGAAAATCCATGTGGGTCGTCATGGGAACAAACCCGTTGAAAACGTAACGACAAGGGTTCGAAAATATAGTTAAAAGTAAAAGAAACACAGACACAAAAGCGAACAAAAAACCCAGAACATGTTGAAGAACAATTAGAAGAAGAACATGCCTACGAGTTATGTACACAAAGGAGGGAATCTAATCTCATGGAAAATATTGGTGAAGTCAGAAGAATATTAAACACGGTATGAAATTGAAAACATAATTGATGAAGTTGAAATAAAACAAACCATGGCGTGTGATCATATACGTAAAAATTGGATCTGCACAAGACAGACCAACAAACAAGAAAAGAAAAACACGTGTATAGCAACAACAACTGAGATTTTTGAAATTACCAAAACCAGTCAAGGCAACATATAATGTTTATCAGGGAGTGAATTGTTACAAAAAACAAATATTTCTGTTTCTGGTGTTGTAAGCGTTTTTCGATTTCCTTTGGAAGGTAAAAGCAGTGGAAGAATTGATAGAGTCGGACATTGAAGACAACACTTTTGGACCAACAAGTGTCAGGGAACATTTTCCTGAAAATGAGTTTTAACGCTACACAAAATACGAAGGATTTGACGAACTGTGCAAATAAAATAACATTTGTCAGGGAATAATCAGGTGTCAGGGCGAAGCTAAACATCAACGAATTCAACTCCAGGACGGCGAACATTCAGTTTTCGTACAGAAAATCAAAAGGTAGAAGCATAGAGGCGAAGAAAGAGATGTTGTGCGCAGCTGACAATTTTGATGAGTCCACGATTATGAAAAAATGTCAAGGATTTCAAGCTCAACAAATATACTCGTAACATATGGAATTGCAACAGTTCAGGCGCGGACAAAGGGGGCGGATGCAGGGGATGCAACCCCCCACCAGGCCTAGAGAGGTGTTGACATGACACTTGATTTCATTGAAAATCATCGCCAAAAATATTTTTGTACTGCATACCACTTAATCGATAAAGACGCTAAAAATTAACTTATGCTAACAATTAGTCAAAAACGTTTATTCGTTTCATTGGATGAGCTGGCCTTGTTTGTGGAACCTGATATAAAATAGTAAATCATCGCATGGACGTTTGCAAGGTGGGAAAAACGGGCATTTCCCATTATGGAAATTGGCATTATGAACCAAATATTTCTGGATAAACCGGAAGTCGGTCTCTTAAATTCCGATTGATTGATTTGATTCTTGCAATGAAAGTTTTTTTTGCCGGCATGAAACTCACACTGCACAAGAGTCAGGTTCACAGTTACGTTGTCATGCATTAATGAGCTTGCAGTTCACTCATGCCCCCTCCTTTGTCTGCAGAGGCGGGTTGCGAAAGTCGCGAGCGGATTGTTCTGCTGTTGGTCTTTATTGCGTAACAATAACATGGCAACCAACCTGCAAAGGTTCACTTCATATTACGGTAGCAGGCGTTTTGTTAGAAATGGTTACATGAGACTGTTGAACGCATACATCTTAGCAGGTAATGCAGCGGGACAGTGACATGCTAATAGCGGTAGGCCACGTGCGTTTATACTTTGTGAAAAGAAACACGAGTGAATCGATAGTAAGGTTTCGACAAGTTTGAAAAATCCATTATTAGTGCAAGCATGACCATTGTGCCTGAGTGTCATACTAAACTTATGCAGGTTTTTTTCATGGTGTGCAAAATTACGTGGCTTGTCAGAATACATCTATGCAGGTTTGTGGGATACGTCTTAATTGTTAATGCTTAGTTCTGACATCTGAGTGAATACTGAGTTCAAAGCTATATTTGCCGTGGCGGGTTTTCATAATTCATCATGTGAATTTTGCAAAACCTGGTGTTCTAATTTTAGTAAGTTTGTCCGTAGTCGTTTCAACATACAGGTCTACTTAATTGTCCGGTTTGTGTAACAAGATTTTATTGATCGTTTTGGGCGAGATCCCAGACGTTTGTATCTCTTGTTTCTTAGTGATACTGACAAGTGCTTGCTAGCTGATCCCGCAATTGAGAGGAGACCGGGAAATTCCCCCGAGATTTTCAAAAACATGTTCAGGTATTAGTTCAATTGAATATATCAGCTGGGTGCGTCCCTACTTGCTAAGTGAATTAAAGTCTTGAAAAGAAATTCCCTGCGTTGAAAACCTGCAGATAGCCTGCTGTGTAAATTGTCGTAGTACTAATATAACTGACTATCGATTCCAACGAAGCGTTTTTCGGTGATTGTTACCGTCAAGGGCGTACGCAAGGGGGGAGGGGGGGTTGGGGTTAAAACCCCTCCTTGAGCTTGATATTTTACAAAGCTTTATTACCTGCGCAAAAGGGATTAATTGTTTTTGCATACTGTTTGCTTGTTAATTTGTCGACTTAATGCAAATACCACGGAATAAACTTGCATACAAATTTCAAGGAACATTGTAAATGGGCCAAAAGTAATAATTATGTTTTGGTCGGAATTCTGGCTATCGTTTGCGTCCAGAAACCACCTCACCATTTTTGGCAGACCCTCCATCCACTACGCATGTTTAAGATTGTGTTCCGCGATAGTTTACTTATCCGACACAATAGTCTTTATTTTGTCTGCTAAGGTTGATCAACGGAAGTGCTGACTGCAGTGGCTACATTACCAATTTCTGTACGATGATAAAACTGTTGCACGAGTTCAAAAAGAGCTTTTTCAAACATGGAAAGATTCAGGAAGTTGATAATGTCTCAGCAGGGAAAAGTGAAAACTGACAGTTTGCTGGCCTTCAATGCATAACAAAAAATTGAAAGTTTTCTTGCGTACTTCATGCGCATTCTCAATTCTTGTGTAGTTTTGCAAGATTCGATCTTGCAAACTGGGGTGTGCGGCAGCCAGTCCAGCCACACACTTTCTATGCTCGACTGCTTGTATTCGACAAGACCAGGGCAGCCTCATTTTGCAGCTGCAAATTGCTCGGACGCAGTGATGAGTGTGTTTTACTCCCTGTTGCAACGTGCAGCCTGATATTTTTGCGCTTATGAACTGCTGTGTCGTGGCGTTGATTGTATTTTTCTCCGATATCCTAGCGGGGAGCGCTGATAGTTTATATTAGGGAATGGCGTGTGCAAGGTAGGGGTTTGGGGTTAAACCCTCGTCTCCTGGAGCTTGATATTTTACAAAACTTTATTACCCTGCGTGAAGGGGATTAATTGTTTTCGCATACTTTTCGCTTGTTGATTTTTCGGCTTAATGCAAATACCACGGAATGAATTTCCATGCAAATTTCAAGGAACATTGTAAATGGTCCAAAAACTATTAATAGGTTTTGGTGTGAATCTGGGTTATCGTTTGCATCCAGAAAGCATCTCAATACTTTTTGCAGACCTTTTCTCCACTACGCATGTTCAAGATTGTTCTCCGCGATAGTTCACTTTATCCGAAACAATTACCTTTATTTTGTCTGCTATGGCTGATCTGCGCAAGCGCTGACCCCATTGGCTTCATTAGAAATTTCTGTACCATGGTAAAACTGTTGCACGAGCTCAAAAAAACGCAGTTGTCAACACAGAAGAATTCAGGCATTTGATAATGCCTCAGCAGGGAAAAAGGAAAACCAAACGTTTGCTGGACTTCCAGGCCCGTAACCAGCTTGGGACACCAGGGGGGCCAAAAGTTTTCTAAGAGGGGGAAAAATTTTTTAAACTATGTGCAATATATTCAATATACGTCCAGCACATTTTTCCTGTGGGGGCGAAAATTTTTGTAAGGGGGGATTCGCCCCCCTGGTTTCGGGCCTGTGGACGTCCAAACATCACAAACAAACACAAATTTTCTTGCGTACTTTATCCGCTTTAGCAAAATTCGATCTTGCAAACCGACGTGTGCGCCAGCCAGTCCAGCTGTACACCTTCAATGCTCAACTGCCCGTATTTGGCGAGACCTTAGTGCAGCCTGATTTTGTAGTTGTCAATTTCTCTGACGTAGTGATGAGTGTGTTTCAACCCCCTGTTGTAATGCGCAGCCTGTTTTTTTTGAAAGTATGAACTGCTGTGTGGTAGCGTTGAGTCTGTTTTTCTCCGATAGCCTGACTTGGAGCGCTGATAGTTCATATTCAGTGCAACGACACATAAAATAAGGAGAGTGGTTGCAGAAAAATATGCATACTATGTCAACAAACTTCGCCAAAACATTGGTTTGGAAACATGGAAATGACGTCAAATTGTGACGTCATAAACAGTGCACACCAAATACAAATAACCACCATATGACCTTGAACCAACCCCCCCCCATCAAAATTTTCTGCGTACGCCACTGGGACGAACTACCGTTATAGGCGAATTCTTCTTTACCAGTTTTAAAAAAATAGATGCATCCGTCCAATTAAGCAGGATAATAGCCAGGTTTGATTGCTTGTGTTATAACAGACAGGTTATGTTCTTATTGAAAGTATTAGGCGGCATCTCCATTTATGCAAGGTTAGTGAAGCCTTATCTTTTTCTCGGTTGATACGTATCGCTAACACCGTCAAATAAATCCGCAAAGTACTTCTGATGTGCAGAGTTGTATGGAGCAGTCAGCTGTTGGCGACCGTACACCATATTTTCGTTGCATCACCAGAAGCATTTCATCTCAGGGAACAAACTCACAAAGCTCATGAGCTCGCTGACGTCACAATACAGCCTCGCCGATGTGTGATTTCACCGTTTTTCGAATACGCCGAAGGATGAATGTTGTACTTTACGTGTACATTGTGCAGATTGGTCATTCGCGTCTGTATACAAGTTCCAGTGAGACGTCATCACAAACGCCCTCGTTCTTTGTTGCCAACTTGCAGAAACGATATGTGGCAGAATATTGTGTAATCACTCATCAAACTACTAATATTCCTGAGTGTGAAAAAGAAAGCCATGAGTGAATCGTCAATTAAGTGCATGGGCGTGACTTGAACATGAGGGAGTTTGGCTGTAGATGTGAACTACAAACAGTTTTCAAATACGTCGATCAATAACTTACCTCTCAATAACACTTTGTTGCTTTCCCGTCAAACTACAAAGTTTGATTGTTGTCATTGCAACAATAAAAGACAAACAGAACTACTCTCCTGGACAAGCTTTTGTTTCGCAAAACAGTAAGGCAGTTGTCAAATTTTCTTTGCTTAATATTACGTGAAAGGTCTCTTGGATCTATGTAGCAACAGACACGTTCAGCCATTTTTACTAGCCGTTATGTTTTTTTTAGGTGTATATTTACACATCCTGACCATTCTCACATACATCACTAAATTGTCTTCTTGGCAACGCAAAGCAAATTCAAGACAACAACCTTTTCAGAAACTTGCAATTAAGAGTGAGTGGTGTAATGCGACACAGAAATATTTGTGAATTTTTAACCTACATAACCCTGTATCTTCTTGACAAAGATAGGAGCTCCTGTTTGCCATGAAGCATATCAACAAACCCAGACGTAAAACAGCGGCAAATGGACACACAATTTACGGGTCTATTAGACGAGAAGTGCACGGATGATGAATTTGTTTTGTGAAGAAAATTTCAAAAACATTAGCGAAAAAGATTAGTTTCAAACAGTTTCCTGCGACACGACAAGAACGGTATTTCTAAAAGTTACAAAAAAACGCTTCGATTTTTATCCAAAATGTTTAACAGTACGTATCTACAGCAGGTAGAGTTGAACGCAAACCACTGTGAAATATCTTTGTTCAAAGTGTTATGCCGCGAAAAAAACTATTGCCTACGTTTTCTATGTCAGGCTCAACCAGGACTGCAACTAGGTGGGCTAAGCCTCCCTTATATAATTTTCGCCGTCCTTTGACATCTGTGTTGGACATAGTTTAAATCTATCGGACATGGTTAAAAAAATTTGGACCCCTCTCAGAAAAGTCTTCATCCCACCAGGTGTCCGAGCTGGTTACGGGCCCGAACTCAACCAGGGTGAAAAATTCCAAAGTAGGCCTACACATTATTTTCATTGACAATAGCATCAATTTCTAAAAAGAAGCTACTCAGGAAACGTCGTGTTATGAAGCGACACTACTCCTAGCATATAGCTCCAAAGGACATTCAGCTCTACTGACTTTACCTTTGATTTAAAATGATTCAATTGAAAATGTCAACTATGAAACGAGAACGACCCAACGCAAAGAAAAAAAATTATACTCAGCAACCTGCTCCAGAATCCATATCGGGTTCAGTAGATGTCACAGCTATGCAGCCTATGATATCTCGAAATACTGGAACATATAGGGCAGAATTACTGTAAAGATCTTACACTTTAAATTTACACAAATCTCTTCTATAAATTAAGAAGGCGTATAGGTGACACTACTGTAGTAATGCAATGCCTCTAGATGCAATTACATTAGTCCTTAAATCAGGGAACAACTTTTGCTATCTTAAGCTTGGATTATATCTTGAAAAACTGCTAAATTTCCAGAATGGTAAAAGATATCGATGACTGAAAGTTATTTAACAAATAATGTTGTTCAGTATCAATATCGAGACAAGAGGAAGTATTGAGTCCATTCTTAATATTTCCTGCGTATTTAGATGAGTATCCGTTGAAATAAACAAACTTTTGATCAGTGCACTACTGCAGTAAAAAAACACTTTATTTCGTGCCTATTGTATGCCAATGTATGCTTGCTAATGATGGGGCAAATACACGCAGACTAGTATGAAGCGCTTACGTGCTGCATATAACAATGCCTATCGGATTATGCATTACATACCCAGGAATGTTAGTGTTCGCCCACAGCAGGTTGGCCATTGTGTCAGAACCTTTGATGCCGTGCTAAGAAACAACTTGTTTCGATTTTTTATACGATGCTCATCTTCATCCAACTTTTTTATTCGATCGCTTCAAATGTCTGATGCTTTTTACGAATCTTCATTTTTCCTCAATTATTCAACACTCTTGTATGGAGAACAAATGCAGTAGTTGTCCGTGAATTGTTTCGGAGTTTGCGTCTCATCAGTATTGCTTTTGTGTGTTAAAAATATTTGGACACTGTGTACACACCAAGCATAAAAAGCAAGAAGTGCTGGGAAAGTGCCTTGCTCCTCTCACGGCTGGTCACGTACTGACACCGGTTGTGTAATGCCCTACTGTGTGGTTTACCCATTTTCTGTGCTTTTGTGAATGATGTTACAGCTGTGGTGAGGATAAACAGCTTTGCTCATCCCAGTGTTGGTCATGCGCAAACACTGTTTCTGTAATGTGCGCTGATGTATAGCAAATACTTTTTGTGCTCTTGTGTCTGTGATATGGACCATGAGTCCGCAATAAAATACCATTACTATTATTATAATGGCAACATTTCGCTCTGTTCCGGTTTCAACGAGGGTGATCGCGCTTTGTTAGGTTTGTTAATAGAAGCATTCAGCTTATTTTTTTATAACACATTATGTTTATAACGAGGTGGCAGCTTCAAAAAATGTAAAGAACCTGGGAATTTTCCGAAGCAAAACTGAAGTTTTGTTGCCAGAATCTTCAGCAAACAAAAACAAATGATATCCTACAGACGATGACATTGACCTGTTTTCGACAATCAAACGTAAAGCAAATTCCACTGAAGCATGTGGTTAGGCACACATAGTACCAAACAGACGCAACATAGCTGTGTTTCTGCATGGTTGCGCAGTTGTACGTTCACTTAAAAACAAACATTTGCTCAATTTTAAATTTTTTTAGAGAAACACTGCGCGACTTGTAGATCGGTTTTGGACTCGAAGGCCAATTTATTAGAGTTAATGTATATGTAAAGAACATAAATCTTACGTTGAAATTTTGTGCGTGGTCATCTTGCATATTTATGATGGCATTAATAGATTTGCTGCGTACATTACCTCTCTTGCATTTCCATAAATATTGTTACATATGAACTGTACGTGAAATATGTGATGAGCCCGAGTGGCGCTGTTGTCCTGGAGTCTCCCCTGCGTCAGACACAAGATGGCTGTGAGCAAATAATATTAGTAAACGCTTACCAATTTCTTTGTGGACTGCCTGAAGAAATAATGTGTCGTATGTAACAGACCAAGAATTTCACTTGACCTTCAAGCAATGTTTTTTTTGAGTTGTTTAGGGGGGACGTGGTTGAGGTTTGTGGTGTCAGCACCATTTTCCCTTCTACAGTATGTCTGATACGTTGAACTGATTTTCACAAAAACGCACGTTTCAGTCCATGTATGCTTAATTATTTGAATACGACATTTACTTTTGGCAAACAAACTAAACATAATTTTATAAACAGAAGGGTTCAATGTAGGCCTACATACTCATTCTTTCACTCATTTTGGTGCCTGCTTTTCCTTTGGAGAGATTCACGGGGGCAGCAGCCCTAGGAGGACCTGAAATACCTCACGATCAACAACAGCATTTTCACATAGTTCTGCTGTTTCCACACCAAGACGGCACCAAACAAGGTCGGACATATAGTCACACCACCTGGGCCGCTTTCCAGTGGGTGTAGACTGTAGCCCGACGGACGTAGCTCGCTTCTGAGACATTCTGGATATACATGGCCGAACTAACACAGCTGGGATCTTTCGATTCGGAGAAGTGTCTTGTTGGCATTGCGGGCTTCACGGATTACAGACCTGCGCTCCTTGCAACGAAATGTCACACCGTGGACTCTTCGCAAATATCCCATCTCTTCCGTCTGTTCTTTTGTCAGTATTCTTCCAGTCGTCACTTATGATTCATGACCACAGGTGAGGATCGGAACAAAGATCGATTTCAAAGCTGAAATCTTTGCGGTCTTTATAAGCCTCTTCCGCCGTTCAATATTTTGTCACAGCAGTGTCGTGAAGAATACTTCAACGCTCTTACAGTAGTGATTATGTAATGAGACTTGAATGCCAAGTGTTACTGAAATCTCCCCCTAAACTTTTGGTGGTTGGATCCGCCCCTGCGCAGAACTGCGTTAGATTTTCTAATCCGTGTATCAATCCCTTTGATCCGACTTCGGTCACTCGTAAATACCACCCCAAGTTACTTGCACGTCTCCACCTGCTGCAGTGTATTTTCGCTCACGTGCAGAATACACTGCCTTGGTCGTCTTGAGAAACACAATCCCTCAATTTTTAGTGCTGATTTTCGTTGCTGCTTGACCGCACATAGCAGAATATCGATCAAATACGTGCTGAAGACCCTGTTGCGAAATTCAACACATTCGTCCGCACAAATCAAATAATTCATCCTGCAGCTTCCCACAGTGACACCCTCGTCGACACTTCGATGACTTGGTATCCAATCACATAGAGCAGGACTCTCCAAAGTTTTTGGAAGAGGACATAAGCTATTGCAGAACACCAGTTTGTTCCCCGCACTGGTTGCGACACCAGTTTGTTCCCCGCACTGGTTGCGACACCAGTTTGTTCCCCGCACAGATTGCGACACCAGTTTG
>Ga0210059_1015055_pt1 | contig 11346 bp, 6 predicted proteins | sample Ectturendosymbi2_FD_188042 | JGI IMG/M metagenome (GOLD analysis project Ga0210059, IMG submission 188042) | Ecteinascidia turbinata endosymbiont from Florida, USA - Sample 2 (SPAdes) (version 2) | ecosystem: Host-associated > Tunicates > Ascidians > Unclassified | place: Key West, Florida... | reverse complement strand
CTTATCCAGTCTTTTATTCTGAATGAGCATTGTTTCTTTCAATTCCTGGATGCCTTGCCAGAGTTGATTGAAATTTTTCGAACTTGACATCCTGCTTGGTTTCTTTATATCCAATATCAGTATTCAGCAGTAAGTTGCATATTGTTTTATACAGTATTAAGTTAGGTTATTACACACATTATTACAACACTATCCCCTGTCTTATTCAAATAGAAACTGTTCACTGTTCTGTTCACCTCTGGTACTGGTATGGTATGTCCAGTGATCAGTGTTGCCAACCTTGCGTTTTTCCCGTGAATTTGGGCTTGTTTTAATGGAAATTTGCTTTTTTTGTGCTTGTATTTTGCAGATTGCTTATTTTTCAAATTTTTGGGCACTTTTGCTATTTGAATTTACTGCTAAAAGCATATTGAGCGTGTTTTTGTGAAAATTTTCTCATTTTGGGCTTGTTTTTCGGATCTGCCACCCTGTTTTTTTATTTGATTTTCTTGCTGATTTTTGAATTTTCCTGCCAACGTATTTTAGGCTTGTTTTTCGGTAAAATTACCTAGTTTGACTTTGTTTTTCAAATTTACTTGCTTGTTTTTGCAAAATAACCTTCCATCACTGCCAGTGATCGTCCAGGTCTGCTCTCTTATCAGGTCATCAAATTTATGGAATTGATGTGACTTTCATTGATTCAGTCCTTTACTTGACCCATAATTGTTACAGAACAGTGAAACCTTTGCACTTGATGGTGACATTTACAGCGCAGTTCATCATCATCATCATCATGTCTATTGTAAAGCATCATCATGTCTATTGTAATCTGTAACCAAGTAGGCTACTCTAGTAGTAGTGGTACTAATGATTCGCTTGTGCTGTACACTTTACCCGGTAAATTTTCTGGTTTTCTGTCTGATATACTATAAATAAGCTACTCATTGCATTTGCTGGTGGTAGTGCTTAGCCTATTTTGAAACATTTGAAGTGTCAACTGCAGTATTAAAGTGTCGTGAGCCAAAGATAGCCTGAAGCACTAACAGTTAATTTGAGTTAGAAGGCCTAGTTTCCAAGCCATTTGGTTTAAGGTTTTTGGCTTAGACATTCATTCAAGTGTGTCATTTTGTGTATTGTACTTGCCGTGTGACCACTTATATCACTTGTGTTCAACTAAAGGCAAAATAGTCCCAGCAGACATTTTGCCTCAGTGACTCAGGAGCCGGAGGCAAAACAGACACGGATAACACTAATTGGAGGGGGGCTGTAGGACCGTGTTTCCAAATGAATAACGTGAACTGTCGGCGGACTGGCAGGCTGCACAAAAGACAGAAGGGCGGGCCAGCGGGCTGTACAAAAAGGCGGGGCAGGCTGGAGAGAAGGGCATCCCTCCGGCCTGCCCTTTTCGGCAGCCCAGCTTAATCAGCAACCAACTGGCCCGTTCTGTAGTGCAGCCTGCCGGCCCGCCCTTCTGTCAGTGTTGTGCAGATATTGAAACTTGATGATCCGATCCGATAAATTTCAGTTGTATCCAAATCCGATCTTGATCCGAGAAGTATGCTCAAAACATCATCCGATCCTGATCCGAAACCATCATCATACCAGAGTCCAGTCACAATAGCACTTTTGTGTCATATTTGTTGAATTTAGAAATAGTATGTACTCACTAGGCAGGCCCACAACCAGGGAATCTGGTACGATGATGGTTTCGGATGTGCTTCAAAGTATGTTTTGAGCCAAACTTTCGGATCAGGATTTGCCCTGTTAACCCTTGCTAGCTGCCCTGCATATAAGTACAAGGGTGCTTTAGGTTTATACTTTGATGACACAGACCTTTACTAAATCACTCCCCAAAGCATGAGACAGACCTTTACTCCCTAAACCACAAACAAAACTAATCAAGCCAATGTAATCCTCTGAATTTTGTAGGAAATTGAACCCGACACATAAAAACTAATCTCAGATAAAAAGTTCCCCACTAGCAGCAAACTCTGAAAAAAAGCAATTTTTTTTACAATTGGCAACTTGTACCAAGTTACCTTTCTCTTTATGAGAAATGCACAAGCTTTGTTAAGTCCAACATAATTGAAATATTAACAATCATTAATCTACCATGGGAACCTGAAAATAACATAATAACAAGAAGTGAAACAAACCATAAGAAAAAACAGCATAACAGTGACTACAAGTCAAAAAAACATTGCAAAGAAAGAGATAAAACATATCCTTACCCAAGCAACCTAACAGAGACTGCATGACAAAAAACATACATTGCAATTGTCAAATACTATAGTTTTTTCCTAGTGTTTGGGTGAAAGAAACAGCTAAGCAAAAAACTAACCTACTAACACTGTTGCTACTTTGTTACTAAATACTTTATTCATGTATTTTTCTGACTCAAATTTGAAATAACACAAACACAGCAAAAGGATCAAGAATAACATCAAACAGCATAAATACATTTCTTGCTGATGAAAATATAAAAACACAAAAAAAATCAGATTTAATTTTCACAACATCCACATGAGTTGTTTCCAAATTTTCACTTAGAAGCTTACAAATAGACGCAACAAGAAACCAAACTGCCTTTTGGTTAAGGAATCAACATTAACAAATTGTAGTTAGGGATTTGTACATTTGTACAAGTCTTTGAATTCATTTTAATTTCATATATTGTTTAAAATCAGGAATGGCATTGAACATTGTAAACAAAGTCTTAATGCTTTTTTTTAATTTTTGGCTGGCCTGCTTACACTGAAAGGTAAGAAAGCAAGACATATCACTGGCAGAATTGATTTAAATATATTCTTACCCAAGCAACCTTAACAGAGACTGCACGACAAAAAACATACATTGCAACTGTCAAATACTGTGGTGTATTTCCCAGTGTTTGAGTGAAACAAACAGCATAGCGAAGAACTAACCTGCTAACACTGTTGCTACTAAATACTTGATTCATGTACTTTTGTGACTCAAATTTGAAATAACACAAACACAGCAAAAGGAACAAGAATAACATCAAAGAGCATAAATAAATTTCTTGCTGATGAAAATATAAAAACACACACAAAAAAATCAAAACACACACAAAAAAAAAGTTTTTCATCAAAACATCCAAGGAAATACCAACCTTAGAACATAAATTCACCAAGCACTCTCTTATGTTTTCTCCAGTTTTAGACTGTTCTGGAAACTGATGCACAGTTAAGACAAGTGAAAACATCTGTGCTTCTTTAACAAAATGTACGGTTATGCTTATATAAAGCCTGTTTTTAATATCGCTCCACATATCTGAGGTCATGCCAAACAATCCATAGCCAGCAATGGCTTTTTGTGCTTCTTCTGCTAAATTTGCCTTTACCAATTAGCACTAGTCATCAAGTTTTCTCTTTACGGTTGATCTTGATGGCAGAATAGTGTCAATTGTGACATTACCACATTTGGCACCAATTTCAATGCAACCAAGAACAAGTGATTGCAAGCCTTTTCCTTCAATTGAATGCCGTGGTCTATGTCATGCACAATGAAATCAAGTGCAGCATCACACACCTTTTCTTTTAGTTTAGCAGAGATCTTACGTTTAGGTTGAAAAAATGAACCAAGCTTATGTTGATGCAAAGAGCTTGATGATGAGGGTTGGTATGCTGTTTTGGATTTAGCCTTGCATCTGTTGCTATGCTGCTGTAAATGAGTTGTTCCACTTCTTCCCACATCATGTTTTATCAGTGAATTGCATGACACACATTTCACATATCCTGTATAATATGGACTTTCACTGTTATTGGAATGTACAAGATGAAACTGATCCCATACTGAACTTCTAGCATATTTATTTTTTGAAAAAATAACTTTGTCACTTTTAACAAGCGCTTGTATCATTGAAAATTCCATTACAAAGTCAATCAACTATAACTGACTGCATACACAATCTCGGCCAACTATTACTGACTGAACACACAATCTTAACCGACTGTAACTGACTGACAGCAAATTTGACAGAATTTTGATTGACTGACTGACACATCCGACAGTTTCTGGAATGCTGGTTTCTGGCTTGGCGCAAAAAGCACCCCTGCTTTACTTTATTACCTCCTCGACAATGACCAGGCTTCAGCCAATAGACATAGACGATTAATGTCGGTGCGACGCACGTCACGACTGTGATGTTAGCTGCGAAGTCAACCGTGCGTGGCAGATTACACAACAACATAAACCCATCATCCAGCATCAGATCTCTCAAGTCTCAAGTTATCAAAAAAATTTTGCAGGAAAAAATCAAAACGTGAAAAAATAAGGTGTTCCAAGCGTAGCGTTTTGGATAATTCGCATCCGGATCCGATTCGATAAAAAATGATATCCAATCCGGCTCCCGATCCAGAAAATACTCCAAAAATCCGGATCCGGATCCGGAACAACACTGCCTTCTGCGCAGCTCGCCAGCCCGCGGAAAATGCATGTTTTTCATTTGGCAACACGGCCCTCCAGCCCGCCCGGCCCGCCGGCCCTCCGTTTAGTGTTGTCCAACAGACACTGCTTCACATAGCCAAAAATGATAGTACTTTTGATTTAAACAATATTTGGATTTAAAATCTGCCACTTTTCGGATTTGGATTGGATTTTGAAATGAAATTGTTGGATTAGATTTGGATATGAAAAATGTAAATCCGTTTATTATCTTTGCAAAGTTGGTGGCTGCCAGCTAGTACTGATACTGTGATGGCTTATCAAAAATCATTATACTTACTTTAGTTCCATGCTATATATCAGTTGATTTATATTCTGAAAAAGGTTCATACAGACGTCCTAGGGTTATATTCAAGTTAGGAAGTGAATACGGGTACGCCTGTCTTGACGCAATGCAAAGAAAACGGTGAGTTTGTCATTCAAACTATGTAGATCGCAAAGTCACTATGCGTGCAATGGTTATGCTTTACGGCTATTATCAATTATGCCAATGTATGGTTTTTGGTTCGATTCTCACCTTGCCCACTTCCGTTTTGTTTTTTTTTCTTTATTTTTTTCAGGCTTAGGTATTACATTTAGGGGTTAGTGTTAGGCATAGGATAGCGTTAGGGTTAGGTTAGGTTACCATAGGGTTAGCTTACCTCAGCTTAGTGTTAGGTTAGCTTTAGATTGGCATTAGGTTAGCATTGGCTTAGGATTAAGGTTAGGTTAAGGCTACGGTTAGGGTTTATCAATCTTTTATGTTTACTTCTTTTCTACCAAGCCTACTGCACTCTTGTTGTGCGTAACTGTTACGTCACACTGACAGGTGGCGTATGAGTAAGTTTTCAATTTTCAAGATCAACAGGCGCATCTAATAGCCTCTGCCTTTAAGTTATGAACAGGCTATTTTAAAAAATTTCCAAGTGGTTTCTAGAAAAATGGAAACAGGAGTCTGCAGTCTGTGGAGATTAACAAGGAAATTTTCACATTCTATCATTCATCAATTACGGTTGCCTGTAAAAGACGGAGCTTTGTCGGGACGGATCTTGTTAGCGGATCTTTGATAACGTAACCAGAGTGGAAAAAAGTTGAGTTATGAAAGAAACAAAAGGAACGAATGCAAAGGAGAAATGTTTTCTCATTGCAACTGAATATGTGCTTCATGCAAACATGTAATGTAAATGTATGGAAGTTTGCGATGTTTAAAAAATGTATACTTTCACAACTGTTGAAACCAATTTTTTTGACCCCAAATCGTTGTGAAACTCGGATAAGGAAAAATTATTAAACTTCAGAGTAGACTTCTTTTACTGTAGTGTAATATCACCTTTTGCTGTAAATTTATTTTTACTACCATTTAGCTCTCATTGCTCAACACAAAATATCAGTTTTAGTGACTCCGGTTACGTCATCAAACCTCTGCAACCAAGCTCTACTATTTACGGAGCTCCGCTTTTTACAGGGTACCTCAATTATTAGCCATTAATATTAAATCACTAGTGCTGATCATGATTGTCATATCCTGTATCTGACTGTTTGTGTGTTAGTTTTTATGGTTTGTCTTGTGTGTATGAATGTTTGTTTTGTGTCTCTGTTCTGTATTGCTATTTTTTAGGCAAGGCTTATTTATTTTTTAACACAAGATGGCCATAGGAGTTTCAAGCGAAGTGGGAATATTTTGCCATGACAGATGGTTATGTGAGTAGGATGATAGGCTTAGATAAGCACATCGTCCTTTCTCAGATGATGTAAAACCGTAAACCCTAAAGCTAAACCTTAAACCAAAACCGTGAACTTCAACTGCAAAGCTAAACCCTTAACCTAAACTTTAAGGTAAGACAACTAGTTGCAGATCAGTCTAGTATGTGGAAATTCGATAAATAAAACCTTTTATCATTATGGAAAAAATGTTAAAGGAAAACATTTACAAAAATAATAATTGTATTCTTTAGTCTTCCTTGAATGCTTCCAAATTTAAAGCAGATTCAATGAAATCTGATTGTTTATCACACGGTAACTATGCATTCACAGCATTTGACCCAAAACGCAAAATGCTTGTTTGCCTACACTAGTGGCCTAACCCAACAGTTACTAATACAAGGATAGTATATGTCAAAATATTTTTTGAGTACTTTTTACTTGAAATGCATGATCAAATAATACACAATCTGAAAAGATGCTTCAAACTATAGATGCAAGCATAACATAAACAAACAATTGTTCTCCGTCTTGCTGCGTAGCCTACTGCTGTTCTGCCAGTCTAACAAACAGGGTTGCCAACCTGTCTTCATAAAAAAAGCTAGACCTTGTTCCAAAAAAAGCCAGATAGCAGTTTCAAGGAATATATACATAAATCATGCATGACCAAAGACAAAATACACATTAAAACTCGTCAAAAAGATCGATTAAAATACAATTCCACTCTTTAGAAGCATTTTCTTTCTGCGTAATTTCACTGTTGTACATTTGTTTCTTATCAATAACATCGATCATTTTTAGGGCAACAGTAAATTTTGTTCAATATTTTGTGCACTCTGCATGGTTATAAACTCTTTTCAGAAGAGATTTGTAATAAATATGCAGCTCAGACAATGTTTTCCAGAGCCTAGCTTTTCCGACTGAAAAAAAGCCAGTTTTTGTCTGTTTTTTTGATTCCCAAAAATAGCCAAAGGTGTTCAAAAAACGCCAGAATTTCAAAATCTGGTTTCAAAAAAGCTAAATTGGCAACCCTGCTAACAACTGCCGAACTGGGACACATGCACTACAATATTGTTTGTGACGTAACAAACAGAACAGTTCTCATAATGCCATCACAATGGATGGTTTAATAAAAAACTATTCGAATGGAATGTACCAGGAGTGGCCAAACCCCAGCTCATTGAGCTTTCCGAAAAATTTTATTTTTATTTGTACATATTGCAAAGTGTAAAAATATTGCTAAGTGGTACTGTGGTCAATGACGGATTTGTGCATAGGCCATGGCCTAGGGTCCTGTGCTTTTGGGCCCCTGCGCAACTCCTGCCTATGACGACTCATTATTAACTTAAAATTTACGAAACTGCAAAGAGTCGTAACTTCACAATTTATTTTGAAACGAGCGAAAATGTAAACGTCTAGTCTAGACTATCAGTACACTAACAACATGATAATATTGTTTGCTACACAATACAAGAATTAGAATATTGCAGTGTCTGGCGGTCTGCGTTGTTGCGAGCTTTTTGTCAGTGGAAGATTGAACATCATATAAGGAAGTGGTGCGTCAAAGGTTTGATACTGAGGTACGGCTGCGCGTGAGAGAGATGCAGGCTGTCTGTATGAAAGTGGTTACAAGCAGTAGCGTTGCCAGCCCAAAATTTTTTTGGGGGGCCAAATACCATGACTTAGAGCAACGGTATTTTATTTGGACATTGCCTGTCAAAGCACAAAATGACAAGACAAATTAGAAACATAGGGGGAATGGTTCCGTTGCCCTCCTGGCTATGCCTATGGTTGCAAGAAAAGAATGAAAAAGAAACAACAGTACTTTTTTGATGTTCAATCTTTCAGACAAAAACATCGCAACAACGCAAGACAGCCAGGCACTGCAGTATTCCGACGAAAAGCAATATAGTCAGTATTGGAGGCTACATTTGGTTGTTATCAATTAGATTGCCCCCCAAACAGAGATTACTTGTTGAAACTCTATACACCTGTTAAGTAAATCAGCTGGAACAGTTTCTCGTGAGTTTTATTTAGAAAAACGTGTCTACGTTGGGCTTACTTCATATGGTTAGCTGAGAGTGTTTGACAATACTTTGCTGTGCAAAGCTTGTTTTGATGCTGTTTACCCTCAGTCTAAGAGGATTAAAATGCTGTGCTTTGTATTGCTTAGAAAATGACAACTAGAGGTTAAAAAAAGGCATAAGTAAACTCTGTACGTAAACAGCTTATCAGATCGACAACTAGAGGATATTTCTAGGGGCAGCAATACGGTCCTGTATGAAAATGTATATATCTGAAAATAAACCCACAAAAAATGCTAGAAATCTCGGAAATTTAACAGAGAGAACTTCTGAACTACATGACAGAGCCATAAATTCCAAGAAAAGATTGCATTGCCATTTGTTCCAGAGAAGAACGTAGGAAAGGTTTCAATTTCTATTGAAGATCTAAGGTTGTTGTAGAACCAAAGTCGGCACCACAAAAGATAGATCTTTGAGGGGGCTCTCTACACATAAGAGTGGCACACCTTCACACTTTTCAGACAAATGGCCAAATAGGTCACGCCTGCATGGGACCCCAAAAACTAAGATGGCCTAGGGCACCGCACTCCCTAAATCCGTCCCTGACTGTGGTGACCAGCATGCCGTACAGTATTACTTTTGCAAGTCGTTAAAAAAAATTATGATGTCACGGAAGCGTAAATTGCAAAAAAATTCGTGTTTTTAGATTTTTATGTTGCGGCTCTTTGTAACTTGAGTTTTACGATTTGTGGTTCATACATGAAGCAGGTTTGACCACCTTGGAATGTCCTTTTAAATTACTGTAGCTGAGACTTGATGATCCCTTTTAATTCTGTTTGATTTGTTGAAAAAGGCTGTTTGCATTCCTTGCCCGATAACAATAATTTTGAATTGGAGGCTTCATATCTCTAGTAGACCCCAGAAGTTTTTCATTGACCCCCTAGCCATTCAGTGATCCCCATTCAACCCCTTGGATGGTCCAATTGGCCCCTGTGGGTAGATATCGACCACTTTGAGAACCACTGGCCTACAGAAACAGTGGTACCCTGCTCAAGCTTGCTCTTAGAGCTCGGGATTTGCACATGCATGCCCTTGCAACTATCTTCTAATTCAGTGGTTCCCAACCTTTTTCATCTCGCGACCCCATTTGAAAATATGACATAAGCTCGCGACCCCATTCAAAAAATGACATAGTCGCTCAGCCCCAGCCATTAACTGCAACATTAAGGTGTTCAAATAACAACCGACAAGATGAAAAGCACATCATTTTACATGGTAGCCTACAGTACATCCACTGTATGTACATTCATATGCATGACTAACAGCACCCATGCTAATCAGTAGGACGACTGTGCTTGCAACCGTGCAACTAGTCATGAAATTCGTGGAGACGTATTGGTGATAGCTCAGCTCATGTGATTCTAAATGTCCGGTCTATTCTTTGACTTCTGTTGTACTGTTATGTGAACAGGGGTTGAAAATCCAACCTCACAGACAGGGGTGGATATTAGAATTTAGGGGCCCGAGGCAAACTCTTAGAAAAGTGTCCTAAAACAGTTGAGGAGCCCCCTTTGGCACGTTTGCAAATAATTGTTGCTTTATTTTAAAAAGCATATGACTTGCTTCAGATCTTATTAAAATGTGGCTTTAGAGTGCTTAAGTTTTTTAACAGGAACGTGCAAAAACCTGTTTTTGCTGAGACCTTTCGGTCGTCTTTCTTGCAATAGTATTAAAACTTATTGAAACACTATTCACTAACCTGATATTTTGGACATTATGACCTAATTGACGTAATTTGTTTGGTCATTTCAAACTAAATTCGGCCGATGACTGGAAAAAGTCAGGCAAAAACCAAGTGCGAAACTCTCAAATGGTACCAGCGGAATCTCTGAAAAAAGGGAGACTCGAGACGACTATTTTTCGTTCACCCCCTCTTATATCCGCTCCTATGCTCACAGTGGTAGGTTGAAACAAATGGAAGCAGACAACAAAAAGGGAGCACAGTTGGTTTGGTATGGTTACTGCATAGCGCACCAGGACTGCGTCCGGGATTTTTCAGACAACAAGTCATGTGGTTAGGAATCATTTCACAGTTGCAAGTAGGCTCAATTGTGAATAACATAACCATTTCATTTAAAAAGTGAATACAACATGTTGCGGTGAGTTTCCATTGCAGGAAATGCAAAAGCATAATTGTATTCTTTAGGATGAAATTTTGCACTATGTTAGAAAGTTACCTTGAACTTTTATGCACATCACTATCACTTGTTAGGCTTGCTGGTAATATCCTGCCATCCATCAACTATAAGGCTGCTTTTTGCTAGAATCATGACCTTGAACCATAACTTATACAAAATAATGAATGTAAAAGGTTATGGAATTATAATGGTAAAAATATCGGTTGAGCTTAGTTGGAATTTCACATAGAAAGTATTCACAACAGGACAAATGTTTACGAAGCTGACATACCTTCAGCATCACTGGCCTGTGCTTAATTTTTCTAGCGCTGCCGTATTTCTACAATAGAGTCTTGCCCGGGTTAAAATTTTTTGTCTGCTTCCTCTCCGCATTTGCAAAATTTAAACCCACTACGCTGGAGTTGGAGAAATTTTACCCGCTCTCGCCTCGCACACTTCTAACCCGCGCCCGCCCCGCAGACCATCCCAACCCATGTTCTTCCCGCACTTTTTCTGTGCCAATCCTGCGCCTGTCTGAAAAAAACTACTAAAAACTCATCACCCCTGAACACATCTCTAACAAGCAGCAAAATCAAGCTGATCATTCCTTTCATTGGCAACCAAACCAAAAATTTTCCACACATCTGATCTACCACAGATTTGAGGTGATAAAAACCATGTTTCAGTCGAGTTGTGACCAGGTGTGCGTTAAGCGCTGTCTTATGCATTTAGAAGGGGTACTAGACTGAATTATTCCTCGCCAAGTACGACGGTAGCATTAGAAAATGGAAATGCTGAAATGTTGACTTGCTTAGTGCCTACCACATGACAAGAGCGTGCGCTAATGTTTTGCAAGAATGGGTTGTTACATCGTAATGTAACAATTGCTCTGGGCTTACTGGCCTAAGCGCAATGCTGGCAAACAACTTAAGTACATCCACGTGTTTTGCGATTTTTGAGCTGATTAAGTTCATGTGCTTTGGCTCCACATTCAGTTGCACGCACAAAGAATTTCCCATCCT
>Ga0210059_1015054_pt1 | contig 11346 bp, 12 predicted proteins | sample Ectturendosymbi2_FD_188042 | JGI IMG/M metagenome (GOLD analysis project Ga0210059, IMG submission 188042) | Ecteinascidia turbinata endosymbiont from Florida, USA - Sample 2 (SPAdes) (version 2) | ecosystem: Host-associated > Tunicates > Ascidians > Unclassified | place: Key West, Florida... | reverse complement strand
TTACTTGTCGGGTTCTGTTAATAAATTCCTGAATTTTTGTGTTGCCTACTTCCCTTGCTGTTTTCTAAAAATGGCCATTAAAATTTCTCACGGCCATTTTGTTCACGTTGCATTTGTGTCAATTCTGGTTTTCCAGACTCTTGATCGAATGATATTTAGCACATTGACTTTTCTTGGAACAAGGTGGTACGTGATGACAGTACGGGACACACAAATGGTACGCGATCAGAAAAAGTTTGAGAACCACTGGCCTACAGGCAAAACTATTAAATAAATTAATCCGTCGTTTTTCCAATTTGCTCAACCGATTCAATTTTGCTGACTGTTTCCCCAACTACAGTAGGTGTATTTAGCCTACGGGCAAAACTATTAAACAAATTAATTCGTCGTTTTTGCTACAGATCAGCTTGAATAGCCTAATCTGTTCCACGGTAGTGGTTTAAGCATCAAACAAGTACAGAAAAGGTTGCACAAGACTTAACACAAACCACCCAAACTCTTTTCCGCTCGAATCCCTTATTATCGGATTCCCAACCTACCTCTGCCAGTTGGATTCGCTGAATCGCGTGTGGTTGAAAACATGCGCGCTCAAGTAGCTCGGTGGGACATTCACGGTCGTGCTTGAGCGATTTATGAGATTCGCAATCCAACGGGAACCTGATAACAGTGCAGTGTAAAGAGGGTATCTGTGATGGCCACCGCGTGATATGTAACCTTAACCCAACGGTCAGGAAGAGATTCCCAACGGAATCTACACATGGGAATTATGGTTTGATAACTTGTTTTATTCCATACCCCAAAAGCTAATGATCATACTGGTTACTCTCTTCCATGATGAAAGTTATTGAACTCGTGTCGTATCCCTTGATTACTATGCTAATGTCGCATTGAATTTATTGTTGCATTGAAGGTGATACTGTCATGAAAAGATCAAAGCCGGATAAAAGGGTGGAAGGGGGCAGGGCAAATTTCACTAGAGGGCCCCTATGACGTATTTCATGACGTCATCGTTTGTAAAATTTGTTTTCGCTGATTCGCAACGTTCTCGTTTGCTTTTTCCAGTCGTCGATTAAGTGCCTGCCGTATAACTCCATTTTAGCTGCCTTTGATTGTGAGCCGCACGAAAAGGTGTTAAAAATTAATGTAAGCTGCCCTTGATTGTCAACCGCAGTTGCGCATAGGTTGCCTCAGCCTGTGAGATGCATTCGCGACGTTCGCGTACTCGTGCGTTACCCGTTTTATTGGCAACCCTGTTATTAACGATGCTTACACCACTACAACTGCCTTCTGTATATCATAATCCCTCCTATGATAGAGTGTGCACGTGATGCTGAAGAAAATCGAATGCGATAGAAGAGTTTGGTCGACAAAACGTAGCCAATGAAAGACTGAGCGTCATCTATACCTTTCAATAAAGTAAAGAAATAAAAAATGTAAGCCGCCCTTGATTGTTAGCCCCATGAAATTATAAGAAAACTTTATAAGCCGCGGCTTACAATCGAATAAATACGGTAGCCTACTCAACTGCACATACAGTTAACTGCGAGAAGAGAGTTTATGATATAAACACTACAGTGCATTCTTACTAAGAAAAAATATTTCCACACGCTAGAGAGTAACTCGGCAAGAAACAACATTCACCCGAACAATAAACAGAAACCAAAGATTACAAACAAAAACACCGAAAAAACAACATGTCAATATGGCCAGCCAGCAGTGGCGTAGCCAGACCAAAAATGATGGCCGGTCAAAGCATATGCGCCGCGATGAAAATTTTCTTTCATTAGCGCGAATTGATAAACTTCACCATGAGCTTAAGTGGAGTTCGCTTATAAAGCATGCGCATTGGGCTTTTTACTGGCCGAAATATGCATGCATAAACCTTGCTGATGTCTGGACTTGTTAATCTCTTGGCAGTCCCATCGCCACGGGGCGCTTTGGTGGGCTTAGCACCCCAAACAAAGTTTTAATCCCCTCCAAATTGAAACGTGAAGCACTATAAATCAGTAGTAGTATACAACTGTATATTGAAAGGGCCAGCTCTATTTCTTTGTTTTTTACCTCCATTTTATCAGTCAAGCGCATCATTAAAATTTCCCTGAAGGTCCAGCTCTATTTCTTTGTTTTTTACCTCCATTTTATCAGTCAAGCGCATCATTAAAATTTCTCTGAAGGTCCAGCTCTATTTCTTTGTTTTGACTGTCCATTGCATCATTAAAATCCTCAGCTCTGTCAGTCAAGCGTTCCCCGTGTGAGGTAGGGTATTTATTCGATTTGGAAGAATGATTCGTTCGTCATCATTGGCAGAAAGGGCGACCTTGTTGACAGTTTGTGTGAATATTTCATGCTGTCGACTTCTGATTACGTTCATAGTCCTCCGCTGTTATTTGCTAGAGAAAAGGCAATTTTTATAATCATAGAATGAAATATTATTTTTTACTACACCTTTTTTGTCCAACGCATAATTAAAATCCCAGCTCTATTTACCGTCCAGCGTTCAAGCTCTTTCAGTCAAGCGGTCAAACGTTCAGGGGACTTTACGCGCCACGTTCATTAGCATACAACGTCATAGTTTGGTACGCCAAGTTCCTGTTTCGTCGTCTCGCCGTTCTTTCATTGTTAAAGCGTCTGACCACTCAGGCGAAACATCACGCCACCTCGGGATGGTGGGCTCAACGGTGTTTCGTGCAGTTGGTATCAGTCTCAGGGACAGTTTGTGTGATTAGGATTGCTTGTGTTCAGTAGGCTAAGAATGGTTCCTTAATCTGTAAAAAGGTGTTTAATTAATATATTTTATTTGTATTGTGCATTCAGAGTTATTCATAGAGATTGAGTATTCATTAGTTTTAAAAAGATCGCACAGATTGTTTCAGAATAGGTTTGAGACTGTGTAATCTTTGTTTCTATTTTAAGGATCACTTTTCTTTTTGTTTGTAATTTAAATTTTGATTGATATACTGTTACATAGTCAATGCTTTTGAAATTGCTAAGCTCTGTGTTAACCCATTTCTAGATTGGTTCAAGCTGTTTGTAGGTGTTGAATTTAATTTATTTTCTTGTATTGTTGTGGTTACATATGCATTTGGATTAATTCATAGCAAAGTAATAGATGTTTTTTTAGTGTGAAGTTAAATTTCAAGTCTTTGGTTATGTTTTTGTTTGACAGGCATTCGACTCCAAACTGCTTTCAGCCCTGGAAGGCTTTCGGTGTCATTTGATAGCCGTAGAAGCCTGCTTGACACCAAGATGTAGCTTCAACATCAAGCCATGCTTTCATGACCCTGCCAAAGCGTTCTAATCCGAACGCACTATCATGTTTATAGCCTTCAAGATGATTCAATCACACCAAAATTCTCAGCCACAAATTCAGCATGATCCATCTCTGCCAATTTTTTAAGAGATTTTTAAATGACTCTTCAGAAATATTTAAATCTTCGCTGAAGTGCTTTGGTTTCAATGTGTAAATTATTTTAACCCTTTTTGTCTTTGAGCTTTGTTCAGTTTTTTTCTATTTTTCTGATCATAACTTTTGCTTGCTTAGAGTTAAAAATTGCCGTAACAATTACATTTCTTGCTGCGCCATACATTTCTTGGACTGTTTAATGTCAGATTCAGAAAGTATCTGTTACTAAATCCTGGTTTATAAATTGGTTGCATAACACTGTCTTTGTCTTCAGTATTGTGATAAAGTCCCAAGGCATGGCCAAGTTCGTGGACTGCCACGGAAAATATATTGTATTTCCCATCTCCTGGAACTGTTTTTTTGGTCTGTCCAGTTTTCTGAATCAAAATGTATATCTCCACTTATTGCAGACTTACCTGGGTAAAAAGCATGCTCAAAAGTGCCCTCTTTTTGCCCGCTGAGTTTGTATGGACAATTTAGCCCATGCATTTCATCATGATTATTTAAGAATGTAATTTTTATCTCACATTCTTCATCAGGCTCAACACTTTTTAATTTCAATCCACACACACTCTGCCACGTTTCAAAGGCAGCATCAATCTGCTCTAGCGTTTTTTCTTTTCCCAAACTCTCACAAAAGTTTGTTAGTGTGTATTTAAGTTTTTGTGTTTGCCATGGATGGGAATGAGTTTTTTTTTGTGTCTGAGTTGTCCGGCATTCCACAGTAATTCATTTTAATTCTAAAAACTTTTTTTGCTCACTCTTGTAGTTTGCTAAATTGGAATTCTAAATCATTCATTCTTTGAACAAAATTTTGTTCAATTCTATCAATTTTTTGATTTAATATCGTTTCTTTTAGTTCGTCTGTTTCAGTATTTGTTACAATTCGCCCATTTATTACAGCAATGGACGCTTCTATTCTCTCAAATTTTTCAATTATGCTTTCATTTGTTTGAACTATTAAATTATTAGTATACCTTTGGCTTTCTCGAGTCAACGACTTAACAGCCTCGTCCAAAACTTTCTTGTTCACACCATCAGTAGGTCTGACTGCGTCGGCCAGACCGACAAGTTTGTGATCGTTCATTTGAAGATTTGAAACCATCTGATTTTCACCATCAAGCCTCAAATATTTTTGGACTTCCAGGAGGTTATTAGACCTAATTTCTCTGTTCAACGTCCTAAGATTGACAGCCTCGTGTTCAAGTGTTGGATCTGGAAGTCCAGCAATATGATATTGTCCACCCATGCTAAAATTTTTCGTTGCTGTTCCTTGTGGGTCTAATTTTAAACTTTTTGTTCTGATTTCTCAATTCAAAGTGTTTGCGTGGTTTGTTATCACGTTGCTGACCACTGTGTCTGCTGCACTGGTAACACTTGCTACAGAAGCTTGAAGCGTTCTTAAATTTACACCATCTTGATCAGTTTGTGGATTTGCCATGCCTCTTACCCTAAACCCGCCCACAGATAAGTCATTTCGCATGCAGTTGGCCCCGTCACGTCTAAGATAATAATCGTTTGCAGAACTCAATCTGAGCGCATCATTGTCATGCTGAGGTTCGCCCAAATGTGAAATCCTGTTTCCAGCCATACCAATCTTACCCTGCATATCACCACCCAAAAGCGACAGCTTCGTATCAGCATATCCTTTTGTCACTGCATGGTGATTTTGTTCTGACTCTCTCAAGTATGAGGCATGACGTCCATCCATGTTTAAATCTCTTGCCATAGTCGACGCAGGGTTATAACGATTCAAAAAATTTTCTTCAATCCACTGTTTCGGAACCAGTTGGTCTTCATTTTGTGGATTTGGGTTTATATTTCTTATTCTATGCTCTCCCATATCGATTTGCTCATGCATAATGCCCCCTCCAATTGGTAACCTTTTGCCTGCTACAAAATAAACATATGCTCGATTCAACAAGTCATGATCTTCTTCTGGCCATTTCACGTTTTTTATCAAATTCCCGTTCATATCCAAATCACTTTCACCAACACTTTTTGAATCTACGTTAGACTTATTCGCTGCGTCGCCTTCGTCAACAGGAGCTAAAACGTTTTTAATCAGATTATTCTGCATATCAACTGGAACACCTTTTTCAAAAAATTTTTCATTGACATATTTCTTTCTGACAGCATCAGTTGGGGTTTGTCCCGAGCCGAGATTAGTTATAGTTTTTCCATTCATGTCAATCATTTGATCTTTTCGTAAAAAAGTATTATTTATGTATCCGAGTGAGACTCCACTCCCTTGAATTTCTGTTTGACTTGTCGTAGGACTTCGTCCGGGTTTATCAACTGGCATCTTTATCATAACGGTGATTTTTTTTACCAAAAACTGTTAATTATGCCTTGGAGACCTCTGCCGTTTTGCATCTGCTTCAAAACGTGAAGACAAAGATGACCACAAAATACTTCTTGCCTAGGCTGTATTTGCTCAGTTGGATAGAGCACATCAGCCCTGAGGTACTTGTTTAATTCAGTTGGTGGGGGTAAGCCAAATGAGTCAAAATACCACTTCTCGTTTCCACTTTTGAACCACGCAACCCAGTGCGTTCCGTTTCCAGAAGAATCATCAAGGTTCATAATTGCGCATTCATGCCTTTTTGGTTTCTTTGGCAACGTGTCTCGCAAGAAAATGCTACGAAAGTTTTTCAAATCAATTTTTTTAACAGCGTCTAGTACTTCAATGTTGCTCAGAGGCTTGTTTGGTAAAATCAAATTATCAACTTGAATCGTTTATTCTAAACATTATTTTCTGGGAACAGTTCATCAAATTTTATGTATGTTTCATTTCGTTTTGTCGTTTGAGAAATAATATTCTCAAACACAGCTTCAGAAATTTCGTTGACAATCAACGCCTTCGAAATCATGTTACGAATTGAGTTGAGCTGCAGCTCAATCAAAGTTTTTTGCTTCTCATGTCTCTGAATTTTGTTGAAAAGGAATTTTTCAATTACTTTCATAAAAATTGAAGCACTTCCAAAAAACACGTTCAATCCATGTAAAACCTTCCCAGAAATAGTTCCAATGGTTTCTTCGAAATTTGACAAAAACCCAACGTTCAGGAGAAACATACAAAACTGAAAAATCAAAATGCAACCAAAAGTTAAAAAGTGCAGCAAGCAATGATATTTTTTTATCATTGCAGAGTGTTCGAGTTTTTTTTCATGGAGTTTTTTTCAATTTTATGAATTTCATGTAGTCTGTATAAACTAGGGTTCATTTACTTTACATTTTGGTTGATGTGTTGATTCAAATGTTGATTTATTCGCTGGTAAATTTCCTGGTTAATTAGTACTTCTTTGCCCTTATTTTGCTCAGCGACATCCTGGTTGATGTGTTGATTTTTGTGGTGGTTGATGTCTTGCGTGACTTTTTGTTCAATTCATTTTTCCTTTGGTTTGTAGCAGCCAGCCATTTATTTAATGCTAGAAAATCTAAAGCAACCAACCAAGAACTGGGATATATTTCAAAGGACTATTCGGACCAAAAAGAAGACCAGAATGGCAAAAACTTGACCCCCCTGTTTCAAATACAAACCATCTCCAACTGTGGCAAGGCCTGAACCTTTGTATGGTTTCAAATACAGTCCTTGACCGTCTGTTTCAACTCTTGCGATGTTTGAGCCTTTTTTCAAATACAGACCGTTTCCCATGGCCTTGTTAGTAGCCTTCTGAGCAAGTGCAGACCCAACCCCACTCAACGCTCCAGTTGCCAATGTTGACAAGACGGTCTTTGCGAGAAATGGTAGAGCCTTTGCGGCTAAACCTGCAAGGAATCCGAGGAATCCACCTTCAGTTGTTTTGTTGTGTTCAACCTGATGCTTACTCATTTTTATCGTGATGCCTTTTCCATTCTCATAGGCTTTTGTCATTCTGTTCACTTGTGAATTGGTCAAAGCGAGAATATCATTTCCCTCCAAATCTTCGTAGCCCAAACGAATGCTCACGGGACCTTTTGACTCAATTGCCTGTTTGAAATTGCACTTCTGATTTTCTGAAATGTTTACATGCACATTAGTATAACTCATTTATATTAGGCAATTATATTTCTCTCAAGTGGTAAGTTTTCTCCGCGAAGATTCAGTTCCTTTCCATTTTGGTCTGTGACAACTGTTTCCATTTTACTGATTTTGTCTAAAATAACTGGAAGATATGCAAGGTTTTTCGGATTTTCAACAATTTTACATCCGGGCGACACGTTTGGAAAGAAACTGTAAATTGTGTTTTGAGTCTTTCCATTCACATAAGACCCTCCGATCACATCAACATTCACGAGAATTGAATTTATCGATAAGATGTTGACGACATTTTGTGATTCGTGGAGGCCTTCCTTTGTAAATTCTTTCTGCAAAACCGAGAACACTTGCAATTGATCTTTGCACTCTGAAATCAATGATAAACTCGTTTGAAATTTCCATGACGTTTTCAAAGTGTTTGTGTTTGCTGTTATCTTCACAGCTTTATCGTCATGACCATTTCTTTTCATTGATATTTTGATTGTTTCTGCAATATCAATCAGATCGTAACTGCCTTCTGGAATACGAATATCAACCCATTGTCTTTGTTGTGACGACCCAGGAGAATACCGGAAGATATTATTACTTGAATCGATGTTTGGAAAACTATGATACGTCTCGAGATTCACCAAAGCCATCTCATACTTTCGCGTTTTGTCCAACTCGAGTGGTGGGTAAAAAGTCGTCTTTATTTTTGTTGAATTGTCAGAAACAACTATCTGAGTTGAAGTTTTCGGCTCAGTGTTTTGAACAATTTTTTCAAGAAGTTCAGTCGCTGTCGCTGTGTCGGTCATTTATTCAATATTATAAATATTGTCAAATCCAGATCTGAATTTGCCGTTGTGCTTTGACGAGGTTAAATCAAACACAACAAAATTGTGAGGTTTCGACCATGCGGATTTGCATAACTCTTTAAACTGCTCTTTCGTCATATCTTGGGACACGTGGTCATTAAATATGTGGCCAATGTTTTTCAGGTCCTGGGGAAACAGAGAAAAAGTTCGCATTTTCACGAATTGTTTGACGAGGCAATTTGAAATAATTTTGTGATAAATACAAACAATCGCAATTTGAGTGCCTTCCACGAACACAATATGCTTCACACTTGTTCTGCTTCTGAAGCAGGAGGTCATCAAATATCATAAGATTTTCATGCTCCGGGGACAATCCTGTTGGGTCAGGGACATCATCAGCTGATTCATAAAAATTGCACTCAATAGGCTCTTTGGAATGTTGGAGTTGATTTTTTGCTAACGCATCAATCAAGACACTCGGTGAAATTTGTTCTCGCTGTATTTCGTTACGATTTTCAAAAACTCTCATTATCGTCTCTTTTGGTAATTGTTCTTCAAAACCTTTTCTCAAAATTTTATATTCTGATTGAAACAAACTCTTACCAAAAACTGACAATTTTGAATAGTCCAACCAGCCAGGTTTGAGAAGAAGGTTCAGCAGCAAAGTAGTCGTACCACAGCCTGACTTTCCTACAATAAGACCTCGTAGACTCTTTGGCAAAAGATTATGATTCTTTTTATTTGCTATGTGTTCATTCCAAGAAAGGTTTTTGACTTCCATTTATTTAATGAAAGTATTAAAGAAATGGTTGAAATATATTGTGTAAAATGTCGAAAGTTTACTGAAACGAAAAACGTAGGAAAACTTCAAACTTCTAACAATCGCCAATTACTTCAAGGCATATGAGTTGTTTGTGGAACAAAAAAGAGTAAGTTTATAAGCGCAAGCACCAGCGACAAAGGTTTCTTGAACAAAGCAATCAGCAGTCTTCCATTTGAAATGCACCTGCCCGGACACAATTTCACAGGGCCTGGCACGAAATTGAACAAAGGTTTGAATGCTGATCTAACCCCAAAAGCATGGTCAAAAGCCGTCAACAGAGTTGATCAAGCAGCTTATCACCATGATATTTGTTATGTAAAAAACAAAGACACGAAAACTCGCAACGAAGTTTGTAATAAGGAAATGCTGGAAGAACTTGATGGCATTTATGACCCAACTCTTCGAGAAAGGATTGATCGTGGAATTGTTAGACCGATTATCGTAACAAAGAAACGCTTCGGGATGGGACTGAAAAAGAGCGGCCGCGTCTCTTGGAGTTCACCATTAGCTACAGAACTACACAAGCCAGTCATTAAAAACTTCCCTAAGCGAAAAGTCTATGCGAATGGAATTGATAAAATCTGGGCCGCTGACCTCATAGACATGCAAGCATTTTGAAGGTTCAACCGTGGGACTAGGTATCTCCTGCCTTTGATTGGCGTATTTTCAAAATATGGTTGGATGCTTCCATTGAAAGACAAAACTGTAGTTTCTGTCGAAAGCATTGAAAGAGATTTTCAGACAGAGAAAACCAGAAAAGCTTTGGACAGATAAAGGGAAAGAATTTTATAATAAACATGTGAACGCGTTGGGTGTAGAGCTTTACTCTACTGAAAATGAGGAGAAATCGTCAGTGGTCGAACGTTGGAACCGAACAATGAAAGAAAAAATGTTCAAGTATTTCACGGCAAACAATACATACAAATATATTGACGTTCTTGGTGAGTTTGTTGATAAATACAACAACACATGGCATACATCAATAAAAATGACTCCTGTTGAAGTGAGCAAAATAATAAATACTATAACTGTTTACAGAAATTTCTATCAAGAATATCCAGACTTAACAAGACGACCCATGAGAGCAAAATTCAAAATTGGAGATAAAGTTAGAATTTCAAAGAAAAAGAAGTTTTTTGAGAAAGGTTTCACCCCAAACTCTACAGAAGAAGTCTTCACCGTTTCAAAAATTCAAAGAACTGATCCGATTACTTATAAAATAACAGACCTCAACGATGAAGAAATTCAAGGAACTTTCTATGCACAAGAGCTTCAAAATACAACTCAAGAATTTTCAGAATCGAGGAAGTTGTGAAGAAAGGTAATATTCGCAGTCTGGTTAAATGGAAAAGGTATCCAGCAAGTTTCAATTCTTGGCTGGACAACAAAGATCTTATTAAACTTTAATATAAAATGCCAAATGCCAAAGGAAGTCTTGGAATCAAAAGCTCAACAGTCATTGCCTTTCTGAACGACAAGCTCACACCAGCTCAATGTAAAGAATTGCAAATAATTATGAACCTTGATCCAAAACAGTATAGAAAAGTTTTTGTTTATCATGGTTAGCAATTTGGACTGGGTCAAAAACGAATTTGGCTCTATCCAAATTTCTCTATCCAAAAATGTAAAGGTATAATAAATGAGTTTCTTAAAAATCAAAGATCCATCAAAACGTGACAAGCTTGTCGCTGAATATCTCAAAACCAAGAAAAAAATTCAAGATGATTTTCGCTCAGAACGTTTAGGTGAACAATCACTTTACGAAGATTTTGGAAAAATATCCAAACCAATAACTGAACAACAACAAAAAACGTCTGAAGAAATTGTTTCCAAACTAGAAGCGATTGAAAATACACCACAGGTTCCTCCGGCATTACCTCAACCTGAACTTGAAGCCTTACGTGAATCTCTTCTTCCAACTGATATAGGGCAAATTGCAAGAAAATATTTGACTGATTCATAGGGAATGGCAGGTGATAAAACCTTTGGACTTAATAACAGAGGTGGAGAACTTTTTCTTGGGAATGCTAGTGTTGATTTTGATGGAGATGATTTAATAATTGATGGAAATAAATACAAGGGAACGAAAGGACTTTGGGATTTGATAACAATGAAAAAACCAGTGGTTGGTCTTGCTACAGAAGAAGACAAGAAAAATTATGAAGAAATAATGCTTAATTCTGAAGCAATGAGAAACAGGAAAAATCCACAAAGACCAGCTGCAAACAAAGGATATAAATGGCAAAATATCATAAGACCAATGTGGAATAAATATGAGAAAAAAACAAAGCAAAAAGTGAAACGT
>Ga0210059_1015051_pt1 | contig 11348 bp, 10 predicted proteins | sample Ectturendosymbi2_FD_188042 | JGI IMG/M metagenome (GOLD analysis project Ga0210059, IMG submission 188042) | Ecteinascidia turbinata endosymbiont from Florida, USA - Sample 2 (SPAdes) (version 2) | ecosystem: Host-associated > Tunicates > Ascidians > Unclassified | place: Key West, Florida... | reverse complement strand
GTGGGTATATACCTTGGTTTATGCAATTGTTAAAGAGTTTTGCTAAGAATGGAGATAAAATTTCACTGCATAATTTTAAGATTTTCACAGGGATGTCATTTTGACGAGTACCCTTTTTCTCTGTGAATGTGTCTATGATGTGCATGATTTCTTCAGCTGATGTTTCATGTAAATAAAATGAGGACTCACAGTTCATTTTTGCAATGTGGGTCTTGTTGCTTTGAGGAGGAATTATTTTGCTAGCCATGTTTTTTCCAACAGATACAAAGAAATCATTTAAGATATTTGCTATATCTGCAGGATTTTGCTTGCATTGTTCAGATAAGGGATGGGTTAAATTGGGAGGGGTGGAGGTAGCTTTGGTTCTTCCTGGCAATAGGGTATTAATGAGTTTCCATGTTTTTTTCATCTTAATTTGGAAATCTTTTGGAAAAGTTTTTCCATCTTAATTTGGAAAAGTTTATGTATAAGTATAATGCCGATATCCTGCCTTCTCCTTTTGATTACTTTTTTTCGAAACTGTACAGCATACATGATCATGGCACAAGACAACAAGTTTCAGGAAATTTTCATCATAAACGTGTTAGAACCGATTATGGTAAAAAAATGCTGCAATATGTAGGACCTCTTGCATGGGGTTGTATTTCCAATAATATCAAAATGCTACCATTACATACGTTTTCAAATCAAGAATGCTTGCTGGGTATTGACTCTTATGTGTGATATATACATTACATGATTTTTAAGATGTTTTGGAGAGTTGACCTTAAACGGAGCACACATATGTTTTTTTGTTTTGTTTTTTTTTCATGTTGAACTCATGCATTGTGCTTCACCTGTAATATTGAAACTTTACAGTCATTGAGTGTAGGCTGGGCTCGATCAAGTGACTGCTTTAGCCGTCTTTCGCCCAACCTGTGCTGTTTGTTTCAAGCTTTGTCGATTGAAATGTGGTTTACTGCTGAGTACTTACAGCGCAAACATGACCTGACTTGTGGAGGTAGCCAGCGTAGACATGGAGATGCGTCTGGTAGAGATGGCACGGGCCGCTAACAGTTGTTGCAGTTGACTGCATCGCCTTGAACTACAGAGGCAAGCACAAGAGAAAGATGGCATTTCGGGGCATTAACTAACAGGAAAGCAACCAATAGCAATAGAGCTCCCTTGACGAGTTCACTCTATACTTTCACTGGTCACCACATTCAACTATCAACCGCAACCCATTGAGTTCACTCTTTGAGTTCACTCTACTACTACTAGGTTGCACTATCATTATATAGGAATAAGCGAACTACGATAATTCGCTTGTGGTGACTATCACAGTGATTTGTTACTCATGGGCACCATCTAGCGGTGACCCTTTATTTACATGTGGCGCCACGTACCTGCCACCACATAGTCCATGGCGGCCGTCTGCTAAAGTTTTGAAACAGTCCGATAGCAATTTTTTTAGTGATGACGTCATTCCGACTTTGATCTGGACCAAGTCCTCGTTTTTTTAATGCCAGGTTTTTCGTGCTTTATTTAGAACTCTTCTGTTATCTGTTGCAGCATTGATCTTAACGTCAAATTTTAGCTGACTGGATAAGGTTCGGAAATTTTGAAGTTAGTTTCGTGAATGCAGTGTGTAATTTGGACCAACCCTGGTGGCGGTTTGTGTAACATGGACCAGTGTTGCAAATGACAATACTTGTATAAAGTACTTGGAAAGTGTTTTATAGGCTACATTTATAGGAATATCGTACAGTACTGTACATGGTAATCACAGTACACGAATACGATACAATACGTATAGGCACACTGGCACACGCATTTTGAGTGCGTATTTCATTTCCCGAGGTGCAGTCTTTAGTTGAAGCGGGCCGCACGGACGTGGAGATTGCTTGGCCCCCTTTAGTGCGCCGTGCGCATCTTTAAGTGCCTTGTTCAAGCGCACAGCAACGATAACACAGGCAGGTGCAGGGAGTCAGACCCTTCGACCCGGAACTGTCGCTTTTAACCTTTGCGTTGCACCATTGATGTCGCGTATATATTTGCATCAGTACAGGCGATTACCGTAACGTTTCTTGTCTGGGAGAACACAACGTGCAAGGAACATCACCCCCGTGAGTTAGCAAGCAAGGTAACTACAGAATTTGCCTGTAAGAGCACCTCTAGGGGATTGCATAAAGAACGTTATTGCCGAAATGACGTTACAAGCGAATTGAAATGCAAGTAAAAGATGCCATCGGGACCGAACAAAATGTAGCGTTACAGGCGAATTGGCGTTACAGACGAAGCCGTTATAAACAAATTCAACTGTATAGAACAGATTTACAAGAGGTTTCAGGCCCCATTCGAATTAAACTAAAAAGTTACTTTATGGGCAAATTGTTACTTTCAGTGCAAATGTTTTCCGCCCCCGCAGTAAAATGCCTTCCCGTACGCCCATGGTGGTGGTAGGTGCTATATCTAGCACTTAGTACTGCATTTTCTATGAAAACACATTATTTCTGAGAGTTAGGTTTAAATCGACATAATTGTGCTGATAATCAATTCGAATTTGGTTACTTTCGAAATGAAATGTACTGCTACTAAAAAAAAACACAAAACCACACGGATTAAACCAAAAACAAAACACAAGATCTTTTGGTGATACTAGCAGTGCAACCAGGCGTGTAGCCATTATTTTATTAGGCTGGGGAAAACAACAACCGAGTTTCAACATTTAAATATTGTTAATGCTCAGGGCCGTCACCAGCGGGAGGGCCAGTGGTGCCCGGCCCTCCCATTTGAAATTGGTGACCCCCATTTCACATTTGGCCCCCTAGTTGCTACATACATCCAATACTGTATTTTAAAAATGTGGCCCCCCTTCTGGTTTTTGACCCCTCCTGGTTTTTGGCCCCCCTGCTGCTAAATCCTGGTGACGGGCCTGTTAATCCTCCTTGCTTTTAAAGCATCATCCATGAAACTTAAGCTCATTTGTGCTTATGTTTCTGGCGTTTTCTCCTGAACATATGTTTTCAGATTTAATCCGACAAATAAAAAGTCTGCTTTCATTGAATTGACAAGTTTTAAAAGTTTTGATAGTGAAGTTCCAAACATCTACTTTGGATCAATGCCACCATTTACTCACAAACTTTTCTTGCAAAAGTGCTAGTAAATCTCTCAATGCTGTAACCCAGCTAACAGAAAACGTTTTAAAAACGTTTCGCTCTGTGTTTACTTCGTTCTTTTTCAAAGAAAATGTCTGAAGTTGGTGTTTTCTTGGACGTTATTTTTGAGGTTTGAAAAACCTGCATTTGAGGTCATCACAACGTCCTATTTTTCGTAATGGATGGTGACAGCTACTATTTTTTGTGATGGATGTTGACAACTATTTACCTGAACAACAATTTGAAATGTAACGTTTTCCAAACTCTGTTTCATTTCCGTAATGCTTAATTAAAAAATAGAACCAGCTCATGGATATTCAGATCTAAAGCCAATATTTCCCACGTTTACATCATGTGTTGGTGATTATATTCTGGGAATTAACAAAAGTTCTTGTTGTTCATGAATGCTGGCCAAACGCTTCTGTCGTGAGAACCCACAACCATGCATTGACACTTAATTTCTAATTTAACGACGCACTAGCTGATTCTTGACTGCTGATGACAGTTCTGCTTATGGTTTTTGCATTGTGGTCCACGATTACAATCGTGCAAAAATAAATATAGTAATTGATGGTATTAAAGTTCTATCATTTTAGTATTGAAAAGATACTAAAAAAGCATGGAAAATGTTTTTTTAATGCAGTAGTTCTTAACCTGGGTTCGATCTAACCCCCAGGGTTGGATGGAGCCCTATCAGGGGTTTGATAAGGTGATCTTAAACATGACTAAAAGTGTGGTTATATCACAGCAAAATAACCATGGTCATAAATGGAGTAATTCCCGACTGGACAATTGTGGGTGGGCTTAATAAGCAGGGAGTACTGTATCATTAAATATAAACTGTTGATTGATTTCATTTCAGTAACTCACTTTTATTTTCTATTATATTGGGAAAAGATGGGTTCGACAAAAGCTTGCAAAACTACATAAGTGTTCGTAAAGGTCAAGAACCACAGTTTTCATGTGTGGGAACCCTGGGCACTGTTGAAAAACAACAACCTGAAAAGCGTAATACTTTTTTTCTGTAGATTAGGTTCTCTTTGACTGCATTTTATCACAGATTTGGCATTATGACATATCTATATCAAATGCTTGTTTACCAGATAGGGTTGCCAAACGTCTTTGTCAGAAAGCAATCCTTTAATTTTTGTTTGCGCATGTTTTGACTCGCACTGGAGGAATCATTTGAAAAACCATTAGTAAATTTTTGACTTCTCTTGCATATTTGATTGGAAATTGTGGATGAATGGCTTTGTTAAAACGTTTTTGAGTGGCGAGTGCTGGTATCTTTTCAACGAAATACAACCTCAATATCTATGCGGAAGACAGTTTTAAATTGCCGTATAGTCTACAAGTAATTAAAAAATCAAACATCTGCATAGGATATACTAAATATAATGGAATGACTCCAATCTACAACGTAACCTATAAGATTTCTTAGACAACCTAGGCGATTATTAGCTACTTAAGGTAATTCGAGATGAACCCTATAAAACGTTTGCATGCATTTTTATACAAATTGCATAATCCCAGCCCAGTAACGCATTTATTGCCAAAAAAACTATGCAAAAAAGACACATTCAAAAATCTTTTGGAACTTTCAAATTTTATCGTTTGAATAACAACAAATGTTTGCTGTTATATTTGTCAGATGAGTTTTTTGATGTATCGTTATGGTTAGGACAATTCTTGTGGCCAGTCGCTTAGAAAATGCAGGAATAGGAGCTAAACTTCGGTGTTCTCGGAACTTTTTCATAGTGGTCCCAGTACACAAAAAACAAAACAATCACAAATAGGGAAAATCTAATGATTGCTCTACTTGCCCACTTCCAAATTCAAGTCGATGTTATCGAGTACTATGCATCGGCACGAACCTTTGTAAGGAACAGAATTGTGTGCTTCGGATTTTGTGGTCCGATTTGTACCAGACATGCTAAGATTATACATTTCAAAACAAAATATTGTTAGACTTTGAAAAATAAATCTAATGAAACTCTAACTGTGAAAGTAAAACATACCTTTTTGGAAAAACTTGTTTAATTTGATAAAAATTCAACAAAAATGTGTTTCTGATGGCTTTTACAAAACTCAGGTGCGGAATTGTCAACTTCTTGCAACAGTTAGAATTCTGCCTAGTTAGTCTGGCTCTACCAGTTTACTGAAAAACGTTTACATAGAAATACGGTTTTCTGAGTGGAGCTTGACGGTTTAAACAGAAGTGTGACAAGTAAATTGAATTATTTCTTGCCGCGTGACACTGAAGTTCAAGGAAAAAATCGTGCATGCGCTTGCCACGGATTCCAGACTGGGCGCTAGGTGTTTGGGGCCCCCGCGAGCCTGGACGTCGGGACCCCAAATTACAATACATTGCATTTAACACATAGTAATTATCTAATCAAAATATCGACTTTTTAACATATGCTTTAAAAGCATTTTCTACAGCATCAACGCAACGTATAAAGCAGACAGGCTTAAGCATTTGCTATGTTTCAAGTTAGGAAAATGACTTTTTCCAAGTTTCCAAAAATGCAAATGTTTCTGTCAACTAATGTTTTAGCAGTTTCACTTTCAATAGATATCCTTGCTAGATTTAGCCTTTCATCAGTCATAGTTGATCTGTGAAACGCTTCAATTAGCCTTAACCTGCTGAAGCTTAGTTCAGCAGTATTGCGCACAGCAGTGATCGGCAAGCTTTCGTTGCAATGGCCCCAAATCCCTTTCATGGGCGTCCGGAGAAATTTTTTCATGGGGGGCAACGTCGAAATTTTGCTTATACTGTTCAGGTTGCTGACGATGCAGTGTAAACGGACGTTCACAAAGCGCTTGCTCCATTTTACGTCAATAGCCACAAAAATGCACTTCGTTGGCAGCAATAGCCAAGTATATTGCGATAAGTTACAAAATAGACTATCTGCAGATTTTTCAAGCAGTGTACTTTTTTACAAGAAGCAAATTGCCATGGTCTTCAAAACCACAATTATGTCTTTACTTTACCTAGCAAGATTTGCCAGCATCACTTAGAAGCAAGAGCTGCAAACGTCTAAAATCTCGTCCAAAGCAATCAAACACCCTTTCAATAAATCCTTGCTTGCCTTCACTGACTTTTTACGGTGAAATTTCATCCACATAAACCGGACAAGCGTTCAGTCTCACACTAACAATGGATTTTTCTAACTTATCATGCTTCATTTCACACACTAGGCTGTAAAAGTACGTGGCTATCAGCTATCAGAACTCACTGCCTCCCTGCATTACTTGCGTTCAGCAGTGGCATGCCGCAAAACGCCCACCACCGCAATTTGAAGAGAACACGTGAAGATTCGTTGCCATGTTATTGTTACGCAATAAAGTAAAACAATAGAACGCTCCGCACGCAAGCTTCGCAACTTGCCTCTGCAGACAGGCAAAGCAGCGGACATGAGTGAACTGCAAACTCACCACTGCACAACACCAGGACAGTGAACCTGGTTCTTGTGCAGTAAGTGCACTATGGGTGTGATACCAGCAAATAATGCAAGAATTAAATCAATTTAATCGGAATTAAGCTCCTGACTTAAAGTTTGCCAGAAATTTTTGCGCCAATGCCGTGTTAACGTCAAACAATCAGTGTTCTATATAGTTGTTACAGTAGCGTATGGTTGATTCCACGCAACAGGCGCAGCAAGCACGGCCCACAACACCCACAAGTGTTGCGCGGCCCAATAAAAAGTGCTGAACGGCCCACAATTGGGCCGAGACCCAGCACTGGGCACAATGTTATTCGTTAAATAACTGGATTTCGCACTGGTGTAAAGTTTCGGGTTTTCATTGGACAACTCTGATGCAAGATACAGTACACTGGTTATTACAGGCGTGGGCTACGAATACGATTTTATATGATTGCATACCGGTTATTCTAGTCTTGTGCAGTAAAAGAATACAACACAGGTCTACAACAGTGGTGTGACTGCGGGGGGTACAAGGGTGCAAACCTCCCCCCTGAAAAGTAAATGCAAAATTGAGCCCACATTCTGGCTATATTTCGGTATTCAGTACTTTTTTGGTTTTCAGTAAGTTGCTGTTTTTTGTGTTTTTCGGAAGTTTTTGGCTGTTGCTTTCCGGTGATTTCGGGTTTCAGTATATGGAAATCCACATCCCGATAAACTTTCATTTCTAAACTTTTATCTGAATGTTGGCGGGGGGCCCCCTACGATTGCCAGCGGGCTTCGTTTAGTTACATTTCCCAACCTTGCTAAAACCTCTAGCAACGCAATTGGTCACAACTTAATTTTCCTGAGTAATTTTTTACTAGGCTATACTAAAAATGCTTACGATCAACGTGGATTCAGCAAACGTTACCTGCGCAACTGTCAGCTTACCAAGGCAAATGCTGACAACGAAGCTATTCACTGTACATTTCGCAATGGTTGGCTTTGGGAAGTTATGGGTCGTGTGCAGTGGCGTACGCAGAAAATTTCTGAGGGGGGCCAAGTTTCGTCACAATTGTGTGACACCACAAATCAACTTTAGGGGAAATGCCGAAGGCACAACCATTCTAGGGGGTCCGGGGGCATGCCCCCGGGAAAATTACGCATTTCTGTGCATTATGGAAGCAAGTTTTAGACAATACTCTTTTCACATTTTTTTATTTTTAGGGTCTGAGGGGTGGCCATGGCACAGTGGCCTCCCCCCTCCGTACGCTAGTGGTCGTGTGAAGATTAATTTCTTTGACGTATTAGATAAGTATTAATACTGAAAGTGTAAATGTGTGAAATCAGTTCTTGGTGAGTTCAGTTTTGGTGTCTCTATATGCCGTTGCAAAGGTACTCAGTCAGATTTGGGGGCCCCCTTTTTGCCAGGGGCACCCTTCGGCCGGCGGGTACGGGGGGCCCTTCCTTCGGCTTTGTTTGTAACACCCACGGTCAGTGGTGCAGACAAGAATTCTGTTTGGGAGGGGCCAGTCAAAGACGTCGTCAGTCATTGATGTTTTTTTAACAGTTGAAATACAAAATACCAGTAAAAATCTTAGCAAGTTTGTTTCGGGGAGGGCCATGGCCTCTTCGGCCTCATCTGGCTGAGCCTCTGCCCACGGTTACCAAAGAGAAATTTCCGATGGTCTTGAAATGAAGCTTACATAAACATTAGGTGCGATACAGCAAGCTGGTGCGCTAAAAACAGCTGTGAAAAGCGTTACTCCAATTATTTTTACTTGCGTTCATTGATTACAAAAGGTCAGATACAAGTTTCTATTCGAAGTAGGATAGGTTCTTTGAGGCACTTTCGTTGATTTGCACTGAAGTATTTCTTTGGCTTATACTTCAGATATTTAATTAACCTGAAAACTTTGAAATTGGCAACACTGCCCCCGTTGTCCTCATAGCTACGCGCCTAGTGGCAACCGTATTCTGATTGCAGGCTGCAGACCAGCGCAGGAATTTGTTACTGAACGAAGTTTATGTGCAAACCGATTCGGTAATTCAAATTAACCAACACAATTATCAACAATCATGACAATTAAATTTACAATAGTAAATCTGCATACTGTGTCTACAGATAATTCAGTGATATGTTAATTTTTCTTATATATTCACTGAATTTATGCTGGGGAAACGTTTCCAACAGTAATGTAACCAAGAAATTTGCACAACTGCAGTGTTTTCATCACAAAATATTAGGGAGACAAAAGATGTTGCGTATCCCTCTGTTCAAAAGTTGGGGGGGACATGTCCCACCCGTCCCCCTTGAAATTCGGTCCCTGACACCACCTAAATAACAGTAAGTTAGTTAACGTAACAGTTGTCACTGCTACCTCTACAACTGCAGCAAGTAACAGGTATTCTGATGAACTTACTTTCACATTAACGCAGAAACTCAAAGCATCCCAACAAAATTTTGTAATCAAAACCTTCAAAATATAGGAATTTGGATAAAATCTGCAATCAGTCAAAAAAGTGAAAAAATATGGTTTCTCAGACAGGACCCAGGGTGGTCAGATGTAATTCTTGCAAGGGGCCAGTCTATCCTGGAAAAGGGCCAAACGAAAAATTTGGGGCCAGCAAGTGTTATTTAGAACCAAATTTCTTAAATTTGGCACCAAAAGGGCCAATCTGGCAACCCTGCCACTATTCTTAGGGTCGCAAACTGCACCTAAGTCCCAAGCACCCTTTGTGCGGCACTCATCAGGACTTTTTCATAAAACCTCTAATAATGTGTGTATAACAGACTTCGTTCTACAATAAAATAAGACGTGTCAATTGACTTGTGTTAAAATTTCTTTAGTGCGGCTCTCTAACAAAGTTATTAGTATGGTTTTGGCTTCAGCGAAAAGGAAATGAGAACCACTGGTATAGAACCATTTCTGGAGTGACCAGTGATGCCAGGTTATTTTGCAAAAACAAGCAAGTAAATCGGAAAGACAAGCCGAAAATGCGTTTGGTAGAAAAACTGAACAAAACAAAAAATCAGCAACTAAATCAAAAACAAACGCATGGAGGTAAATTCGAAAAAACAACCCCAAAATGAGCAAATATACACAAAAACCCGCCAAACTGCGTTTTTCACCAAATTGAAACAGCAAAAATGCCATAAATTTGAAAAAAAGCTGCCCGCAAAACAGAATTTTGCGAAAACGAGCCAAAAACAAGCAACTTTCCAATTAATCAAGTCCAAAACAAGCAACCCGCAAGCCTTCAAAAAAACCGCAACTCCACAAAAAAGCAAGCCAAAATTTATGGGAAAACCGCAGGTTTGGCACAATGACATGTAACGCTACAATTCAGATTTAAAATAATTACAATTCAGATTTAATCGCAATCATGACTCCTCGAAAGGGAGTTGGTATAACACCAGCTAGCGTGACATTTCACCTGCCTATATAATCATTTAAATAAACAAATGAAATTAGTTGTTGATGTACAGAAATGTCGTGACCGAAATCCCCAGACCGAAACGGCTAGTAGACCGAAACGGCCCAGACCAAAACCGCTCGTACCGAAACGGCTCAGACCGAAACGGCCAGACCGAAAAGTCCTGTTCCGTCTTTGTTTATTTAAATGATTATACAGGCAGGCGAAATGTCACGCTAGCTGGTGTTATAACAACTCCCTTTTGAGGAGTCATGATTGCGGTTACATCGGAATTGTAATTATGAGTTTGAAGTACTATATTTGTATTTAATTGAAAATGTCGATAATTATTTAATTTGCTTGCTGATGATAACGAAAATCATATGTTCATGCTGACGGTTGGATCTTGGATCATGTTTGAGCCAGAGCGAAACGGCCAGACGGAAAAGTCGCGCACTGTACCCTTTGTCAACTCTTATATTTTAATAAATTTTTGTTTGCAGAAAACTAAACAGTCCAACTAATTTTCACATGGTGATCATACCTGACACCATGGGCGCAATTTGGTTGGGGACACAGGGGAAATCCCGAGGGGCGGATCCAGAGGGTGCGATTGGGGCGATCTGTAACTTTATTCACCATGATTTTGTACAATTCGGAAAACAGCATTCGCGATCAGTGGCGTGCAGAGGTTTGGTGATGCCCAGGGCACTGATTGGATGCCCCACTTCCAAATTCAATTCTAGTATTGAGCAGTGGCGTATGGTGGTCATTGTTACTGGATATACCCCGTTTGTGACGTCACAATATGATGTCATACTCACGTTTGCAAACGTACGTTTTGACGAAGTTTGTTGACACAACATGCATATTGAGGGACGCCCCAGCAGCGGTAAGGCAGAGGGCAGTAAAAGAGTTGAGAGCAATGGAAACATAAAAAACAAAAAATCGTTACCAATTATGTTTGTTTCTGTTCATCAACAATATTGGTTGCAAATTTAATCAAGTAAATTATAGAAAAGCATTCTGAATTTTGTGGGTGCCCGAATAGCTGCAACAAATTTGTTTTAAGTCGATCTTGATAAACCATGAAATTACCTATAATACTGTTATGAAAAGACACCTCCGCCACCGTTGCCCCCCTTTTGAAATTGCAGAGGGAATAATGCCCCCGCCATGCATCCATTCTCCGGCATCTCTGTGCATATTATTCTGCACGCACTCTATACTCGTTGTTGTAGGCTACAATTACTACGTTTACATGGTCGGTTTTGCGTTGTCTCGTTACCGTATATGGATAACGAGTGGTCTGTTTCTGAACGTAATTTGCTGAGTCAGCGCCCTGAACAAGCCAATGCGTTGGCCACCTCGACAGGAAGACGTCTCG
>Ga0210059_1015049_pt1 | contig 11350 bp, 10 predicted proteins | sample Ectturendosymbi2_FD_188042 | JGI IMG/M metagenome (GOLD analysis project Ga0210059, IMG submission 188042) | Ecteinascidia turbinata endosymbiont from Florida, USA - Sample 2 (SPAdes) (version 2) | ecosystem: Host-associated > Tunicates > Ascidians > Unclassified | place: Key West, Florida... | reverse complement strand
GGATGTTGTTTGGAGGGAGTGTCGTGCAGAGTTCTGGTGATGCCCGGGGCGACTTCCCTTTTGTATACCCCCTACCAAAATCTAGTATTGAGCAGTGGCGTATGGTAGTCATTGTTGCTGGATATACGCTGTTTGTGACGTCACAAAGTGGCGTCATATTCACGTTTGCAAAGCAACGTTTTGGCGAAGTTTGTTGACACAAGGTGCATATTACCCTACACGCACTCTCCTCAATTATTGTTCTACAATGTTTCACCGTAATGAACATACATTATCAGCGCTCCAAATTAGGAGACCAGGGAATAACACAGCACTCAGCGCTAAGACAGAGCAGTTTATAACTGCAAAAATATCCGACAACGAGTTAAAACAAAGGAGCAGAAAATACTCACTGGCATGAGCGTCCGCAGAAATTTTTGCAGGGAGGGGGAAAGTCAAAAAATTGCGTATCCTTTTCCGGTTGCTGACGATGCAGTGCAAATGGACGTTCACGAAACTCTTTAGCCTTTCTACACCACAAGGAAAATGCCCACGTTACACAGTAGCGCAGCCAGAATGAGGCCGAAAAAGCCATGCCCCCCCGAAACAAACTTGCTAAGATTTTTATCTGGTGCTTTATATCAATTTTCAACTGTTCGAAATTAAACGGCTGGAGCAGTCGGACTCAAGACGAAATTAGTGGCTGACACTTCAGTGACTGGCCCGCCGCGAACAAAATTCCTGGCGGCGCTGCTGATGTTACAACAAGAGTCACAAAAATGCGCTTCTTTGGCAGTAATAACCAGGCATATTACGATAACGCAATAGGCTATCTGCATATTTTCAAAGCAGGGAACTTCTTTCCAAAGTTGCTTTGCCAACGAAACCGCCTGGTCTTTAACGAAACCGCCAACTGCAACTTTATTTTACTTCGCTAGACTTGTCACCGTCACTTCGAAATAAAAACTGCAAACGGCTGAGATCTCGTCATGAGCTGCAATCGTCTGGGAACTCATTCAGAAACCTAAACTAAGCCTTAGCGATTAAGACGTATTCTCAACAGCCTGCATAGACGTATTCCAAGTTTCAAGTCACGCAATATTTTACTGTGCAAAAAGAAGCCTGCATAAACGCAGACTGACTAAGGCGCTCGGGTTGGCAATTCGTTTGGATCGGGGGCCACTTTGAAAACGCCGCCTTCAGAGGAGGGCCGTACCTTCTAATCACTGGAAGACGGAAGTAGAAGCAAGTCTATGTCCAAGTTTATAGCTAAGTTGGAGGAATTTTCAGATTGGATGATTTTGCTGAATTACCGGCCCGTGGGCCGCTAATTGTCCACCCCTTGGTTAAGCTATTCACTCAGGCAGATTAGTCACATTCACAGTCCCACACTAACAATGAATTTTTTAAACTTGTACAAGCATTGCTGCAGATTCACTCATGCTTCTTTTCACAGAGTGCTGACGATGCATTGTAAATTTGACCTCCATAAGACGCTTTAAGCTTTATGCCCTATGCTACGGAAAAGTCACAAAACTTACCCTTGGTTGGAGCAGCAATGCTTCTTTTTCATGCAGTATAAAACTAAGCGGCTTGTCGCTGAGCAATCACTGTTTCGCTGCATCACCTGCCAAGAGGCCTGCGTTCAATAGTCCCATGCGGCAGAAAAGCGCCTGCTACTGTAACTCGAAGTGAACGTTTGAAGAATTGAATCCATGTTATTGTTGACACAATAAAGGCCAACAGTTGAACCATCCGCTCGTAAGCTTCGCAGTTTGTCTCTGCAGGCAAAGGAGCGGACATGAGTGACTGCAAGCTTATTAGCTGCTTGCGGAGGCGAATTTTCATATTCGTTTCGGGGTCCTGGGCTATTTTGAATTGGGGCCCTTCTGGAAGGTTTGCGACGACTGATGTCATCCAAATTAGCACTACACGTGTTCGCTGCACTCAGTGCCGTAGCAGTCGAATTGTGGCCATCCCTCAAAATGCTTCAGTAGTGACAGATTTATTAGCCGCTGGACAATTCAACCTTCCAACACCTGCAACTGCATTTTCATTTCTTTTGTGGTCTATCGCATTCTTATGCTGTGTAATAGCTGCTTTGCAGTTTAAAATTTTCTCTTTGGAGTTTGCACAAGGGGTGGGCTTGCAAGCACCAGCAGATTCTTGCTTTGCAAGCCATGCACACTCCACCAGTCCTCTTGTATAAATCTTCTGCCACCTTGATACGCAGCTTTCCAAATAATGGATGGATGCATTGGCTGACCAAAAACACATACCTCGAAGTGTTCAGTTGCACTCCTCAGCTCTTTTCTAGTGTCGCTTTCCGCTTACACAAAATGCACGCTTACTACCATGTTAAGTAAAATCATTGAATTTTTCACATATAGTTTTAACAGTTTTACACCACTATATTTTCTCTGTTCACGCTTTACAGTATAACAAAAATTGGGTGGAAAGTCTCAATAAAACCCTCCGAAAAGATATACCAAATATAATAAAAACATTTCTTACCTAAATAAAACTCTGTATACCAATCACTTTGAAAATATACCAAAATTTTGATATTTGGTATATATTAACCAGTTGGCAACACTGCGCGGGACAGCTTAGAAGTGATATCTGAATAATATGTTCTTCTAACAACACTATTAATTCCATCTTGCTGTCTGAACAGCAGGCTGCGCAACTGTGTAACTTTCGTCATAAGTACCAAAGTATCTTGCTTCTATGCAGTAAAAAATACCAGAAGACTACCTGGGCTAGACATGTTGCATCTTTCACAACAATCAATACACAAAATATATTCATCAAGTGGAAATCTGACTTCTGGACGCATACAACCAGGCATACAGGCCAACTTCACGTTCAACACTACAAGCAACGAATGCTGACGCTTTACGCTAAAGCCAAAATCAAGTTTATTACCTCACAAACAGTGGTGGACTTAAGGTTGGGGAGGTCCGAGGCAAGTTTGAAAAAGGGGACCCTCTGACGACGCCATCATACTCAGTCAACCATGATAAGATCTTTTGATCAAGCCTAGGAAGGGAATATACCGGCCACCCAAGGATACATACCTGAGGCTACGACATAACTGACATAACAAATTGCAAATGGGTATTCATGATACACGACATTAAAAACACTGAAAGGGAAGACAAAGCTAGCAATACATAAAAGTTAAGCGATAGCAAGCTTTCATCGCCGCCACTTCTCTAGTTTTACAGTTGCTGTTGAGAGCCTCTTTGAAAGCAAGGCATTTACAAATTACAGTTGCTATTGGCATCCTTTGCAAGCGGAGTACATACACATTACAAGTGCTTTTGGGGGCCCGTTTGAAAGCAGAGTAGCCAAATAAACGGAGTAACCAAAAAGTAGCCAAATACAAATACACATTACAGTTTCTTATGGGGACGCCTTCAAAAGTGAAGTACTTAACGCATTACAGTTGGTGTTGGGAGCCCTTTCAAAAGTAGAGTACTTGCACATTACAGTTGCTGTTGGGGGCCCCTTTAAAGTAGAGTACTTGACACATTGCAGTTGCTGTTGAGGGTCCACTGAAAGCAGAGAACCTACACATTGTACAGTAGTTGCTGCTGGGGGCCCTTGTGAAAGCAGAGTACTTACTCTTATGGGTGGATAATAAGTTTTTCTCCAAAAAATCAGGAAATTTTTTGCGTAAAACACCTCGGGATAGGCTGAAAATGGGGGCCCGAGGCAAGTGGCTCGCTCGCCTTCCCTTGAACACAGCAGTGCTTACAAACGTATCAAAAATGACCAGGCGATATTCTTGTAGGTACTGTAACAGCGGCAGGTACTGCACCGTTTATAAATTACATGGCAGAAGAAGAACAGAATACAGAATAACAACAAGTTCACTAATTTGTAGTGTTTCATATTTGAATTTGGTGTGTTATAGATTTGTTTTGCGGGGATGAGCTCAAAAAAACGTGGCGAAGGAACTGAATTTTGGGCCCTCTGTGACAGCGTGCCCCCCTATTGGGGGGTATGGAGTGCGGCTGTTACAGCTCTGGCTACCATCACTGGACAAGTTGTTCCAATTCATAAACATATTACCTTATTCTAACTTCCCTCGATATCAGGAACAAAAACACTCCCAACGAAACTAACCAAAAAGGTAGCGGTGAAGTTTTCTGACCATGCTCCCGTTACATATTTATTGGGTACCTCTCTGCTCTCTGGCCTCGTGTAATCTGAAAAAATGGATTTAGGCCTTTTGTTCCACAATTTACACACAACAATTGTCAATTCTCAAGGTCATTAAACGAGAATGCTCATCACCATTCACTTCAATAATTCGTGCTCATTCTTCTATAGCAGGCTTTCACAACATACGGCCCGTGGGACGCATGCAGCCTGCCAAAACTCTCCTTGCGGCCCACGAGAGCTTTCTCAATAGTAGAGAATGTTGCGGAAGCTCGACCTCGAAAAAGTAATTGTCGTTCCAGAATTTCTTTCATACTACAACGAAATCTCCACATCGAAAAGAAGTAGATATTTGCGGCCCGGGGCAAATTTATGTTGATAATTTGGCCCTTCCAACTTTCTGATTTGTCTAGCCTGTTCGATAGAGATCTTTGTTAGCGGCCTAGCGAAAAAACTTGCGTTGAACCAAACCAAAAATACAAGTATAGTTGCTTACAGAAATGCTGCAAATTGTCCTTACTACCACGATTTTGGGTTAAGCCTTTTCAGCTTAATTGCAAATGCGCGCCTGTATAACACCAAAATAGCGAACTTGTCTCAAGTGCAGTGTGAGTATCATACCGACAAATAAAGTGACGTTTCACGTCAATTATTCAGAATAATTGACTTCAGGTTTGGTTTGGAGAGTGTTGATGCTTAGTCCCAATTTCCAGGGAAAGAAAGCGCCCGTTTTTCCCCCACTCAGGCGCATATGCTTAGCGCTGCGTCTGCGCAGTTCACAACTGCAAACATTTAAGGCTGCGCATTAAAACAGTGGAGTAAACACACTCAACATTAGGACAGGGCAGTTCACAACTGCAAAAGCATCGGTCTGCGCACATGTCTCGTCGAAGACGAGAATCGGTGTCGAGCAGAGAAGGAATGCAACTGGGATGGCAGGGTTGGCAGTTACAGTATGAACTAAACTAGGCAAGAATTGAAAATGCGCAAAGTGCACTCAAGAAAACTTTAGTTTTTTATTATATGGTTGATATATGTACTACTACTGGGTGGACAGAACAGATATGAGCTTGTGTGAGCCGTTCGCAATCCGCCTGAACTGCAACACTGCCAATTAATGAAGCTCGACATGATGCACATATTGCAAGCACAGGTGTGCGGCATTATTAGCTCACACCCAGGGTTACCACCAGGAGCGCACGTAGGTGGGCTGAGGGGGATGCTGCCCACCTTAACGGAAATTGCCTAAACACAAATTTGTTGCTGACATTTGTCAAAACACAAAGCAATTCCGCTCATGCATACATAGCTATATAAAGATTTCGATTACAACTAGTGGTGTAGTGATCTGTTACCTTGTTACGTTAGGAGTGTTACACTTCAATTGCAATAAGCAAATCGTGCTAAGACTATAGGAAACGCTCGCTGAATGTCGCTTTTCGATAAAGACGTTGCAATTCATATGTCATATGGCATTGAGAGAAACCGCTTCATACATGCTATGACCTAGAACAGCGTTTCTCAAACATTTTTATTCAATTGCCCCCTTTTCACTCTCGACACGTCGTTTTCGGCCCCCAAGCCTGATAAAGTAAACACAAGGTAGTAAATTTAAAGAATTTTATAAAGGAAATGCTAAATCGCTGAACCAAGCCATTATAAAACTGAACTACGAAATTGTATTTCGACGCTAATATTACGTTCAGAATTCTTGTGAAAATAATCCAAGACTACTGAGCTGGAGCGCCGGAGCTGGGCATTTTCCCTGGAGCCGGAACTCAAATTAAAAATGAGAAGGATTCGGAGCCGGAGCCCAGTTTAAAATTTAGGACCGGGGCCGGAGCTGTGATCATTTGAGATGTAGCTCCGGGTCCCTTCCTAGATACTAATGGTTTTGCCAAATAGACTTGCGTGTGCTCTTTACAGCATAATAAACGCGATTGTTACGAGTTACGACACCAGACTGCAACAATGGATCTGCAAGCCTTTGATGTTTGTTTGGTTTAATAATCGCTAAGCCTGTGACATCGTAGCTGACAAGGGTTGCGTTACTTGCAATGGTTCTCAAACACTGTTCTAAGAGCCGCATGCAGCTCTCAAGCATCCTTTCTGCGGCTTTAGCAATCTTTTTGTAACAGATTCTATTTGAATAAGAGCTGATGACGCCTACTTCGCAGGCGAAATATATACTCTGCAAGAGGTTAGTGTCTGATTCTTTGCTGGGAAAGGGATCCTTGCAACAGGCAGTGTCTTTCAGCAACACCTCTAATAATTTTGTGCAACATACTTCGTCAGTGCAATAACACAAAATGTGTCAATTGACTTGTGGTAAAATTTATTAGTGCGGCTCTTTAACAAAATTGTAGGTATGGATTTGGCTGTCTTCAGCGAAGTGGTTGAGAACCACTGCTGTAGAAATAAAAAAAAACATTAACTACGAAAGCATCTAACTTTCTAGTTAGAATGATCAAACCTGGTCTGTAGCAGTGTAGAGATCTAAAAAGATCTGAGCTATAATGAGTAGTATATAATAAAATATCCATAGCTTTTGTAGCTGTGTAATCATGCTTTCACCAGGGAGTGTGATAAAGATATGATCCTATTGTAGGAAATGCAAGGCACGCAATTGCAAAATAGGAATTTTTGTTAGAAACCATGACGCTTACTAGCAAGGTGTACCAGATTATTGGCAAAGTTCATCGGGAAACAATACGTTTACAAGCAGTAGCATAACATGAAAGTCATAAATAACTGGTAGCGAACTAGCATTGCTTTGCATAACAGTACATTATTAGGAGGATATAAAAAATCAATGCAAACAAATGTGGACTTTTCTTCAAGTTTTCATCTGTGGAAAAAATCTGTTTTCAGCACAGTAACCAGCCTTGTTTTCTTCTGAGCTTACGTGCTAAATTATGCTTTCGCTTGTGATTCATCACTGCTTATTATGAGTGCAAAAGCTAAGACATCAGAAGTTCTCAGCTATTTCAAAAACTCAAATGTGAATTTCTTTCTAGACGGCAGAACATTTACTTGAACATAGGGTTTTTAAACGCATCTTCGCATTTTGTTAATGCAAATGTGTGCGTGTTTGAAAGAACACATGAGGGTCGACTGTTTTGCAATCTTTACATGGTTTGCCTGAACAGCGCTGTTGGCTGGAATCGTCAAGAGCACAACAGGCAAAGCATGAAACGAGTGCAAAACACTTGGTCAGTTGGCACTGTTCTGTGTTTAAATGCTCGGACATAAATGTAGTCTTCCAAACAGCAATTTTCTTCATTCTGGTCGTAAGAAATAACAAAAGGTCCTCAGGCATTGACGGCAAAACCAGCGACTACCTTTCCAGAAATTGTTTATATTATCGTTATCTTGAGTCGAGTTGAGTTGATTTTATTTGGCGATAATTAATATTAAGCTAGAAAAAACACAAATCAGTGCAAGGACGCCAGGGCATTGAAGGAACCGGAAGGTTGTCGAGTCGATGCCCCTCAGCAGTTAAATTAGCTTTAGCTTGAGTTACATTTCTGCTAGTAACTATTCTCTGAAAAGTCTGAACCTGTGATTCTTTTTTCGTTGATTTCCACATGGCAAGAGCGCTGCTTGTAAAAAAAATTCCAGACGAAATCACTCTAAAAAGTTTGGTATATTCTATTAGCTTTGTGTACTTGATTTAATTTATTTTCCATTCAACTTGAGGCACCCCAAGACAATTAAGATATTGTGTGAAAACGACCAGAAACCGGACCTGGATCCGGAGCCATGGAAAAAGAGCGCTCCGGAACCGGAGCCACACTCATGAAGACCAAGAGCTCCGGAGCTAGAGCCGGAGACATGTTCATGAAAAGAATCATTTCGAAACCGGAGTTGTGCCATTTTTACGACGGCCCCGCAGCCTTGAAACAATCCACAATATAGCCGGACACATAGACGTTCCAGAGTAAAAATTAAACAGATGAATTGCGTTAGTAACAACCTCCAACGATTATCATAGTAAATTAAAATTTTCAAGAAACTAGCAAGTCATAACATTAGGCTACTGAAGTAAACTCAGTAACCGATTAATGGTTGAGCATTTTCGCTCCCCTTGTGTTGTTTCGCCCCCCCTATCCCCCCTTTGTTTTGTTCGCCCCCTTGACCATCAAAATCGCCCCCAAGGGTGCTTCCGCCCACTTTGAGAAACACTGACCTAGAAACTCTGCACGTGTTGCGCAATGCGTTACGATTGGAGTTGTTCCTCCTGTAGTTCGAATTTCGGGGACCGTGATAGTCAGAAGAGTGCGAGGAAAAAAAGTTTGTAGTTGTACACGCAAGCGGAAAAGGAGTTCGTCAAGAGAAAGAGACTTTTGCAAAAGAGTTAGAAATGACACTAGCTCGTGCTCAGAGTCTGCCAGTCAAGTATTCAGTAGTGAAAATGATATTGGTAACTTCGTTGGAGTTCTCCTGACTGATGCTGATTGACGAAAGGTATTGTTTAATTCCTGGTCCCCTCTTTCAAGTTTCTCGTTTCCGTATGTAACAGTTGGTGCTCAACATCGAAGTTTCCAGAAGCAATGATTGAAAGAATTTACATGGTTAGCGCACAGTATAATATTACAATGGAACGTTTTGTAAATGGTGCCTTGTGTTTGCTCATCAGGTTGTCAGTCGTAGCGCAAAACCTCCCGGCTCAGTAGTTTCGGCACCACACTGCAATTATAAAAAGGTAAAGGAACATTACAATAATCACCAAAACTGTCATTACCATAAATTATGTGCAGCCATGTTCGATAACTTTGTGCAGACAGACAAGGGCGTACGCAAGGGGTGGGGTTTGGGGTTAAACCCCCCTTGAGCTTGATATTTTACAAAATCTTTATTACCTGCGGAAAGGAAATTAAACGTTTTCGCATACTATTTGCTTGTTAATTTCTCGACTCAATGCAAACACCACGCAATAAATTTGCATTCAAATTTTACGGAATGTTTTCAATGGGCCAAAGAGTAATAATTAGGTTTTGGTGAGAATCAGGGTTTTCGTCTACGGCGAGAATCCATCTTACAACTTTTTGCAGACTTTTCATCCACTGCGCATGTTTAAGATTGTGTTCCGCCATAGTTCGCATTATCCGAAATAATTTTCTTTATTTTGTCTGCTGTGGATGATCAGCTCAAGCGCTGACCGTATTGGCCACATCACCAAATTCTGTAGCATCGTAGAACTGTTGCGCGAGCTCAAAAACAATCTCAGCATGGGAAAAGGAAAACTAATTTTTATGGACTTCTATACGTAACAAAAAATTGAAAGTTTTAATGCGCACTTTATGCGCATTCTCAATTCTTGTGTAGCAGGGCTGCGCATTTTGGTTTTTTGAAGCCAGATTTGGAAATTCGTGCTATTTTGAACACCTTTGGCTTATTTTGGAAATAAAAAAGCCAGAAAAATTTGGCTTTTTCTGGCTTATTTTCAGTCAAAAGGCTTAGCTCTCGCTAAACATGGTCTGAGCTGCATGTTCATTACAAATCTCTTGCGACGAGGTTCTATTACCATGCAGGGTGCACACAATGTTGCAAAAATTTTACTGTTGCCCTAAAAATGATCGATGTTACTGATAAAAAACAAATGCACGGCAGTGTGATTACGGGGAAAGAATGTGCTTCTAAAGATTGGACATGCGTTATATCGATGTTTCTGACGAGTTTTAATGTCTATTTTGTGTGTGGTTTTGCATGTTTTACGTGTATATGCTATGCCTCAAAACTGCTATCTGGCTTTTTCGGGACAAGGTATTGTTTTATTTGATGAAGACAGGTTGGCAGCACTGTTGTGTAGTTCAGCAAGATTCGATCTTGCAAACCGGCGTATGTGTCAGCCAGTCCAGCCACACACCTACGCCCGACTGCTCATATTCGACGAGACATCAGCGCAGCCTTATTTTGCAGTTATATATTGCTCTGACGCAGTGATGAGTGTTTTACTCCCCTTCAACACGCAACAAAAATTTTGCAGTTATGAACTCCTGTGTCGAAGCATTGCATTTACTTTCCTCCGATATCCTAAATTGGACACTAACAGTTTATATTCAGTTCAATGACACATAAAGCAAGGCGAGTGTGTGTAGAAGAATATGCATATAATGTCAACAAACTTCGCCAAAACGTTGGTTTGGAAACGTGAATATGACGTCAAATTATGACGTCACAAAGACCGCACACCACAAACAAATGACCACCATATGGCACTGAATGAAACTTATCCATGAAAATTTTCTGCGTACATCACTGCAGACAGATGCCGGCAAATCCAGAGATGTACGAAATGCTTTAAACAGCAGTCGACAGAATGGAAAGCTGTCGAGGAAAATCGAAATCGTCTTTCCCATATCATCAGAACTATTGAATTTTGCGGTCGCCAAGAAATACCATTGAGGGGTCACAGACACTCTGGTGCATTTTCACTGAACGAAACTAATTGCAATGACAGAGTTTTTAAGCTGCCTTAAGACTGAGAGTGGAGGCTGCTGGCAAGCAAACATCTGACCTCTTTAAAGGCTCCCCGCAACGCTTCATAATTAAGCTGGAGAGTGCAAAATCAAATTATATCTTTGATGGGTGATGCCATACAAAAGCAAATACTTTCCGATATTTCCCAATGCAAATACTTTTCGATACCAGCGGATGAAACGACTGATATAAGTTAAACAGAGCAACATAGTTCATCCGTTCGGTTTATGATAGATACCAAAGTGCACGAAGAATTTTTGTGCTTTGTTCCAGTTTCTTCAACAACAGGCAAAGATCTTGCATCTAGGATTCTCACCCAACTATCTCAACTTGGGCTTAATCTGGAACATATGCGTGGCCAAAGTTATGATGGCGCAAGTATAATGAGCAGAAAATATCGTGATGTCCAGGCTAGAGTAAAAGAATTGTACCCTTTGGCCGTGTACACTTATTGCTGCAACCATGTTCTTAACTTGGTCATTAGCATTTCAACGTAGTTGCCAGTTATTAGAAATGCGATGTCAACTATATTGGAATATGCGTTTTTCTGTCGCGTTCTGCACAGCGCGTATCGATATTTCAGGACAATGTTGAAGGAGACGTTTCAGGCTCGGCTTCTTCGCGACAGAAGCTGAAACCAATTTGCGCCACACGCTGGGTAGAAAGACATGACTCGAGCATCATTTTCGTGGCACTATTGCCAGCAGTTGTTTCTACG
>Ga0210059_1015047_pt1 | contig 11350 bp, 7 predicted proteins | sample Ectturendosymbi2_FD_188042 | JGI IMG/M metagenome (GOLD analysis project Ga0210059, IMG submission 188042) | Ecteinascidia turbinata endosymbiont from Florida, USA - Sample 2 (SPAdes) (version 2) | ecosystem: Host-associated > Tunicates > Ascidians > Unclassified | place: Key West, Florida... | reverse complement strand
CCACACTACAGATTATTAACAGTAGTGGCTAACCCAAGCAACTGCCATGTCTACTGAAACAGCCTTTGCAACACCAGCAGCACAAAGCACACTCTCCCTGACAAACTTGTGTCCACTCGGTAGATTAAGGACTACAGTCCTGAACTGAAGTTACACCATAGACTCGGAGGTATGGATGGCACGCAAAGCTAACAAGATGCATCCACAGACAGAAAAATCAGTGCGCAATGTGCAGCTTTCTCCAAGAGGTCAAAGGTGACCAAAATTCATTTCACAGCCTATCGAGCCTGCGTTCTCAAAATATCGAATAAGGCATGTCGAACCGGATATCCTTACCGGATCCTGTTCCCGCAGAAAAACACGTTTTGGATATCCGTATCCGGTTGAAAACTTACTATCCGGCCGGATGTCCATCCGGAAAACCGGAAAGTGATCATCTCTGAACTATGACAATGTTGAACAAATCAATGACAAATAACACATGATTAGAAACGGCTGGCCCGTCACGCTTCAATAAGGCTGGAAAGAGGCGCTGAATGCTGATCGATAGGCGGGGCTTATCGCTATGTAGCAGAGGTGGTCGGAGTCACTTTTTCAAACTCCGACTCCACTCCTGTTCCAAAATTTTTGAATCCGGATTTGGAAATTACTTAATTTTGAGAAACCCACTCCTGTTCAGACTCCGGCTGCAATCATCGATCCAATCGTAATTTACCAATGTTTTACTTAAGAAATGACAACACAGACTTCTGAAAAGTTACTCCGGCTCAGGGCCGGTTTTTCACAAAATTTTGACTCTGGATCAAAGGATAACACAGAATCCTGCCGGAATCAACTCAGGCACTCCAGATGCGGTGCCACCTCTGCTATGTAGTCCGTTGCATCAGATGTCACGCTTGACTGAAGTGCAAAAAGTCGGCAGAAGCGTGTGTGTAGTAGATGTATACATTTGCCTTTTTGGTTAGGTTAAAGAGGAAAATGCAAAGCGCACGAATATTTGCATCATCTAATATGGAAGAATTGAAGAATCATTCGATTATTTTTCGTTGAGCAAGACTGAATTTACTTGTAGGCTACCACAAAGTAGCAGACGTGGGGTAATCGTAATCGATTACAATCAATTACACTTTTCCGAGTAATCGTAATCGTTATCGATTGAACTGACCAAAACTGAAATGTAATCGTAATCGACGATTGTTTTCGCAATTAAATTTGGATTTCTTCACCCTGCATCACTGTGTGATGAACTGCGGTTGTGGTAGCTGGGTTTCCTCCTTTATCATCGTTTGTTATGGTAATGTTTCAAGGAAGGCTATTTACCCGTCTGTGTGGTTTAAATCCAGATGGTCCATGAACAAGCACAGCGTTTGTAGCCAGTTCTCGCTTTGTTTCACCTAGTCTTCCTGTTGGCCGCCAGAAGTGACGTTAGTAAGTCTAGTGAGACGTAGCAACTAAAATAGGAGCTTTTTTCAAAAATGGTGCTGATACCTCGGCAACAGAACAGCAGCATATACGAGGAGAGTTGTTCGTTTTATTTATATATATTCAGAGTGAATTTATGCATGTAAGTGCTGGAGTAAGCAATGTGCATAATTAATAAAGTAATTTATATACAGTAGATTAATTTTTTTCAGAGTAGTAAGGTACTTAATCCAAGTCGAAAGTATCTCTCCACAACACTGATAACTAGCATGTCAACCGTGATCCACCAGATACTGGTAAAAAAAACGACGAAACCTGTGAGGTTTTGTTGACCATTGACTTTTGGTCCAATAGCAGCGCTCTTCAACCGGTGTGCACGGTGCACCCTAGGGTGCACCAAAATATGCGTAGGGTGCACCACCAGTCCACTAAGCAAGGGTTCACAAAGGTGCATCACAAACTTGTCACACTACACAGATAATTTTTACAAAAGCTTTCTGTTAGCAAAAATGAACCATTAACCAACGATTGACTTTTTTCAGGATTTAACCGAGACTTTGCATATTCTAAAGTGTGGGGCATAAGCATCACACCACATCAAGCCTATTGTTGTATCTAGATGAATTGTGATTCATAAGCAACAGACAATGAGCCATAATCAATTGAATTATGTAGCTGAGTTACTGAATTAGGGTACTTGTTTATTTAGGCCAGGGTATTTACAGACATGGGCGCAGTTACGTGGGGGACACGGGGGAAGTGTCAGTAAATAGGGTGCATGAGTTTAACTGTCTCAGTAAATAGGGTGCATGAGTTCGTAACAGATGCGCAGCTATATTGGCATCACTGTTCATTTCGTTTCAAATTAAAAGCTGCACAATGCTATGCTGGCTTGCAGACGATCGTAACCCGCAATTAAAAGAAATAGCCAGCACTTTTGAAATTACTAACAAACGAATTGTCAGCGTTGCTGGACGAATATTCAAGCCTGGTAACTTGCTTGACAACGATTTGAAGCGTTGATGTTTATCAACTGTAACAAAGATTTTGAACATTGATTATTATTTTTGTTTAATCAATGTTTTAAAGTTTTTTTTGCAGTGAATTAACCTACCAGAGGGGAGAGGGGCGATTTGGTTCCCCTGGCCAGCTAAATGTAAAAATCGCACCCCCACTTAGCTTATATTTCGGTTTCAGTATCCTTTTAACAAGTTTTTAGTAGGGTGTCGTCATTTTGGTCTTTCGGAGTATTTTCCGTTGATTTGGAGTTTTAGTATAGCCATCCATACCCGGATTCACCATGTTTTCTTAAGTTTTTTTCTGATTGTTGACTAGCAGGTCCTTTACAGAGGTCAGTGGGGCCTCTTTCAGCTAAGTTTCTCCTCTTGCTCAAACCTCTAGCTACGCTTCTGGTTTGTTGACTGCACGAACATCTCAGTAAACAATCAACGCGTTTTTCTTTTTTTTGCGGTGCTTGATCCTTCTAGATTATTAAGTTCGTTTATTGTATTGATCCATATCGTATGTTGTCTGAAAATATACTTTCAGCACACCATGCAAATGGGTTTTGCTTTCATTCTGAAGATGTATCAAGACAAATGTAATCGCGATTGTAAATGTGATTACTTTCAATATAAGCGTAATCGATGACATTGTAATTTTGTTTATTCGTAATCGTAATCGAGCAGGTGGCAAGTAATCACAATCGTAATCGATTACGTTTGTGATGTAACCTCCTCATGTCTGCAAAGTAGGCCTAAATATAGCCATTATTACAGGTCCCCTTTAGGGGGAGACCTGCCTTTTAGAATAGGCCCCAAGAGCATTGGGTAATTAACAGAGACTATTCAAGGCACGCCCGAAACTAGAATAAAGAAAATCAGACCGGCCCGTTTACGTTCGACTTTTAGCTCAGTTATCACAAGGAATAATTATTTTTTCAATCATAATTGCATTAATATAACTTTAAGCAATGCGCCATTAATCGTACATGCATCATACACGCGCAATATTAACATTAACAGGGGTTATAGCATGCGTTGAGGGGTTTTGGTAATGGATGAGAGAGTAACCCACATTGTCATAGGTCATCTGGGATAAAACAGGTCAGTAGACCATAATTCACTAGTAAATTTGACAAAGGGCATAAGCCTTCAACTTATTTACTAGCTGGCAATGGGCCGAAGCCACCAGCAGAGGGTTTCTAAGGCTCTTTGGACCAAAGCCGGAGACAGACTGAAGTTTTACCACATGTGCTGAGCATTACATAGGTTTCGGGGTGACGTCATTCTACGTCACATCACTATGAGCAAGAGCTATCAACTTAGTCTTTATATTAGCTGGCAATGGACCGAAGTCACCAGCTATTGATTTTTGCTGCTCCTTGGACCGAGGTCGGAGACAGTCTGACGTAGGTACAATTTTCATGCCTGACGAAGGTTTTGTCACGTATTTTCATTGACTCTGTTACCAAAAGAGCTCCTTGCCCCTAATCTTTGTTTTGAGAAGAGGAGGATCAGATTCAGCTTTTCTGAAAGTGATTCTCTTAATCCCATAAAGCAGCGTTTCTTAACCTTTTTCTACTTCAGCACCCCTTTTGGTCACGCCTGAGCAGTCCAGCACCCCCTACCATTGGCTAACACCTGGTTACTATGACGATAAAGTAAAGACAAGTTTGTCCAAGCGTATTCCTTTTACCTTAGACCGCCACATATGTGACCTTCCCCAGCACCTCTTGAAATTGATTTCAGCACCCCAGTTTAAGAAACCCTGTCATAAGCTCAGCTCGTGATCATCGCGTGACTTTGAATGGTATCCATCCGGTCATAACAATTCCAATCATCGAAAGATTCATCCGTGTTATCTTTATCTGTTTAAAGCGTTAATGTAAATTATGAATTGTCACGGATTATTAATGAAAGTTATACAATTAATGTTTAGGGTTACTCTCGTCCTAAAAGTGTGCAAAAATCAAGTGCGTTAAATATATATAGAATACATTTGAATATAAATACTCCTCAATATCTGCTCCGGTTGAACTGAATATATAAGTCTTCATATTGTTTCAGTCCAGAGGTGAGCATCAGGACTGGATCAGGACTGAGGCCAATTTTGGCCGGATCAAGACTGGATCCGACTCCAATTTTTTTTTAAATTGGCGGACAGGACTGGATCGGACTGAGAAAATTTTTGTTGTTTCGATGTGATTATTCTGAACATGTCAAAAATGTTAGTTGCGATCCGATTTTACAAATTTGCTAAATCATGACAGTGTAGGATATATTTTTCCATCAATGGCAAAAGTTCTGATGAGACTATTTTGCAATTCGAACTGTATCCACCATTGCGCACATATAACGTTGAGTTCTGGTAGCAACGTGAACATAGTTAGGTGGTTAGGTAAGTGTCTATGCTTGCTGTGCGAGTGTTTGTTGGTTCTCTCACAATTTCCTTTGGCTTAACTTGTAGAGATCACGCCTTTGATGAGAATGCTTTTATGTAGGCTACTTTTTCAATATATTTAAGGTTGAGTTTAGGGCAGTGATTTTCAAGCTGGGATCATTTTCATTTTTTCTAGAGGTTGCGAGAAGCTTCTAATAAACATAATCATAATTACTTTTAGATTTTATATTTCGTACATGGAATCATGTTTAGTCGTAGCCAAAATAATAGGATTGCCTGGCAGTAGCACAGTTAATAATATTTTTCAGAATGGGCCAGTCAATGACGTCGTCAGTCACTGACGCCATCTTGAGACTGAGTGCGACTGTTACTTCCGTTTGTTTTCTAAATCAGCTGAAATTTGATACAAAGCACCAGCAAAAATCTGAACAAGTTTGTTTCGGGCAAAGGGAAGGCTGCGGTCTTTTCGGTCTCATTCTGGCTGCGCTACTGTTACCTGGCAAAAATGATAGCCTACTCTTTCATCCAAAATTGCTTGAAGTGTGATTACAGCCATTACAGTAGGGTTGCGTTCGGCAACACACGAATAACTTTTTGACCTAAGAATGTGCTGCGCTTGTAAATTAGCTATCTGACCTAAGAATGTGCTGCACTTGTAAATTAGCTATCTATACTTGGGAGTTATTCTAGTTTTGAATGAGTCGTGCTGTGGAGTTATTTGTATACGGCACAGGTGGGTCTCCCTCACTGATGCTGTCATGTGTGCATGAATTTAATAAATAAGTTTTTGTTAGGCATAGTGATATCGTACGTTATTTTTGAGTCATAGTGATTTTCGATTGTGCAAACACAACTTTTTTGTGCAAACACAGCTGCATTTCATATGTCTGACTGGAAAATTTCGGAAGGAGGTCGATAGGTCAAATTGAGTTTCAAAATGGGTCGCCACTTGAAAAATGTTGAAAACCACTGGTTTTGGCTTAAACATTTAGGGGTTAGGTTTAGAGATTAGGTTTCAGGTTTAGGTTTTGAGTCTACGCTTTATTTTGGATTTAGGTTTTGAGTTTAGGTTCAGGTTTAGGTTTTGCGTTTACGTTTTGGTTTGGTTTTAAGTTAAGGGTTTGAGGTCATGCTACAAAGACCTTACGCTAATCCAAGTGTATCGTCCTTGTCATTTGACCAATTCAACCAATCGGACTATTCCTAATGGCAAAATAACTACAGCAGTGCCTTTGCCGCTGATGGCAAAATAGACACTGTTTCTTAAGTTTTGGAAAGTCCAAAGGCCGTGTCTATTTTGTCTCATGATGCAGAAGCACTGCTGGAACTATTTTGCCTTCAACCAATCATGTTGAAGGCAAAATACCTCAATTAGTGGTTTTGCCTCATGAGACAAAATAAACACACATGATTTTACATGGACGGATCAGGACTGGATAGGACTGATGATTTTCAAAAATTTTGCGGATCAGGACTGGATCGGATTCAATTTTGTCGGATCAGGACTGGACTCGGACTGAAAAATTTAACAGTCCGCTCATCTCTGAGTTTCAACTGCATACGTTTGGGTGAAAGTCCATTTCTTTGTGGAACATTAGTTTCCCAATATTCTTCCTCGTCACTATACTGTTCATGGAAAATAACGACAAAGTCCTGTGTCTTCTCCTTGACTTGTTATCTAAGTCATTAATGTCACTTATTAGCTGTATTCCGGAGTCTGAGAAAGTTTCGTGTTGAGCTGGCAACGCGAACTCAACACCAGTGCTGATAAACGTTGGATCACAACGTACTATATGATGTCCACTATGAAAAAGGAAAAAACATTTGGTGCACGATCGCTTGTATACTATGAAACAGTTCTGTGTAAATGATATGTAATGAATGTTGATAAGACTCTGCTTGTAATTAAACTGTAAATATAATTTTCAGGCAAACCCTTCTTGTTTGTTGAAATATTTTTCACTTTGCTTATTACTTCTAAGTTTTTTTTTCATACAGTTTGTGCAGATGATGATGCCTACCAGAGATGAACACTATCCTGTTTGCCGGTTGGATATACGGTAGGATAGTGAGTTTGTAACCGGATACGGATATCCAAACACTGCTTTCAAACGGGAACCGGATACGGATCAGGATATCCGACACGCTTTTCTCGATATTGCGTGGATTCAGACATTTGGGAAAGTTGCACATTGCACAATTATTCATTTATTATCTTCAGAAGCATCTTTTTAGCCTTCTGTGCCATGACTCCGCGTTTGTCTATGGTGTAATCTCTGTACGGTAGTGTAATCCCATCCCCCTCTTAACCTGCTAGCTGGACACGCGAAGTTTGTCAGCTTGAATCTGTTCCTGGTGTGGCTAGATAGGGTTCTTTCAATATACATTAAGGACGTCGTTTTCTGCATACCTGGACTAGGGCTAGCTAGTGTAGGCCTACTGTGATCTGTAGTCTAGACTAGCCAGAGCACTCTCGCTCTTTCAGTGTGGTCTATAGTCTATAAGAGCAGGCCTTGCAGTCTTCACGCTTGTTCTACGTGAGCCTGCATTGATTGTTTGTTAGATGATACCTGGCCAGATAGCTTTTTTCTTTCCTAAACATGATATGAAAAATTGTTGTTTTGTGACTTGACTTGTTAGACTGAATTTTTAGTCAGTCGTTTCCATATAAATGACATATATTAAGCCAGTGTATTATTGTTTTGAATGCTGTTTTGGTTTGCGGACTAGCACTGCTATGTGGTCAGGTTTGGTTAAAATGCAAGAATGGTTAGGATATGAAATTATGAATGTAAACTCATGGATGGTATTAAAATCTAACCATTGTTACCAAAGAAATGGCTAATGAAAAGCTTGGTGTGGCCACAGAACCGTCAGCAGAAAGTCTTCTGTAGGGAGGTTTTACATTTGTGCAGTGGGTCATGACATTCTGATATTGGAACAAACATCACTGTTTTATAGTGCTTCATGTTTCAATTAGGGGGATCGGAGCTTTGTTTCGGAGGGGCTAAGCCCACCAAAGCACCCCGTCAAAACTTCAGCTTGCTTTTTAATACAATTCACTCAGAAAAGTGCTTAGGTTACGCGATATGTCAAGCTTGAAAGATATGTGAAACTTTCTGTTTGTAAGCAAGACAGGGGCCAAAGCGGCACAACGCATTCAAGTAGTGTTTATTCTTCTTCACGAGGCAAAACCTGTGCTGGGACTATTTTGCTTTCATTTGAACACAATTGGTTGAAGTGGTCATGTCACATGACTCATGTGACAAATACAATACGCAGAGACAATTGGTTGGGCTTTAAGAGTTTGTGGTTAGGATTAAGGATCAGGGCTTATGGTCAAGTTTTAGGTTTAGAGGTTCAGTGTTTAGAGTTAGGGTTTAGCCTACAGGACACGTAATGCAAACAAGAAGCTGCTAACTGCTTACCTACCATGAAACCATGACACCCATCATCCATGCATGGGACTGAGCTGTTACAGATGTCATGTTCTGTATTATGATGCACAAGAGGGAGGCTTTACGTTTGTGCAAAGGGGCTTGACATTCTAAAATTTGAGAAAAATCTTCAGATTTATAGTGTTTCATAGTTCAATTTGTGGGGCTTGGATATTTGTCTGGTGGGGATAAGCCCACCAAAGCCCCGTTTGGAGACGGAACTGGTTACCAAGAGACATCTATTTCAAAAACTGTATAACCAAACCATGCCAAATTCATCAAAATAAGAGCAGCACCTTTTCTTGTTGAAATGACTTTTTTCTATGACTGCAAATGTTAGTATACCGTTGAATAAAGACGACTTCTACGAAACTCGACTGCCTACGGGTTGGCTCTGCTTCACTACACTTGCAGTTCAATCTTACAATCTGAGCTCTAAGTTAGCCACGCAAACACATCAACTGCACTCCCCGCTTCATGAGTATCATTTTCCGACACCATTACGTCATGCAGAAACACAGCAGTTATATTGAAACTGAGCAATGTTACCTTTTCAGAGTTCTTCACTTCAACCGCCAAAATTTAATGTTGATAACCCCACCCTATGACCAGGCTACAGCTTATGGCACTTGTTGGAAATATCTCGCTGAATATGAAAAAATAGTATCAGATGTGTCAAAAAATGTCTTTTTAATTTTGGTGACGGCAAGCAGCGGTAAGCCAACGCCTGAACTATATGTTTCTTGTCAGGGCGGTTGAGGTGAACACTCTTCCCAAAGAGCGCTACGGGATTCACTCAGGGGCTGTGGATCGCACACCAAACTTCCGGTTGAAAGGCGGAATATCCATCGCCGCCCCACCGAATTGTTCGTTTCCAGTGCCTAGGTGTCAGGTGATGTTATGATCAGTGGCGTAACCGACGGAGGGCAGGGGTGCGCGTCGCCCACCCCTGGCAGGATATATTGAAAAAATGGGCCCCTGTTAGCTTGCATTTCAGTATTTAGTATTCTTTTGAAATTCAGTAGATTTTTGTTTTTAGCGTTTTTAAAAAAAATTTGGAGTGTCACCGGTGATTTCGGGTGTTAGTAGGCCTACAGACGAATTCAGTTAATCGCATAACCAAATTACCAAGATTTTTGTGTGTGTTTAACCGGTATATGCAATTATCCGTATCAGAAAAATAACTGCAAGTTTACCGCTTAGTGACACAGGGGGCCCAAAATTCAGTCCCGTTGCCACGAGGGACTTTTGTGGGCTTGGCCACCTAAACAAAATTTTACCACCCAAATTGAATTGAGAAACACTAGAACTTGTAATTCATACGGTAGTCAGAGTGGTACCAGCCGCTGTTACCTAGCATAACATCGCCTGATCATTGTTGGTACGTTTGCGAGAAAATAAACATATTTGAGGCTTGAGCGTGAAGCGTCACTATTCATTGCTTCGGTGCGTTATATGCCTAGTTGTATACGTTCAGAAGTCAGACTTCCACTTTTTAACGTATTTTGTGTAGCGTTTCAGCGTTTGTTGTGAAAAACTGTATTATGGCTAGCTCAGGCAGTCTTCTTGTACTATTTGGTACTGCATAGAAGCAAGATACCTTCAGTGTTCATTACCAAAGTTACACATTTGCCCAGTCTGGTCGTAAGACAGCTAGATGGAGTTAATAGTGTAGCTAGAAGAGTTTATTTAGCAATCACTGCCAAGCTTGTCCCAACCGTGTAATGCACTTAGTGGATTATGGATGTTAACCATGATGTTGCGTCCAGGTAGGCCCCCTTGGTCTATATTTGTCAACATGTACACAGCCTATTTGAGATACAAAATGTTATTAATCGAAACATGTGCCATGCACCAGAAGATTAACAAGACCAAACATCAGAATATTCATGCATGCGTGTCTCGGCCAGTGAAAAGCACAATGCGCATGCTTTTCAAACAAAATTCATTTAAGCGCTAATGAAAGAAAACGTTCATCGCGGCGCACTGCTTGGATCGGCCTCAGATTTTTTCCTTCGGTAACAGGGTGATAATTACAAAAGAAAGCAGCAGCACGCAGGGGTGACGGTAAAGTAGGCGTTGCCAAACATAAAATTCAAATGAAAGAGAATACAGCACAGAAATGACATTCCGATCAATAATAAGTACAGAAAACCATCGAACCAAATCACTGGGCAACACATTTTTGGTCTTGTTTTTTTTATTTTGATTTTTTGGTGTTTCTTGATGTTTTTTGGTGCACTGAGTCCGAAAATGACGTTAGTTTTTTCGTAGTGTCAGCGGTTTTTCTGTAATTTGAAAATTCATGAACTTTGGACATGACATAATTTTCCTGGGATGCAATATGCTTTAGATAAACTTCAACAAGTTTTTATGAAAACGCAACCTGGCATGGCAGTTTGTTTAATCAAAATCCTAACAGACACCAAAGAATCACTTGGTACTGTTATCTAATCCTCCCCTTGCCTCTACTGGCGTGTGAGCCAGCTGGTGGCAAGATCTGGGAGGTAGATTTCTAATGTGTTATAACCATGATACTCAATATTTCTTACTTAACTTTCTTGGTTTTACTCTATTCTTCAACTAGTCGCTACCCCCACCCCGCTATCCGCTCTACCCCTTGTGAGGTCCATCGCAGCGGGGGTGGGACCTTTTTACATATTTTATTTTTATCTACAGGTACACATAAAATAAGCCTACAAAACATGTTTAATACAGTAGTATAAGTCAATACAGTAAGCTACAAAACCACTAGGTCTAAAAGTGGATACTCAAACAGCATTTCCCCTTGTATATTTGTTTGTCCTCTCGAATCAAGGTCCAGACATAATCCCCCATCGTGGCCTCATCCCATCTTCCTTGATACCTCTTCTCCATCACCTGAATACCCTGATGAAAACGTTCACTATGCTCTTCGCTCACGTCCGTTAAATTTGGCCTAAAAACATCTAAGTGAGAATGCAAATAGTGCATTTTTATTGACATCCTGCATCCAAGCTTGCAGTATGATTGCAGTAAGGCTTCCACAAGATCTTCATAATTATCGGCTTTATTTCTTCCAAGAAAACCATGCACAACTTCGCGAAACG
>Ga0210059_1015043_pt1 | contig 11352 bp, 9 predicted proteins | sample Ectturendosymbi2_FD_188042 | JGI IMG/M metagenome (GOLD analysis project Ga0210059, IMG submission 188042) | Ecteinascidia turbinata endosymbiont from Florida, USA - Sample 2 (SPAdes) (version 2) | ecosystem: Host-associated > Tunicates > Ascidians > Unclassified | place: Key West, Florida... | reverse complement strand
AGTGCACTTCACAGAGTGTAATGGCCTTTGCAGACAGTGCTCAGGGGGTGTGCTACCCCAGAAGATGTTGTTCTTAGAGTTCACGTGACCTGACAACAGAAAATGTGCCTCGTCCGAAAACCAGACAGGAAATTCACGACATCCGAAACATTCTTTGAATTGCAATTGAGCTGCATGGATAGATTTATGCCGAAAATATGCCTATAAATATCTTTTGCTCAGTAGTCCATGGCATCTCGAAGGTCAAATTCGGTGGACTCTTAGAACATTAATTCTACTTGATAAACCTGAAAAATAAAAAGAATTGATTAATTATTACAAAAGTTAATCAAGATTAGGTGATGACCTTTTTTGTGTCACCCTGTACATCCAAATGTGATGATGCAATATACAATGTCAAGCATTGTATGAGTAACCAAACACTTCGCATGTTGTATCATAGCCTAATAGTTTTACCAGCACAATATGGAATTATTGCCTGGGGGAGGATTGCAGGTGCCTTTACGTGGCCCTCTCTGTGGCGGCATTCATTGAAAATGCGTAATCAAACTTGTCACTACGAGAGCAACCACCGCTGCCCATGCTAATTGTGTTCAGGGCGAGCTGGGTAGGGGAATGCCCTGTTCAAGGCCCGGCAGCAGAGATGCTGCCGAAGATGACTCAAGACCCAGCATACTCCAGCCGAACACCGAGGGGCTCACCGCAAACAAGATCAGCGTGATCGAGCAGCTAGTTTACAAGAAAAAGGCACTCATCATCGTCCTACAGCAGACCCACTGCACCATCGCAGACAAGCTAGTGATTCCCACCTTCTCACGAGCCGCTCCGTCCTGAGCAGGAAGCACGGCCTTGCCATGTTCGTTTACGAACGGTTGGAATGGTCGCTACTCCATCAGCCTCCAGAACAATCAGAGACTGAGTGGTTGTGCGTAGTAACGTCTTGAAACCTCCACGATCGCGACTTACATATACGGCAATCCCGAAGTGCCCACGCACCACAGCCTGTACGTTGGCGACTTCAACTGCGAACATGTTAACTGGAGCTATAGAAAAACATTCCCTGACGGTGAGATCTTGCACTCCTGGGCAACAGCCAACAACCTTGGGTTGCTCTATGGCCCAAAGGGAGCAGCCAGTTTTTCCTCTCACTGATGGAACGTTGGCTCTAACCCGGACTTGGCCTTCGAGAGCGCCGACCAGGACAGCCGACTGCAAGACAATTGTGTTCTAGGAAAGTTCCGGCGGTCACAAGACCGACCGTCTCTCATAACACCACTAAGACTAAAAGTTCCTGCCCACAGCGATTCGGTGAAGCGTTGGAATTTTCCCAAGGCTGATTGGAAGCGCTTTTGCTTTCGTACAGGCCAGGCCCGTAGCCACTGGGGGGCAGTGCCCCACCAAATTTATTTTGTGCCTCCCCAAATTTTCTTGTATCCAGAAAATTTGTTTTAAAATTATGATATAAACAAAAATCGTGCCCCCCTAAAAATATATTTTGCCCCTCCAAACTTCAAAACCTGGCTACGGGCCTGTTACAGGTAGGGATGTGCTTTATGGAACATTTAGAGATTCCGGAACATTCCGGCATCTTTATTTCGAATCCAGAACATCGAATCCTATTCCGGTATAACTGCGGACTTGTGACGCGCTGTGGATAGGTGTACACCGAATTAGGGACCGCAGGAGCCGATATATCGGCTGTGTGGCACAGTTTCCGCAATAATTCACGAACCACTGATGCTTCGTCATCACAAAAATTCATTCTACATAAAAAATGGCGGCAGTGACACAAAGATTGTAGAAAAATTTACAAAAAATATACCTGCTTTGGAGTGTCCACGGGAATGGATCCATTTTGGGGGTGCTTTTGTCATTTATCGCTTTAAAAAATCCGTATCTCCAGTTCCGAATACAAAAAATCTGAAAATTGCAGGACATGTTGACATCCATGTTCTACAACTTCCCACCAAATTTCAAGCAAACATTTGGAGAAGAAAATGTTATGGCAATCTTAAGTCTAGTTGACGAAAATTTGACAACAAGTCGAAAAAAATGTTCAACTTTTTTGGTTGCATTTTTCGCGTTCTTTCCAATGATTCAATCCACGGTCCCCTATTGGTAACGGTTTTGGCGTAATACTCGAAAAATTGCCTTTATTCAAATTTTCCATAAATGCGTTTTCTCGAACCAAATTTCTTCTTCCATCAAAACAATGGTAAGTGTTTGTTTTTGGCCTTGTTGGTTAGTTATAGCTCTTGGAAACAATCAAAGCCAAAAAATGCTTCCAAAAGCTAAAATGTATGGACGTGAGGAATTTTTCTTGAAGACCAAAATTTTCTCAAAATGGGCAAAAAAAACACAATAACGCAAGTGTCTCAAAATTTCAAATGCAAACATACGTTTTCGTTAGACCCATTTAAAAGATCTCGCAAAAAGCTTTCTTGCAAATGTTTTACTTGTCGGCGAATCTCCAGTGGTTCGCGAGTTATTACCAAAAAAACGACATATCTGTTTCTGCGGACCATGAAAGGGTTCGAACTGCTAAACCGCTGCAGCTGAGGGTATTCACTGTTTCCGTTTTACTGTTTAGTCATAATAAAGCTTCTACAATGCCGTTGTTCCACAATTTAAACCTGTTGACGCTAAACGATGTTTTCAAATTGGAAATCGCTAAAGTCATGCATAATATAGAAAACAATGAGCGCTTGCTGGACAATATTTTAAAAAATTTTGAATGAGTAAATTGGACACACAGTTATAACACCAGACACTCCAATAAAGGCAACTATGTATTACCAAAAATTAGAACCGATACCGGGAAAAAATCAAGTTTATTGGGGCCCAAAGATCTGGCAAGACGTTCCACCGGATATCAAATCAAAACCTTTACTGATGTTTAAAAAAAAATATGCCAATCATTTAATTCGCCACTATACAAACAGATGATGCCAGCAATCCATGGATTTACAGTTTAGTGATGTTACAAAGCAACGTTTACTTGAAACTTATCTTGCATGTGGATCGTATCCATTATTTCTTGGACTTGCTCATTATTTGGAATGTACAAGTATGATTGAGGTTAAAACAATGTTCTGCTCCTTGCTTTCGCTTCTGCTGGTTAGCTCAGGGCAAGTGAGCGCGTTCGTTTAGGGTCTTTGACAACATGTATTTGGGTGATGGCAGACGGGATGACCGAAGTGTCTTTTCGCCGCCTCCCGACCTTACTGCGTCTGTATTGTTAAGTGTACTTGCGTTGAGGTAAAAAAAATAAAATTGTTGTTGTTGTTCCGCCTTCCAGTCGTCTGCTTTAATTGCTACCGTAATTTGGAACTACCAATTACTTGCATGGCATGATCATTGGTAGAGGCAATTGTCATAGTCTCTTGCCAATGGAAACGTGGAAATTTTCTTTGGAAAAGACCAGGTACAAAAAAGTTACTGTGTGTTACAGTTACGCAACAACTCATTGCACTTCACAAAGACGACTCCGGTTCATTGCATATCGGTTGAAGGCATAAACAACCGCTTCATCGCATGGGATTCTGGAATCCCAAAACGAAGCCATTCACACGTGAAGAAAATAGTCCTGTTAATTGCATAAAGTTCAATCCATAAACCGGATTTTCCCATAGAAACTTTGTTTTCATTTCTAGATTAGTATCACTTAATGGCTTATTTTACTTTGCAGTAAAAGAAAGGTAACGTGCATTGTCCAGGCCGCAGACGATAGCTACGGTGCCATTAATTCCACTGTCCCCGTGGGAATGGCCAGAAAACGCAATTCCCATCTTTCGCCGAGATGCTAAAATCAACACCGCTGGTTCAACTTCAACCGGCGAACTTGCGGATTCCACTGATTAGACGGCAGCTTTACTAACTAATTGGCCTTACAGAATAAAAAAAAAGAAGTTCTAGTGTCAGTAAACCACTTTTGTTGAATTGTCCACTGTGTAATTTCAAAGAACAGTACACGACAGCTTTGAGACATAAACGTGTTAAATAACTGCATTGCACAGTTGTAAGCAGCGTTGCCACTTCTGATGTGTTAACATCAGATCTGGCGTTTTGAGAGAAATTTTTGATGTCTGATGTTGTGGCGAGAAATCTAATGTCGACTGAGCTGTTATTTTTGTTTTCCACGTTTCCTCTCCTAAAGTGAAAAAGAATTTAGATTCATAACTTTTTATGTTTCTTTCATCAATATCTCAGCCCACGTTGTTTGGTTAGTTTTCAAAATTTTGAAGAAACATCTTTCGCAACGTTTGGATGAACGTTCTACGTTACGTAGGACCAACTTCTAAATTCGGGGAAGTCGGGAATACGTTTGATATTTCATTATATTTCGGATTAAAGAGATTGATCGCGCTTTGTTAGGTGTTGGCAAAATATTGCGCTTTGTAAAATATTTGTTAAGTATACGTTACAGTTTCATGTAAGCTAAATTGGCAAAAGAAGCATTTAACTTATATGAAACTGCAACGTAAAAATTAGATGTTATCTGATGTTGCAGAAGGCAGCAATCTGATGTTTACGAAACTACCTCCAGTGGCAACACTGGTCGTACTCGTAAGCAAGCAGAAGAATCATTGTCGCAAATGTGGGAAACGTTCGAGGACAGACACAGAAGATAATCACGTCACACGCACAGTGTCCACATGAAAAATACCATGCAATGCAAGGCCCCGCAACAACTTCGCATCAGGGTTGCCAGATCGGCCTTTTAGCAGCGAAATTTCAGAAATTTTGCCGTATTTCATGTTGTTTGGCCGTAAGATTTTTTGGGATTGCCGTTTGGCTTTTATGGTCGTTTTTCGAAGGTAGTTTGGCCGAAAAATATTTCTGCTGGCCGTTTTTGAAAATATGTCTATGTTGTAAGCCTAAACTGTCAACGACAACACCTGTTTTGAAAGTCTCGCCCCCTGTGTGTGCGTTTCGACTTGTGTAGTGAATTGAAAGCGAAGCAGCGTGAATGCGCGATTGTGTTTGCTGCGTTGTGCAGACCTTACAAGCCAAGCCGTTGTGCGTGTGTGTATAGCCTATATCTTCATGGTTCTCAAACTTTGCGCCGCTACGCCCTGGTGCGTCGTTTTAATTTTCCAAGGGCGTAGCACAAAAGCAAACTCAGTGCAGTGTTATTCAATGAGCTACAAAGAGTAAAATTCAGTGCAGTTGTAGAACTTCACTAAAAGCACAGTTTTTGTTTAAGTGCAATCATGCAGACAGTAGATAGGCCATTTACCGTCTCATGACCGCGTTTTACTAATAAACGCAGTGCACAAATTTTAATTTACTTTGCGTCAGACAAATGAAGGCCACAATAGTCAGTTACAAAGTGGATGTAAACAAGAAAATAATGTTGCAACATAAACATAAATCCGCGATTAAAATGACAGGCCTAAAAGGAAACCTTACAAGTATAACAATAGTCAGTTGGATGTTGGGTTCACATTTATCTTGCAGAACGGAGAGGAATAACCTCAGCGTGTTCTTTGCAGCAAGGTATTGGCCAACGGAAGTATGCTACCAAATAAGCTTTAACGTCATTTAACATCATAACATCCGCAATTTGTGAAGAAAACTGGATAGTTTTTTCTCGGAACGTAAACGATCTAGAGGCAAGTGTCTACCATTTCCCAATCCACGCAACTCCCAACAGAGGTTTTATTAGCATCCTACCAAGTTGCGCACAGGTTTGCAAAGTCCAAAAAGTCACAAACCATTTCTGAGAAACTACCACTGCCTGCTGCAATCGATCTTGTACGTGCGATGACAGAAGGAGCTTCGTTCAAACTACCCCATCTTTTACCCTTGCAAGAAAAAGAAAACAAAATTGACCTTGCTTGTGATGGTTCCCTGAAAAAGAAATTTTAATTCAGGAAACGTGACAAATTTCATTGAATGACGAATACCCAGCTTAGGTGAAAAGACCACGAATGGTTATCCCTTTCGCTACGTTGTATTTACGCGAAGTAGGACTTTCTGCCATCGCTGTGATTAAAACCAAAAGTTAACCTTTGGAAATTAAATGTTTCTTCATTTTCGAATGGTCTTGGAAACATGCCATGCCCATAGTTTTTAATTGAGATTTTGTAGCGACACAAAACTAGTTTCTACCTAGCTGTGAATCTTTTCTTGCTGACTAGGCATTCAAGTGTTAGCCTATTTAGCATCATGTCTTATGCCCACAAACCCTGTGTTTTTCATGAAGTGGCCATTCTTTTAGAACAGGGGTGGGGAACCTGCGCCCCGCGTGAACATTTGATATGGCCCGCATCAGAATTTTCGTTGCCCAAGTTAGAATACAACATTGCGTCAAAACGAAGCTCCATGACAAACAGGTACTTAGATAGCAAGTCAAGAGAAGTCACTCTTCTTCTTTGTTAGATAATGGTAGAATTTCAGGATACAATTAATTTATTTTACGACCCGCATGTGATAATGCGCAATTCATGCGGCTCGTGATAGTAAAGACGTTCTCCACCCCTGGTTTAGAAGTATGTGTCTTGCTATTGCAGGCGTGGCCATCTAGTCAGAGACCAAAAGCTGCATTTCTTACAGTACTGTGTTACAGAAAACAGCCACATCATACATATGGGCACACATGAACAACCATTGCTATTGTATTCAGCGTTGGCACCAAATAAAAATGAACTTTTATTTGAATGCGTGAATTGCAAGCTTTGCTGTTGAAATATTCAAAATTTGAGTAATGATGCTAAATTAACTGTTGATTTTTCACGTACTTTTATTCAGGTGTTTTTGAAAAAGAAAACAACTTTGGGATTTTTCTGTCATAAGCCACAAATTCTAAAAATAGTTTTGAATTAATTGCTGTTTGTGGAAGTGCTGTGAGAACACAAGATGTATTTTTATGTGAACGAGTTGCAATGAGGCAAATTCTTCAATAAATTTGTCCTTGTCAAGTGCAGGATTTGGCTCTTTTTGGCTTTTTTCAATGGAGTGTTTGGCTTTTTTCAGAAATATTGTTGGTCGTTTTTAGCCTTCTTTATTGAAGATTTGGCCTTTTTTGAAAAAATAAATCTGGCAACCCTGCTTCGCATTTGCTTTTCAATTGATGACCGTTGGTCTGTTAAACAGTGCAGGGTTTCAGCATTTAAAATATTAGGACCAACAGATTTTTAGAACATCTATAAGTACTTATATACCTCACAGTACAAATCTATGTGTTCAGCGTCAAGATAACACATATCAATAGTATCAAGCAGCAGCTTAGCAAGCATATTTGGACAAAAACAGAGCAATGTGGTAAACTTGCCGATAATTGTTTCATACGGATAATGGCATACTCCGGTTAAACGCACAAACAAGTTTGGTTAACTGCCTATGCGTATACGACTAGCCGGATACGTCTGAAAAACATGTTGTAGCCTAGGCCTAGTAGAGGACGTTTGGTATAAAACTGCAATCGCGCAGATGTTTAGAATGCCAATCAGCGATCACACGACCTCTCAATTAGCTGGTTACCTCACTACGCACTAAGCAGTGCCTTGAGCTTGTTGAGTGTTTCTTTATTTGGAGCGCGAAGAGTGTTACCGCAAAATTTATTGCAACTGCAGAACTTATTGAAACCATTTGTTTTGCCGAACTTGCAATTTTTCACGTTTATTTAATCAACATTTATTTCGAATCTAAATACTCGAAAAACTCTGATTTTTGGATTCGAATACGGAACGATTCGACATTCCATTATATTCTTTCCTAACTATGGCTGTGCCAAACTAAGCCATTGACATGAACGTGCAAGCAAATCCTACAAAAAATTTAACAAGTTAACATTGCGTATAACTTACAATCTCTTTCAAATTTAACGTAGGCACTAGAGTTACAAAATCACATACGTTATCTTTGAAGCTGCAACTATGAGGGCGAACATCCAACTTTGTTCAGGATGTCTCCAAAATGTGAATAGAGGTTGGCCTATGCAAGTAGTGGCTAGACTAGAAATTTGCACGATGCAAATGCACATTCTACTGCACGACTACTGTACATTACTCCTAACAAGTCAAATCCTATCACTATCGATCATATCGGCACACTGTTACTTCCGTATAGTCTGTTTTGTTGACCACTGTTTTTTGACATATGTCTTGAACTTTTTCCCACATCATTAGTCCAACATTTTCAAGATTACGGAATGAATTCCTGAATTGCCGAACTGCATTGTCACACACTGTATTTTGCATAGGCACTAACGCCTGACACCATCATTAGTGGTAAAATGCTCGGCATTCCTACCCAGTGTCACACTTTTGTGATATATGAGGACGCTTTGTTTTATACTGAGAAGTTTGCAAAGCTCCGTTTGTTGCTGTTGTGCTTTCATGGGCAGCAGTACAGTAAAAGCAGCTGTGAATTGCTTCAAGCGTGTGAAGGTATCATTGGAAGTAGTACTTATGTGCAGGTTCAGACTGTTTTGTTGTAATAAAGTGGTGTAGCTGTGATATGAAACGGTAAAGTTTTCGTGTTTCGAACTTGCTTGGTGTTGTGAGATTTACAAGTGCGATTCTGTTGCTGTCAAGTATTCATGAACAGAATTAACTACGTAACTGCAGCTGCAATATGTTCTGTTGTAGTCAGGGCCGGATTTAACTGGTGCAAGGCCCAAGGATAATTCACTTGTGAGGCCCCATCTCACATCGTTGCGAGGAAAAAATGGAAAGCGTTGATCAATTTGGGAAAATCCGCAAATGACGCTCTGAAGGTACGGTCAGTACAAAATTCTAAATCATTACTGGAGTGCCCACGATCACTGCATTTGTTGCTCCCTTCGACGCAAAAAGCGTTAAATTGCATGGAATGGTTGAAATCCTACTTGGCTGGCGGGAACAGGATTATTAACTGCCACAGGCAAACCAACCGAAATCGCCACATATGAAATATTTGACAAAACACAATAGTCTACGTTTTTCAAAAGAATCGCATCTGTTTTCTTCTAATCTGTGTTAAAATCAAAACAAACACACTGCACCAATATAGTACTGTATGTGTGACGGCATAAAGACTTTAAAGCACAACGTGAGGTGCACGTTGCAACTCACCTACCACGGTTGCAAAAATCTCACACACACGAGCAAAACACGTCAGGTAAAACGCACCCAAATGGTTGTAAATATCAGGTTCACGATTGGCGTGTTTCTTCCTTTTTCAGATTGGTAAGAATCGAACGCAACTAAATTGTCGTGTGAAAAGATGTGAAGTTTAAAAAACAGAACCGTCGCCAGAAAGTCTTGAATAGGGGTTTAAATTTACGTAAGGGTGCTTGACATTCTGACAATTGGATAAAATCTTTACTCATTTATAGTGTTTCATATTTAAATTTGGAAAGGCTGAGCTCACCAATGCCCACAGTTGCGGCACGACTGGTTTAAATTTTGCTTATGCTGTCATTATTGAAAAACGTTTAAAGATATAAGAAGTTACAACATCGAATCAAGTAAGGCTGAACACAACAAAACAAACAGTTAAAAAGGTCTTGTCCTGCCTTCCTCATAACAAAATTATCTAAGAATTCATTACAAGTTCTTTGCCTAAGTTTGCCACTCTCAATATACCGAATGTTTAGTGTGGACAACATCCCTTGGAACATTGCGACACTTTTATTCATTTTTAATTCTTTTGAATTTTTAAAAGGACCTTTCGCCTGAGCAGTTAGTCTCCATCAAGCCAAGAAATAAGGCTTCGCGTGGTTCCATAAACTAAGGACCACTAAATATAAGACATCAGACCCAAACGCGCTTTTGTAATTTTTTGCTGTTTCCCTGTCTCGTTGGTGAAGAATTCTGCGCTAACCAATTGGCAAAGTGGCTTTGTTTTGCTTGCTATTCAAGCTCATCACGATCTTCTCTGATTTGCTTAGCATGGGAGCAGTACAATCTTGCGCAAATACTCAATAGCAATCTGATTTCTGAATGACTTTACTGAAGAAAATTCAAATAGAAAAAAAATCACATCTGAAAATACCAATCGAGCTTTACGTGATACAAACGATGAAAAAACAACTGTTTTGCTCAGTCACAAGTACATTTCCTCAATACGGTGAAATTTGCTTCCGAAAGAGCTCAGGTTCCAATATGGGGATGCCAAACTTGCTTCGTGCTATTGGCGCCAAGTAACCTCGTTACGCCCCTGCCACCCGTCAGTTATGCCTCTGATCAGGTGCATTTCAAACGCGAACAGCCACAAGTTCTTTTGATAGAGTCACACGTAACAATCAGTATGGTTCAGCAAAAGCAGGACGCAGCCAGCGTGCTTTGAGCAGTGGAGCCACTCCTAGTATTTTTCCACTGGATCTAGTGTTTTTTCATTTCATCTAGTGTTCTAGTGCTTTTTTATGGCTATCTAGTGTTGTGTTTTATGAGTGAGCTGAATGTAATTAATGGCACAATTTTCTGTAATTGTAACTGTAATTGAGACTTTTTGATTTAGTTCAATTGTAATTTGCTGAAAATTCTACCTGATTGAATCTTGAATTACACAAGACAATGTAATCTGTATCGAGTTAAAGCGCTGCAAAGTCACTTGGCCATCTGTTAAAGTTTCAGTGACCTGTGTATAAACAAACACAAGCGTTGCTGCTATCTCCCGTTTTCTTTGTATCTGGTAGTTCTTTTCCGTAACAACAGAGTGGCAACACTGGCTTTGAGCATATCGACACAATCGTTGGCATGCGGCTTGACCAACCGTCATATTGAGATTCATGGAAACTCGTTCCAAGAATCTGGCGTTATCATCAAGAAAGTTGAATAAAATTAAATTTCGTGAATATAAGACATAAAGGTTCGACGAAGTTTAATCTAAATGATCATACACCGGGCATTAACTCTATGCGCACCAGTTTGTTGGAGGCCCCCTTGGATCTTGAGGCCCTAGGCTTTAGGTAGCAGTGTAGCCATTTGCGTAACTGGATGTTTGAGCAATGGAGGGCAAACCTTAGTTTAGCCTTAGCCCACTGGCCACCGTAGAGGGTACTAGCCAACACTCAGATAAAAGGTTAAATATAATAGTGAATCCAAATGTCGTGACTGTCTATACTAGCTAAGAAAGCGAAAAAACTCCGCATAATGCAAAAAAACAACAATCTACTGAAAACCAAAGGAATACTGTGGAGGTTTGGGGTGTTGCCCAGCGTAGAGGTTGCTTGCAAGGAATGCGGTCGTTGCATGCAGAGATGCTGGTTTCCCCAAACGCTACCAACGAGGCAGTCTAATCGTTGTATGAGTACTGTTCTACTTCTGACTCCTTACTAAAAGTAAAACTGCTGACATTTTAAGTTGCCAAGCTGAAGCAAGGCGTCTGGCTCTCACCTCTTGATAGTTCATTTCACAGATTTCC
>Ga0210059_1015042_pt1 | contig 11352 bp, 13 predicted proteins | sample Ectturendosymbi2_FD_188042 | JGI IMG/M metagenome (GOLD analysis project Ga0210059, IMG submission 188042) | Ecteinascidia turbinata endosymbiont from Florida, USA - Sample 2 (SPAdes) (version 2) | ecosystem: Host-associated > Tunicates > Ascidians > Unclassified | place: Key West, Florida... | reverse complement strand
TCCTCCTTCATCATCGTTTGTTATGGTTATGTTTCAGGGGAGGCTATTTACTTGTCTATATGGTTTAAACCCAGACAGTCCAGGGGCAAGCACAGGGTTTCAAGCTAATTTTCGCTTTGTTCCAGGCAGCCTTCCTGTTGGCCTCTAGAAGTAACGTAGTGAGTCTAGTGAGACGTAGCAACAAAAATATGAGCTCTTCTTAAAAACGGGTTCACATTTCGGCAACAGAATAGCGTGACATTACGAGGAAAGGTGTTCGTTTCATTTATATATATTGAGAGTGAGTTTATTACTGTAAGTTCTACAGTAGGCTATGTATATAATCAGTACAGTAATTTATATACATTAAATTTGCTTTCTTTCAGAGGAATAAGGTACTTTAATCCAAGACAAAAGTACCTTTCTACAACACTGATAACTAGCATGTCAACCGTGATCCACCAGATACTGATAAAAAAAAACTCAACGAAACCTGTGAGGTTTTGTACCATTGACTATTGGTCCAAAAGACAGACGCCCAGCTATTTTGGCATCGTTGCTCATTTCATTTCAAATTAAAAGCTGCACAATGCATAGGTGGCTTGCAGACGATCGTAACGCGCAGTTACAAGAAATAGTCAACAATTTTGAAATTACTAACAAACGAATTTTCAGCGTTGTTGGACGAATGTTCGAGCCTGATATATGTCGTTTGCCTGATAAAATATTTGAAGCGCTGATGTTTATCATATAACAAAGATTTTAAACATTGATTATTTCTTTTTAATCAATATTTAAAGCAGTGGTTCTTAACCTTTTCTCCATCACGCCCTCCTAAAGAAATTTTACTTTGGCTCACGCCCACCTTACTTCAAATAAGTTGTAAAAACTAATGCATCTCTTGGCAAATTTGCTTAATTTTAAGGTTTTGTAACAAACACAAGTCCAGGGTTTTGTTAAGACGTTTTAGGGACCCAATTTGGGTCCCTAGAATTGAAAACCGGGTCCCTAGAATCAGAGAGATCGGGTCTCTACAGGTCCATACCGGGTACCCAACATTTCCCTTGGAAAAAAACTGCTAAGTGCATAGAGTACAAACGGTTAAGAACCACTACTGAAATTCGACGAGCTTCCTGCAATGTGGCCGTTCACCTGCATGGTACTAATTTTCTATAGTACTCCCGCCGTGTTCTTCTGTGATGCGACAATGCATATTTATGAAGATTCAACTGCACTTGAGCGACACTATTGTTGAATGTGAGAACATTTTTTTTAATGCGGCTTGGCAGCCACAGACTATCATACGATGTCGACCTCTCGGTCAAAGAAAGAGTAATTTTGCTTTCTGGCCATCCAAATGGCGACACTCAGCTGCTTAATCTCGGAACCGAGTATTTTACTCACGTTAAAGCGGTGCAGAATAAATGTTTAAATCTAAAAATTAAAATAACATTTCTATTGAAATATCCGGTTTGTGCGATCAACCGTGCTATTTTTTCACGTTTGGATGGTTTGAGATTCTGGAATCTTATGTGAAAACGCGGTTATAGCATTTAATCGAGTGGTTGCCAAAGTGGGGTAAATTACCCCCTAGGGTAATATACGATTTTTGGGGGTACCGCGGAACCAAAATGTTGTTCTGTATTATGAGCGATCACTGCGAAATATTAAGGGTAATAAGACATAATCGCTACCTTTATTAGGGTAACGGCTGGAAAGTGTTTGGGAACCACTCCGATATACAATTAGTCAGAGTAATCTGCAATCACTCTGCGAAGTAGTGTGCGGTTGCAAAGCTATGCAGAGTGAATAAAAAACAAAGAATTTGCAAAGGTTCGCACAAGTTCAAGAACAACAACCGCAACACATTACTGTAAGTATGCGGGCAAGAGTGGGAACATGCATATCTGTGACTACCGGTAAATCTTGTACAATGTCGCTTGAAAGAAAGCGTTTTTCATCTAATGCTGCAAAATAATGCTGCACCGCCTATAATTTTGGGTGCAGGGCTCTAAACAACCTTCCGTGGCGAGCGAGCGTTAGTAGTCATCAGGTTCAACGCAGCATTCCTATCTTGAGACCTTATTGTGAAAAAATATTTACCACTTTCTTGAACGATGCAGAAATTCTAACAACGTGTGGTTGCCTGCTTTGATGCAGTCAGATTGTTTATATTCGTCCTAATTCTTTGAAAACTGCAACCGCATTTTGCTTTGTGACTGAGTGCTCGGACGACGTCGCAGTGTTTTTCGTTTGCGGGTGTGTGCATCGTGCATGCCACAATACTTCCGTACTTTACCTGACCTTGACCAGGGTTGGACTCAGTGTCCTACGCTGGATGTAGTGCTGTAGCAAGTGGTACGGGTTTGTGAATAATAGTGTTAGGAAAGTGTCTATAACCCTGTTGTTCTACCTCCAAACTCGCTATGAATTGTTCTGTTGTGTCTCTATTTAACAATCTGCATTGTGCAGACTGTGTGTGTTTGTACTCTATGCACTTAGCAGGTTTTTTTCTAAGGGAAATGTTAGGTACCCGGTATGGGCCTGTAGGGACCCGATTTTCTCTGATTCTAGGGACGCGATTTTCAATTCTAGGGACCCAAATCGGGTCCCTAAAACGTCTTAACAAAACCCTGGGCTTGTGTTTGTTACAAAACCTTAAAATTAAACAAATTCACCAAGAGATACATTAGTTTTTACAACTTATTTGAAGAAAGGCGGGCGTGGGCCAAAGTAAAATTTCTTTAGGAGGGCGTGATGGAGAAAAGGTTAAGAACCACTGAATTACAGAAAGCCAAAGCTGCATCACACGCTGCGTGGAGCTCCGTCAAATGTGACAAGGGCACAGATATTGTTGTTAAAAGGACTTGGCATGCCGAATAAACAGTCCCCCTAGTTGCGCCCCTGAATGTTTGCATGCAGACTCGAATTCGGTGTGCAAAATTTCAAGATACTTAACTCAGGCTTTCATCTCTGCCGGAACTAAACTAAATAACATGTAGCGGCGTAACATTAGCACTGGCGTAACGTTTGAAAGGGGCACATTCCCATTCAAAAATTTTCTGTAATGTAGAGTATGTAAGGGATCGAGCCCCTTTAGAAATTTCTTGACGCCCCCCGGTTAAGAACCACTGATTTAAAGTGTTTGTTGTGGTGGAGTAATTGACGGGAGGGAAGAGGGGCGATTTGGCTCCACTGGCCAGCTAAATGTAAAAACCAGGCTCCACTTAGGCTATATTTAGGTTTTAGTATCCTTTTGATATAGGTGTTTAATAAGGAGTCGCCTTTTTGCTTTTTTCGGAGATATTTTCCGTTGATTTGGGGTTTTAGTATAGCCATCCACACCCGGATTCATCATCACGTCTCAAGTTTTTTTTCTAAGTGTTGACTGGCAGGTCTCTTACAGAGGCCAGTGAGCCTCTTTCAGCTAAGTTTCTCCTCTAGCTCAAACCTCTAGTTACGCCACTGGTTTGTTGACTGCACGAACATCTCATTAAACAATCAATGTTTTTTCTTTCTTTTTTCCGGTGCTTGATCCTTACAGATTATTATTAACTTCGTTTGTTGCATTGATTCATGTCGTATGTTGTCTGAAAATATACTTACATAAAACTTTGCAAATGGGTTTTGTTTTTTTCTGAGGATGTTTCAAGACAAATGTAATCGCGATTGTAATCGTGATTACCGTACTTACAATGTAATCGTAATCGTAGTCGATTACATTGTGATTTTGTTTATTCGTAATCGTAATCGAGCAGGTGGCAAGTAATCGTAATCGATAACATTTGTGCTGTAATCGCTGCATGTCTGAAAAATGGACAGGACGACGGTGACATTGTAGAGCAGTGGTTCCCAACCTTTTTGGATGCATTCCTCCCTGTGGTCGTTTTGGAACTTTTCATTCCTCCCCTATGAAAGCTTTCATTCCTCCCCTGTTCGGGTTCGTAGGCTAGTATTAACTACAATTGTGAACAATGGTGCTTACTGCAGTCCCGTCGCCTTGGAGGGCTTCTGGGGGCTTATCCCCCCCAAACAAAGCTCAAAGCCCCCCGCAAATTGAATTATGAAGCATAAATCGGTGGAGTTTTTATCAAATTTCAGAATGTAAAGCCCTCCTTTCGAAAAGTTTCTGGAGTCGGTTCTGCTTTATTTACGACAACAACTTGAAAAGTTGGACGAAAACTGTTTGTTGCCAAAGATTGGCACTAAAATTTGTCAACAAGAACGTGTGATAGTCAACTAAAAAACTTACAAATATAAAATGATGTAACTAATTGAAAGAGTCAATGTCAACTTAAAAAAGAAGTACAACACTTACAATGATTAGGTAACTTTACTGTAAAGTGGAAATTCTTCTCCTGAACTCATGAAATTCCTCCCTAGGGAGGAATTCTTCCCCGCTTGGGAACCACTGAATTAGAGGAAATTCATCGTTCATTCAAACGAGATAATTATTTGCTAACAATGAGATTTATAAGCCTTTCTACAATTCTCCTGCGCAAGGAGTATCTGGTAAAAATAAACAACCTGCCCAACCAACATGGCGCGGGGCTCCCCAAGGCGCGGGGCCCAATGCAGCCGCATCGGTTGCATCGGCTTAAGGCCGGCCCTGACTGTACCACTTTGATCATCTAGATAGATCTATTAGAGTTTTTTTGTTGTACTTGGCATAATACTCATTTACAGTAATGAGTAGCTAAGGCGACATAATACTTGGACATTTGAGGAATCAGGGAGGAACAGCTTTAACAACTTCGTGGGATTTTCTGAAATTTAGTCAGTGATCCATATCTTCAATACTATGATATTTCGGGGTGAAAAGGAAATATATTGAAGTGCTCTACAGACCCTTCAAGCGGTCAAAGCAGTTTTTTTTTCGTTGTCCTTATATATTTCACTAGTTTTTCTCACTGATATCGAAACGGGCAAATTTTTTAACTTTACTTTATCATATCGTCACTCTGCCACATTTTCAACTCTGAAATGCAAACAATTGAAGAAATTTGTTTTTGCTTCTCTCTGTTGGTAATTATTTTACGATGTTTGAAATATTTCTATTAGTTTGAAATGTTTTATCAACTACTATTTTAAAGTAGCAATATCCTTGAAAAGGAAAAAAGGAGGAAAAATTAGGTTTATTCCATGCACACCTGGAAAAAATAATTCTGAAGATTTAACTTGCACATTTGCTATTTGGGTTTTCTCCACCTTCAAATATTGAGAAAATTAAATGTGGCACTTCATTGTACTCTTTAGAACCGTGAAATATTTTGCGTGTTAAAAAAAGACCCGTGTTAGTCTATCTATGTCCTATCTATGTCCAGATAGACATATTGTATTTAACTATTAGCTATAATCATTTGGACTACAAAATATTGAAGTGAAAAGCTATGCTTTTGAAACCTACTATGTAGCCAAACAGGCAAATAACTGTTTTCAACGTATTTACTAAAAATGTTCTGTTTTTCTGTTTAGGCGTGACACTTATTCTGGATGGCAGTTGTCCTCGGTGGCTATTGTTCTAGGTGGCAGTCGTCCTAGGTGGCAGATGTCCGATCGGATGGCAGTTGTCCGGTGGCAGTTGTCCCGGTGGCAATCGTCCAGGTGGAAGTAGTCAGTGGTGTGTTCAAGGGGAGGCGAGCGAGGCACTTGCCTCGGACCCCTTGAGGTGTTACGCGTATAGTGGACACATTAGTGCTGTAATGTTTTGTGCATTCTTACTGCGTAATTCCCAGTAATATTCCATTCGTGATTCAACGCGATGTACTTGTTTGCGAACAGTCCGACCGTCGGCGCGATAGCCTGCAAACCTACATAACCGCAGACGGTCGCTGTTTCCTGTGGCGCATTCGAACGCCCAACGCTTTTGTTCGTCGTCATTCTAATTCCGACTCTACATCGAACCGTTCAATATTTCGTGTTTCTGACTTCACGCTTAAGTGTATCGGCGTTTTTGTTATATATCTGAATATAATCGCAAGAAGCGGTCAACTTAGAGTACTACTCGAGAGTTATTAGCGGACAAAGCGGTGAGAGCTTTTATTTTGCCTTGCTTTGGCTTGGCAACTTCAGTTGTCAGTGGTCAATGGTATATTGTTTCATATGACTCAGCCAACAAACAGGAGCACTACAAGAAGCCATTGCACTGAGCAAACCAAACACAATAGTGAACATTAGAGCAAATGAAAATGCAATGACGCAATGGTTGATCAGTGCAAACAAAGAGGGGTGCTGTGTCATATAGGATTGGTGAGGGACCACGGCGGTCATCTAGTCAACCAATCATGTTTTTCAGTTATTGAAAAGTGTTTTAAAACAACATTTGAGTGAAATAAGCACAATTAGGAAACAGACAAGCACAGAACATGGTGAAGTATATGTACAGATGAAAGAGCATGCCTATGTACACATATGAGTGGATCAAATTTAATTGAAGGAATTTGGTGTGGTTAATAATATGTTTAAACAAAATATTAAAAAAAGGAACAAAAACAAATTAATGAGGTACAAAAGAAAAAAACAAACAAAAAACTATGGAGTGTGCTTTCATGCTGAAAAGAATGGGAGGTGCACAGGGAAGAAAAAATGCGAAAAGTGAATATACACAAAATACACAGAATTACAAAATACAAAATTTACAGAAATTCGTTCTGGATAAGTGAAATGTTGCAAAAGTACATAATTGTGTATTTTTATCATGTAGGAAGTGTTTCTTTAGTTTCCATTTAAAGGTAAATGTGGTTGAAGACTTAATATCATTTGGTATTGAAGACCACACTTTTGGGCCAACAAAGGTGAGGGAACATTTTCCTGAGGAAGAGTTAACTCTAGGTAAAAATAGGTTGTTAGAGGTTGCTAGTCTTGTGGAGTGAGAATGAATTGAGCTGATTGGAATGAAATATTCATGAAAGTGGTTTGGAAGCAGTTTGTTGTCATAAGAGTGCATGAATTTGCCTACTAAGTATAAATTTTGGAAAGGCTTAAGATGTTTAAGTGCTGGAAAGGTTCTTCTAGAGATTTCGTGTTGGTTGGTTTTATTGTTTTTATTGCTTTATTTTGGAGCTTGATGAGAGGCTGAACCGTTTCATTTGAAGCACGTCCCCAATTGAGGATTGAGTAATTAAGGTAGGGGTGGATTAATGAGCTATAGACAACTTTCAGTACAGACTGTGTTGTATAATGTTTAAGTTTGGTTAGAACTCCACAAGCTCTTGATAGTTGAGTTTTCACCTTTCGTACGTGAGGTTTCCAGCTTACTTATTGTCAAGAAGGACACCTAGGTATTTAAGTTTATCCTCAGGGGAAATGCTGTGGTTATTTATAATAACTTTAAATGAAGTAGGATTGTGTTTTTGAGAATTTAGTAGCATAAAATTAGTCTTATTGTAGTCATGAGAAAGTTTGTTGACTCTCAGCCAGTTGTCAATTTTACACAGTTCAAGGTTAACAGTTGTCTGAAGAACATTAAAACAAGGGTTTGACATATGAAGATTAATTTCATCAGCAAATAAAGTAGTATGAAATAAAGAAGCTTTTGCGATATCGTTAATGTAAATAAGGAAAAACAAAGGCGAAATAAAATTACCCTGAGGGACTCCGCAAGATATCCTTTTGTATGAAGATTTAAATGCTCCTATTTTAGTGCATTGGATTCTATTATGCAGGAAATTTGAGAATAGTTTATGAGAAACACCTCTTATACCATAGTGATAAAGTTTGTCAAGTAAAATTTCTTGGTCACAGCAGTCAAATGCTTTTGATAGGTCTAGAAATAAGGAACATGTAATTAATTTATTATCAAAATTTCTGAGTAGTTCATCATAAATAGTTGTAATGGCTAGTTCCTTTGAGTGATTTTCTCTAAAGCCATATTGTCTTGTATCAATTAGATTGTGTTCTGTCAAATAAAAATATACTCTGTGATAAAGAACTTTTTCAAATAACTTTGACAATACTGGGAGAACAGAGATTGGTCTATAATCAGATGAGGAACTTGGGCTATGGACTTTGGGAATTGGAGTGATGTGGGCAATTTTTCAGGAGTCCTGGAATTCACCAATAGTCATGTATATGTTGAAGAAGTTGGACAACCATTCTGACAAAATGCAACTAGCTATTTTTAAAAATTTGGATGAGATGCCATTGAGAGAACTATTAGATTTTGTTTTAAGGTTTTTAATGAGACGTTGGATTTCCTATGCATCAGTAGGAGCTAGAAATAATGAGTTCTTTGACTTTATATTTTTAAGAAAATTCCTTTCAGGTAACAGGGGGTGGCATTATTTTTGCAGAAAGGTATTTCCCAACTTCTGAGAAGAAGTTGTTTCATTCATCACATTTCTTTGGCATTCTGAGTCTTCGAACAGCTTATTATTTTGTTGAGATTTGTTTTTAATTGATATTATTTCATTTACAAGTTTCCATGTTTTTTTTATATCATGCTTACACTTTTGAAATGCATGTTTGTAATAATTTTGTTTGGAGATTTCTTTTAGGTGTGTAAGTTATTTCTGTAAGTTTTGTATTGTCTAATAATATTTGGGCTGTCAGTAGTTAACCGCTTTCTGTATGGGGCATTATTTTATGCAATGGAAGTTAAAATACCTTTGGTTAGCCATGGTTTGTTGAATGAGCGTTGTTCTTTTCTAGATGCATAGCGATATGGAGCATGCCTATCAAGAGTATCATTAAAACTTTTCACAAATTTATCACTGAGAGTGTTCACATCATCAGCTTCAGGGTTAAGGTTGTTTAGTTTGAGGCTGAGGTCAGATACAAAAATAGTTGGGTCAAAATGTTTCATGCATCTAAATTTCGGTTTAGAATGTTGATGGTTTGGATGGTGAAGGTTGAAGTTTACAAAAATTGGTAAATGATCAGAAATATCAAAAACAGTAATTCCAGTATTAATTATTCTTTTTTCATCACAAACGTTTGTGTATATATGATCTAATAAACATGGTTTTGAATTTTTGCTGAATCTGGTTGGTTTATTGATAAGAGAAATACAGCCACTGCTAGCAAGACAATCAACAAAGTTTGAAACATTTGAGTTTTCTTGGTATTTAATTAAGTTGATGTTATAATCTCCACCTAATAAATAGTCATTATTGTTGCTTTGAAGATGGGTGACAAGCTTAACAAATTCATCCTGGAAGGGTTGAAATGCATATGTTGGATGGCGATAAATAACACCAATAATGAAAGGTTTGCCAATTGAGGTTGGGATTTCAATAAACAGGTTTTCGCAACCTGCATTGTTGAGATTTAAGTCATTTCTTGGTTGGTAAGTTAGGTTGGAATTAATGTAAAGACCTACTCCACCTGAGTTGGTTTGTGAAGGATTATGAATGAAGTTGAAGCCAGGGAAGTCAACATTTAAAATGTAGTTGGACTTCAATTTGGTTTCTGATATGGCTATGATAATAGGATTTACCTCTGTCATTACGAAGAAGTCATCTATTTTGTGCTTATTTTTTCCCAGGCTACGAACATTAAAGTGAAAATATGATACATTTTTTTGTTTACTTGCATGATTCATTTCACCAGTTTCACTTAAAGTTGAATATTTGGTTTGAAAATTTTGAGCTGATAAGTCACATGGGAAAGATTCTATAAAATTAGATAAGTCAGAGTTATCAAATAAAAGGAGGTTGTAAAGCTCAGTTTTGGTTAAATTAAAAAATGGTATAGTAGAAGACACACAGGCAGTACAAGTAAATGATGCTGATGTCTTAGGCTGTTGCTGGTTAGAATAGCACGGGGAATCATTAGGTGATTGGATACACTTATGACATGAAGAACAGTGAGCACAATGCAAACAGTTAGGCATATCACAAGTTTTGCACAAAGCCATGATTATTGAATAAATGGAGAAACAGATTAAGTACAACACACCAAGCAAGTGAAATGACATGTAGACCACTCACCACATCAAAAGGAAGGAATAAATGTTTCATCATTGGGGAAATTTCAAATTGATTGAGGTGCAGAAAAATCAACACGTCAGGTTGCTTAGTTGGGAGACCGACCTGTGCTCCTGCAACAACTAGGTTGACCCCTCAACCAGTAGGGGTCTCTACAATAACCTACAACCCAGTCCCTACACTGGCTCCCAGACAGGGAAAAGAGCTTTTCAGGAAATTGAATGGCTTACACGATCGTGACCTATTGCAATTGGCGGCGGATGCTGATGCCTCGATACACGATTCACGTAAACACGCCTTGTATCAGCACAATGCCGGCGGTGGTTCATTTCCTAATCTCTTTTCACAATCACAATCTCAGTCTTCTCACGGTGGTGCCGGTGACGCTTTTTCGAAACTCAATGCTCAGATGCACGAGATCCAAACTAGCTTTTCTCGTGTGGAAGCTAAAACCCAGAAAAAGTGGAACAATAAATACAAAAACAAAGACGGTGGCTCACAACAGAGTTCGAGAAAAGGACAGAGTGCACCTTCACAATCGCAAAACTCTACCACGACAAAACCTGAGGGCAATCCCGAATGGTGTTTTTATCACAACACATGCGGTGAGCGAGCCCGAAAGTGCAAACAGCCATGCTCGTTCAACCATGATAGTCCTAACGTGCAGCAACTTCACTCCAAAAACACAAGTCTTCAACACATCCATTTGCAGATATGTAAACACTCAACTGCTGCTACTGTCATACAGGGGCGCAGCCAGGATTTTTCTAGGGGGGGGGGCTGAAGTTATGGAAGCAAAAGCCTTGAAAAGGAAAGATTGCTTGAGATTAGAATAGTCAAGGAAAGCACGAAATTTGAAGATAAACAACTGACTGTACCAACCACGAAAACTGGGGATCCTTCCAACTAACCTGCCATCTTGTTTCTTTGATATTCTTTCCTGACGACCGCAAAACAAGACAAACTTGATTACATGTCTCAGCCGAGTTTTTTTTTTTTTGATCTATGATCTTTTTTCTTCTGTCGTAAAGCATATTTCTCAGCTCCACGTTTCCTTCATTTTTGCAAAGTTTAATGAACACATCAAACTTATCTGCGCAAAACTTGTCGTCTTTCACTTTTTTCCAATTTTTGTGAGCTAATTTTCCCAACATACCAAGGGCCTTAGCTGACAACATCAGGTGCAAACGCACGCAACACACCATTTGCAAAGTGGCCCTTCATGAATTTCACTGCAGGCTAACCACTTAAACTCCTCCAACCATCGCACTTCGAAACGTCGCTTCTGGAAGCTTGTGTGTACAACACGAAAATCGTATGGAGATGGAGTCCAGCTATTTAACAATAAAGTTCTTCGGTCGCGTTCACTCAGAGAACGTCCCGCAAAGTTCCCAATGTCAATAAACTTATGCATGCTTGGGGGATTCACCGAAACATCGTCGCTACC
>Ga0210059_1015041_pt1 | contig 11352 bp, 4 predicted proteins | sample Ectturendosymbi2_FD_188042 | JGI IMG/M metagenome (GOLD analysis project Ga0210059, IMG submission 188042) | Ecteinascidia turbinata endosymbiont from Florida, USA - Sample 2 (SPAdes) (version 2) | ecosystem: Host-associated > Tunicates > Ascidians > Unclassified | place: Key West, Florida... | reverse complement strand
GTGCCACATCCACAAACGCTGGTTTCACGTTTGCAACAGCTTGGATTGTGAGATCACAATTATCAACATGCCTCGTCGAAAATGTCGATTAAGTTAACCCACGAACACGATATTTTAGCTTGCGTACAGTATAAACCCGCGCTTATAGCCTAATACATGAAGTTAAGAAAAGTAGAATCGTTTTAAGATCCTTAAAATACGTTGCGCCTTATAGCCCGGTGCGCCTTATACTCAGGTGTGCCTTATGGTCCGTAAAATACGGTACAACCAGTGTTCCCTCTAAGATTTTTGTAAGTCAGCTGGTGTCCAAAAAGTGCCGTCAAGATCAAAAGAAGCTTAGGCGCCCTTTGTAGATTTTCCTAAAATGCGTCCATTTTAAACGAAACTACTTTATCAACGATTGTTGGTGAATGGCTAAAAACATGTAAAATGGTCTTCACTTCTTCCAACACGTACACGCACAAGATTTTCTGATAAACGAACAAAGAGTAATCACAGAGGCAATAAATTAAATCAGTTGCATTCAAACTTCCTAGCCAAATGTGAATTGTTTCTCTCTGGGATTGCCCTGCGTACGGTCCTGAATGACTGTTCTTGTCTTTGTTGTGCATTGCTTACTGTCATACTAAACCAGTGGTTTTCAACCTTTTTTGTACCGTGACCATTACAGCAACCCATTCTAGCCCAACAACCTCCATCTAAAACTCAAATAAAGCAAATGTAATACAGCTGCGTACAAAAAAGATGTACTGATCACCCTCCAAAAATCATTTGACAGATTTCCAGAAAAGAGCATAAAAGTGATTTTCAAACAACAAAGGAATTTTACTGTCTCTTTTTCCCAGATTGATTTCAGGTTAGCAGCTAAATCCTGCGTCCAAAATCTGAAAATGGTTTGTAGCATACTGTCTGAAGTATGACTGAGTTAACAGTGTGTTGGTTAGCACTATATCTGAGATAGCCTAAGCAACAAACATTCCTAGCCCACTAGCTATGCCACGAAAATAAAAACAACTACTACGTATTTAACTTTTTCTTTTGACCAAAACGCTACACTGCAATTCAGCCACGTTGCTGTTCCTGTATAATGTTAAGTAATGCAGCAAAGGTAATGGTCAAACATTAGATGTACAGTAACTTTTGATGTAGTAGCGTTGATCAAAGTCAATTAAATCGATATTCAAACAGACCTCTAAATACTTCTAAAATAGTTGTTTTGCTGCATGCGTAACCTAGATCAGGGGTGGGCAGTTACTTTAACTCGGGGGCACTTTGAGAAGGCTGCGTTCAGCGGAGGGTCGTACCTTCTAATGGAAATAGAAGCAAGTCTCAGTTCAAGTTAGCCTCCACTAATATTTACTTTAAGTGGGAGGAATTTTCTGATTAATTTTTTTTCCCTAATTGCTTCTGCAAGCCACTGAAAGCACCATGGTGGGCTACATGTGGCCCACAAGCCACTAATTTGCCCACCGCTGACCTAGATTATTCAATACTACATAAAATTGTTAGAACTGCATAGAAATCAATTTTGGATCCTCTGCATGTTGCAGACATAAACTTGGCTATTTTTGTAGGCTCATCATAAACTCTTGTGTATAACTGTACAAAGGGTGGTGTAACAACTTTGCAACATCATAGCAATGACAATAAGAATGTGCCCAACCACAGAACTGTTACTGAATATATCATTTTGACAAATCACATAGCCTGCATGTACTCTCATATAGTCTGCCTTTTATGAGTCCAAATGTGCAAAAGGCAGAGGTCGCCAAAAGCGAAAAATGTGCCAATAGCATACTGAAGACTAATGCAGTCAAGAATTTATAAAAATGAACCCGAGCAGAATTCCATTAGGCTTTTGTTATAGGCAGAAATTATTGATGAGTGCCCAAATACCTCAAAAAACATTTCAGTCAGAATAAAAACTAATAATGCGCCAAACGTAAGGCCTGCAGCATCCAAAAATGCGCAAAGTTCGGCGAAATATGTTCAAAACATTTTTGAAAACCAGAACAATCAATAAATAAGGCCCTTCCGTAAAACATCTGAAAGTAACGACAACAGTTATCAGGTTTTGCCATTTTGTGATAAACAAAAATCACAAAATATGTCCAAAGGGTCTTTTTTAACTATGACAAGGTTGACTTCAGGTGTCGACTGTCGGCAAGCTACAGTTTGTTTTTCTTGTGGTGTAGGGTCACCAACGATTAGTAAACATCTTGTTTACACTCTCTCCAGCAACCATTGCCTACATCAAAGCACTTGCAAATCATCCACATTGGATAGTCCACTGCCTGAAAGTTTATTTGAGAAAGCAGCAGCACTGCCACAGACAAAAAGCAATATCCAGATATAGAAAAGCACTCTGCACAACAGGTTTGGGCCTATTTTCTCACTTAAAATTTTAGGCATATTTGTCTTAACTGCACACATTCATATTGGTTTTATATGATATGTCAAAATCGATTGATGGAAGCTTTTTCTTCCAGCTTTTCGACTATTTGCACCAACTTGATATACAGTTTTTTAGCCTAATTTCGCAAACTAGCACTGACATCATTAGGAATTTACTGCATGTGCAAGTTAACTGTTTGTTTGAAATATGTGCGTCGTACTTACATCTCGCCAAGCTTATATATTAATTATAATTATCAATGATCATTGCTTCTTCCCGCCACTTGCAGGCTTGTTTACTTTCATTCTTGATACATCACAAATGATCGTGAAATTTTATCGTCAAACTTTGTGGCCTCAACCATTTACCAGCCACGTGATGCAACATGAGCGGAACCTGGAACTTGATAACAGTCGTGATAGGCCGAACAAAAAACAAGTTTTACTGTTTTTCAAAGGTGCATTATACTCAAAACACAACAAGTTGGGTTAAAGGCTTCTATGAACGACTCAGCTTAATTTTCCCAAGCATCTTATCTCAGGTCAAATTTCATAAAATCTGTTCATTCTTTCGAAGTTCAGCTATTACATAACATTGCATTGCATCAAAGAAAGTCACACTCGCATGTCACACTTTGTTGGTGCACTTACAGTCCAAATGAGTTCTGATTCAACGCATTCTGATAAAATGCGAAAGTCAAGAACTTTCACAATGAGCCTGAACAACCCAGCAAAGATTTATGGGCGTGAAAAAACTATGAAATGTGGCCACAGCATTTTTACAAAATGTTGAAGTCAAGAATGTTTGTTTGCGCGACACATAAATCGTGAAAATACGCCCACAACTTTTTATCAAACGTGCAAGCAGAAAGCTTGCAAAATGCGTCTGAACTAAATAGCAAACAGCTTCGTTGTTGGACACACACATTATGAAAATTTGTCCAGAACTTTCTCTGTGAACCTTGGAGGCGGAGAACTTCAGAAATGTGTCTCAACATCACGGCAAACAGTTTCATTTTTGGATGCACGAATCGTGATAATGCACCCTGAATTTTTTTCACAAACCTCGCAAAGCAAGAACTTCCAAAATGCACCCGCCTGAATTTCACAGCAAACAACTTCGTTTTTGGACACATAAATTGTATAAATGCACCCAGAACTTTTTTTACAAAGCTTGTAAGATGAAAACTTCCAAAATGTGTCTGAACTTCATAGCAAACAGCTTCATTTTTTAACACAGAAATTGTGGAATTGCGCCCAAAACTTTTTCTGTAAAACTTGCAGGCAGAGAACTTCCAAAATGCGTCTGAATTTCACAGCAAACAGCTTCGTTTTTGGACGCATAAATCGTGGAATTGTGCCAACAACTTTTTTTTTAACTTGCAGGCAGAGAACTTTCAAAATGCGTCTGAATTTCACGACAAACAGCTTCGTTTTTGGATGCGCAAATCGTGGAATTGTGCCCAGAACTTTTTCTTTAAAACTTGCAGGCAGAAAACTTCCAGAATGTGTCTGAATTTCACAGCAAACAGCTTCGTTTTTGGATGCACAAATGGTGGAATTGCGCCCAGAACTTTTTCTTTAAAACTCGCATGCAGATGTTATGGAACTTTGTTCACACAACACAGCTGGAATGAAAGCTTGATAAATATTGATTCAAGGGATACATTGGACAATACATATGAGACAATTAACATGGAGCAGAATAAAGCCAAGACATTACAAGAAAGTGATGAACAAAGACAAACCATGAAGCGTAATACTTGAAAGTAAAATGTAAGTGGAAAAACAAAAGGCATACAGCTAGCAATCACCACAAGGAAACAAAGGTATGCTGAATATCAAGTTTGCAAAAACTTGTATGTAAATCAACTAGGACCATGAACAAAGCCCAGGAACAGCCTTAGCTGAATACGCAAGCTGATTGACAGATAGACTTTGCAAGATGCAAAAGTGGCACACAGTTGAAACATGCAAGGATGAAAAGAAGAGTTATAACATTAAGACACGTCATTTCCAGAAGTAGGAGAGACGTGAAATTAGTCATATGAACAACAACTTCCTATAAGGTGATACACGTCACACGAACACTGGAACATGGATATAAAGAGCAAACCAAGAAATTAGAACTTCCGCCTAGAACATTCTAGAACACAGCCCACAAAGAATAGACTATGAAATTAGTCATTTTCTTGAACCGAGACATAGAAGAAACACTACCCCCAGTGTATATACAACTGGGAAAGGCCCATCACAGAGAACTTCCAAAATGCATCTGAACTCCACAGCAAACAGCTTCATTTGGGAAAATGCGCTCAGAACTTTTTTTATAAAGGCTTGAAAGGCAAAAGCTTCCAAAATGTGTCTGAACATCACAGCAAATCGCTTCGTTTTTGGATCCACAAATCGTGGAATTTCGTCCGGAAATTTTTCTTTAAAACTCTCACGCAGAGAACTTCCAAAATGCGTCTGAATTTCATGGCAAACAGCTTCGTTTTTGGACGCACAAATCGTGGAATTGCGCTCACAACTTTTTCTTTAAAACTTGCAGGCAGAGAACTTCCAGAATGCGTCTGAATTTCACGACAAACAGCTTTGTTTTTGGATGCACAAATGGTGGAATTGCACCCAGAACTTTTTCTAGAAAACTCACAGGCAGAGAACTTCCAAAATGTGTCTGAACTCCATGGCAAACAGCTTCATTTTTGGACGCATAAATCGGGAAAATGCACTCAGAACTTTTTTTTAAAAGCATGCAAGGCGAAAGCTTCCAAAATGTGTCTGAACTTCACAGCAAACCGCTTCATTTTTTGACACATAAATTGGGGAATTGCACCCACAACTCAGGGTTGTTGTAAAAAAACGCCCCAAAAACACCCACATGTTTTTTTTTAAACAGAACACTTCAAAAAAAACAATAAAACCCATTAAAAAACCCACTCTTTATTTTTCCTTTGAAAAATCTGCTAAGAAGTAAAAAATAAATTAAGCAGGATGCTTATACAGTTATCTGTAAGTGTTTCTTTTTCGATCAAACAAAGCAAACAGTAACAAATTTAAACGGCTTGAAAAAAGAAAAGAATAAATTTAACAGTTTGAGTAAATTTTAATGGTTATCTTCTTCAGCTCTGCACAATCGGTATATTTTCATCAATTTTTCTGTCTTCTCTACATCTAAACTTTTTCTGATTTTGGAACATACCAAATCATATATTGAAAAAATGCACTCTGTAGATGCTGAACAGTGTCTGCCAGAAAAACAGCTGTTTTTGGAAACGAAATCGGACATAACTTATAATGCACTTTACGTAGTGAAATAATCAAGGCATCTCTGAAATTGCTTCTTCATGCCCAATCCAATGATACCATTTGTTTGCAAATTTAATCATCTTTAAAAAAATGTTGGCATACCTACTAGTGAACTAGCAGGGCATGCACGTAAACTTGACGTGAAACTGCAGGGTTTGTGTGGGAGTGGTTTTTCTCTGTTTGCAGTGCGCATGCTTGCCAAGCCTTACCATTTAGGAGTGAACTAACCAACACATTGCAAAATCAAAGAGGAGGTACATTGTTTTACCATCAATTTTGAATGCCATAATAGGTATAACAAGTTATTATTGTGTAATTCTGAAATTAGTGATATCGCATGATGGAATAATAATAATTCACAATTTGGGGTTTTTCTGTTTTTTGAAAAAAGAACAAAATCTTGTTTCTTTTTAAAAACCCAAAAAAAACATTGTTTTTTTTAAAACAAAAAAAACAGGTGGGTTGTTTTTTTTTAAAAAAAACGGGTTTTTCTCAACCCTGCCACAACTTCTTCTATAAACCTTGCAGGCAGAGAACTTCCAGAATGCGTCTGAATTTCACAGACCACAGCTTAGTTTTTGGACGCACATCGTGGAATTGCGCCCAGAACTTTTTCTGCAAAACTCGCTGGCAGAGAACTTCCAAAATGCGTCTGAACACCACAGCAAACAGCTTTGTTTTTGAAAGCAATCAGGAAAATGTGCTCAGAACTTCTTTTGATAAAGCATGCACGGCGAAAGCTTCCAAAATGCGTCTGAACTTCACAGCACACCGGTTCATTTTTGGACACACAAATCGTGGAATTGCGCCCAAAACTTTTTCTGTAAACCTTGCAGGCAGAGTACTTTCGAAATGCGCCTGAACTTCACGGCAAACAGCTTTGTTTTTTAACGCAAAAATCGAGAAATTGTGCCCAGAACTTGTTCTGTTAAAATTGCAAGCAGAGAACTTCCAAAATGCGTCTGAACTTCACCTCAAACAGCTTAGTTTTTGGACGTATAAATCGTGAAATTGCACCCAGAACCCTTTCTGTAAAACTTGCAGGCAGAGAAATTCAGAGATGCGTCTGAATGTCACAGTAAACAGCTTCATTTTTGGATGCATAAATCGTGAAAATGTGCTCAGAACATTTATATAAAGCATGCAAGGTCAAGGTGAAAACGTTAAAAATGCACCTGAACTTCAGAGCATACAGGTCCGTTTTCGGACTCAAAAATCGAGAAAATGCACCCAGAACTTTTTCTGCAAACCTTGCAACGCGAAAACATCCAAGATGCATCTGAACTTCACAGCAAACCGCTTTGTTTTTGGACACATATATCGTAACATTGCACCTGGAACTTTTTTCTGTAAACCTTTCATGCAGAGAACTTCCAAAATGCGTCTGAACTTAGCAGCAAACAGCTTCGTTTTTGGATGCAAAAATTGGAAAAATGCACCCAGAACTTCTTTAAAAACCTTGCAAGCAGAGAATTCCCAAAATGCGTCTGAACTTTCTGTAGCCTATGCTGTGAACTGAGAACAGCTTCAATCGTGAAAATATATCCCATACATCTTTGAAAAAATATTTAAATTGTGTTTTGTAAAATTTTCTCCAGTGAAGGAAATTGTGTCCATGAAATGCAAGTGCCTATTTTCAAAATTTTTGTCGGCTGGTATGCAAAAAAGGTGTCAAAAGTGCTGTTTTTTTCGGCTCAGAAAGAACACTAGTTACAACCAATGGTGGGATTCAAATTTTTATGAGCAGGTTCTTTCACTCCAGGACTCACTAACAACAGGTTCTCTCATTATGTATCAAAGTCTCCAAAATCAAACTATGCTGGTTGGCCCGATTATCGGGCCTTGTATTATATACAAGTGTAAAGATTAATCTTTGTGTTGCCAGCCAACTGGTACAGTCTGACAATTGAAATCATTGATCTTAGTAATTGTCCCAACTTAAAAAAAGTCCAGATGATGGTTAAAACATTATTAATACTACAACATCATGCTTAATATGACCATTAAAATATACTACTAAGGAAAATGTTTTAGCTCGAGTCTGTTATTCATGATCTTTTATTGTGCAAATTTCCAAATGGCCACTTGATTGTCATTATAGTCTTCAGCATTTTTTCTTTCCAGCCTGCTGTCATCAGCACTGGATTGTATATTAATGTATTATGATTGTCATCAGCACAGCCTTTTCTTCGCCTTGTTGTCATCAGCACTTTCTCTAACGTATGCCAGCATATTTATAGATTCAGATGCTTATCAAAGAAAGTGATCTTGAAATATGTTATAGGCTATCCGCAATTTTGATTGTACGTATACAAATACAACAGTGTTAGAGTGTACTCATAGGCCTATACTGCAGCCTACGGTCGGTAGCGGGTAGCGGATATATACACTCTCTTCGTCGAAGTTGGATTTCAATCAATAAATACTCGCAGGCAAGTACACAGGCACAAAGTACGTGGAGTAAGTAGAGTTTCTTAAATCCATGGAACATACCTTGAATTCTAAACAGACTACTGTACTCATGCAACAAATAACAATGGCGCGAACTCTTCGGTGAAGCACTGGGCATCACAACGCGGAGAAGCAAATCGACAACGGAAGTCATTGGCCAAACGGTCATGGTTCAACAGGTTCTTGACCTTGTGTGCCGGACAAGAGATGAGCACGGACAAGACTGGATCGGACTGGATCAAGCTGACGCCAATTTTGACAGGATCAGGACTGTATCCGACTGCAATTTGTTTGAAAATTGGCGGATCACGACTGGATCGGACTGATAAAATTTATTTTAGTTTAATGTGATGATTCTGAGCATATCCAAAACTTTATTGTGATCCGATTTCACAGATTTGCTAAATGGTCGTGTATATACAAAACTTCAAACATGCTGGCAGTGTATATTTTGCCATAGAAAGATGGTAGTGTATATTTTTCCATCAATAGCAAAAGCTCTGCTGGGAATATTTTGGAATTCGAACTGTATCCACCGTTGTCCACACATGACGTTGAGTTCTAGTGGCAACGTAAACATAGTTGAGTGGTTAGTGTCCATGCCTGTCGTGCGAGTGTTCGCTGGTTCTGCTCTCACCATTTCGTTTGGCTTAGCTAGTAGAGATTACACCTTTGATATGAGTGCTTTCTAGGTACTTTTTGAAAAGGTTTTGGTTTAGGGTTTACGTTTCGGGTGTGTGTTCAAATTTCGGTTTAGAGTTTACATTTAGGGTTTAGGTTTAGGGATTAGGTGTCGGGTTTAGATTTTGGGTTCAGCATTTAGGTTTAGGTTTTAAGTTTAGGTTCAGGTTTGGGTTTCGTTTTGGGTTTCAGTTTTGGGTTTAGTTTTGGGTTTAGGTTTCGGGTTTGGGTTTAGGTTTGGGTGTAGGTTTTGCTTTTATGTTTAGGATTTTAGGTCATATTGCGAGGAACTTACGCTAATCCAAGTGTATTGTCCTTTCACTTGACCATGTTAACCAACTGGATTCTTCTAATGGTAAAATAACTCCAGCAGTGCTTTTGCCTTTGATGCCAAATAGACACTTGTCAAATTTTGGAAATACCAAAAGGCTGTGCCTATTTTGCCTCATGAGGCAAAAGCACTGCTGGAACTATTTTGACTTCTCCTTTTGGCTTAAGCCAAAATAGCTAGCTTTAGTAGTTATTTGGCCTCATGAGGCAAAATACATGATTTTATATTGGCGGATCAGGACTGGATCCGACTGATGATTTTCAAAAAATTTTGCGGACAGGACTGGATCGGATTAAATTTTTGCGGATCAGGATTGGACTCGGACTGTAAAATTTGTCAGTCCGCTCATCTCTGGTTCCGGAGTCGAAACCGGCAGGATTCTGCACTTTTTTTCGGACATGGATCCGGTCCCGGAGTGAAAATTTGTGAAATGCCGGAACGGAAGTGAATTTCCAATTTCCGCAGTAGCAGGAGTTTGCGTGGTCATTTCTTAAGTACAATCATGGGTAAATTCCAGAGGTGGTCACAGAACCGCAGGGCCGGAGTCGAATCCGGCAGGATTCTGCGTTTTCTTTCGAACCCGGAGTCAAAATTTTTTGAAAAACCGGACCCGGAGTCTCTTTTCTAGTTCGGCAGTAGCAGGAGTCTTCGTGGTTATTTCTAAAGTAAAATTAATCGCAATTTTCGGTTGCCTCGATTGAACCGGAGTCTGAACAAAAGTCGGAATCTGACATTTTAAAAGTTTCCAGACCCGGATTCAAAAATTTTGCAACAGGAGCGGGGTCGGAGTCTGAAAAAGTAACTCCGGCCACCTCTAGTAAATTCCCAGTTGGATCGATGGCAACCGGAGTCTGAACACGAGCGGATTCTCAAATTTAAAAAATTCTGGTCCAGGAAGCGGATTCAACAATTTTGGAACAGAAGCGAAATCGACCGGCCACCACTGCTTTCCAAAGATGAGCGACTGAGTGTCTTCAGCCAACGATCTTGTTTTGAGATCAACAGTACAGATTTTTTTAATTCAGTCAAAGTCCAATTCAAGTCCGAAAATTAATAAAATAAAGCTTTTCAAGAACAAAAATCCCACAATTTCTTTCCATCAAATCAGTCCAAACTCGCTTCTGATCCCAAATTTTTGAGGCAATTTCCAGCCCCGTGTCAAGCGAAATTTCAGACCTCAGCGAATTTTCTGACCTATCACTGTTTGTCAGCTTTTTTTTCTCAGATTAAAGAAAGGAAGCTAGGCGATTACTTTGTGTGTTGTGTAAATTAAAAATGTTTGGTTCGATGTCAGATACCCACAACAAGCTATAGTAGCCTATGGAAATAACTATAGGCTAATGGTAATGGTTTATTGTTTCATATGACTCAGACAACAAGCTGAAGCACCATAAAAGCCATCGCATTAAGTAAATCAACCATCAGGGAACATTAGAGCAAATGAGAACACAATGGCACAATAGCTGATCAGCGTAAACAAAGAGTGGGGCTGTGTCACATAGGATTGGTGAAGGCCCATAGCGGTCATCTAGTCAACCAAACCCGTTAACCCCTGTCAGGCCACATAGGTGCAATTGTAACTTTTGCGTTTTCAAATTGCCGTAGAGTTTTCGTTAGAAATCGTAGAGAGCTCAAACTTCGTGACATCTCCACATTTTTAGGTTAGATTATGTTTGCAAAATTGCAGAAAAAAAATTTTTACCTGTTACTGGGGGTAAGATAACATGGCATAAAGAAGCTTTAAACTGCAGAAAATTGACATTCTGTCCTTTACTCAGTACAGCATTTGAATTGCTAGATCATGAAGCTCGAAATTATTGGGTCTGAAAGGTCATTAGGCCTATGCATTATTGGGAGTAGCTAACGTATTGATCGATTTTCAGCTGCCTGAGTAAAGCAATGTTGCAAAAATTGTAATGATTTTAAGGATGAGAGCTGCACACATTTACATCGGAAATTTCTTTTATTTTCAGCAGCGCATTAGCTGTGTTACGAACTTGCGCGCGGCGGTTTGTTAGCCTTCGGTAGGCAATGGCTGAGCAAGATGAGCATGATGGTGAACTATCCCAACAATTGTATGTTGGTGCTGACTCTGATAGGCTGTTGGATAAGCCTAAAGATAGAAAAGCAAGATGTGATGAATTTGCATCTGGAAGTAACAGTGAAAGTTCTGAACATGATAATCT
>Ga0210059_1015040_pt1 | contig 11352 bp, 7 predicted proteins | sample Ectturendosymbi2_FD_188042 | JGI IMG/M metagenome (GOLD analysis project Ga0210059, IMG submission 188042) | Ecteinascidia turbinata endosymbiont from Florida, USA - Sample 2 (SPAdes) (version 2) | ecosystem: Host-associated > Tunicates > Ascidians > Unclassified | place: Key West, Florida... | reverse complement strand
AGCGTTTCTGGTTCAAAAGTTATGATCTAAAATAAACAAATTAATTAATTATCTAATTAGCTAATTATTCAAATATTTTTACTAACTAACATCACAACTTTTGAACCAGAAACCCCAACAGGTCATCGCTCTGAGTACCCCCCAACTTTTAAAGTCGAATGCAGTTCTACTTTCCGCAGTGTAGAGGGAAGATAGAGTTGTTGCTAACAGTAAGTTATCATTCAGTCTGTACATCTCCCTTGCCTGACGCATGCCCTTCGGCAATGTTAAACGTTACTTATTGATAATAATGGTCATACGCAGTAGCACATGTAGTACTAAATCAAGAAGTTGGCAACTCTCTATTGAGGAAGAGACAAGCTGTACTAATTAGGGTGACGCAGGCCCTCGCTGAACTTGGAATGCTCCAAAGTCTCATCTCGACTGTGAAGGAGACAAGCGAGCAAAACGTGACTGCACGTCTGGATACGAGAAAACACATGTATCCGTTGATACTGCCGACACTCGATTAATCCTGAAAGTACCTAAACAAAAACCCTTTAAGTCCCGCGTGCGCCACGTTTCTTGCTGAACTTGGCAACACCATAACTCGCCAGCCGATTGAACTAGAGAGCTGTTCAAACCCTCTGCAGATTCGGGAAGCCTTCAGTTTAGATTAAAAAAAATTGAGATGCTTTGGATTTTTGTTTTTTGTGGGTGACGCCATAATTGCGGTAAGTTTTGCGGTTTTTTTGGATAACGTCATCGGCCGACCCAACGAGCCGATTTCGTGGTTCAAAGTTTTACTGGAAACTAGGCTATAATCCGAGTCTTTAGAGGGTTTTAATCTACTTCCTAGTGTTTCTGGTGCCAAAATTGATGGCCACAAAACCGCAAGGGATTTTAATTAATTTATCTGCGTATTTTGGCCATCAAATTTGAACCAGAAACGCTAGAAATACACCAAGGCCTCTAAAGACTCGTATTATAGCCTAGTTTGTAAAAAAACTTGAGCCAAAAATGGCTCGTTGGGTTGCCGCCCAGGGCAAGTGACCTCGGCAAAAAATGCAAAAGCTTACCTCAATTATGACGTCACCCACAAAAAACAAAATTCCAAAACATCTCAATTTTTTTTAAATCTAAACTACAAGACTTCCCGAGTCTTTAGAGGGTTTGAACAGCTCTCTAGCTCAATTGAATGGCGAGTTATGGTGTGGCAAAATTCAGCAAGAAAAGCAGCGCACGCGGGACTTTGAAGGGTGTAAAGCAATCCCCTCATCGTTTACATTCATGGACAATGCCGTCTTAACTCATGGGTCCGCCGAAGAGCACTTGTCCAGTTGTATATTGAGACTACTTTGCGAAGGTTGATCACAAGTAAAAATTAACCAACAAACAAGATAACTATGCATAAAGGTTGATTCGATCTCTTGAAACGTCATATAAGCCGAAATAACAATCCAGTGCTAGTGCGTATAAGATGCACATACATTCTCTAAACCAGGGGTCACCAACCTTTTTGAAACTGAGAGCTACTTCTCGGTACAGATTCATGCGAAAGACTACCGGTTTGATACACATACTTCTCAAATAAAAATTTTCTCAAATTTATCTTCAATTTTGTTATCATTACGGTAATCAAAATTAAAGATATTCATCAATGTGAGGGCAGTGATCATTTTGATGCTATTGTCAGAACAAGCCGCGTGCGACCCACGATGCCCGTGTGGGCGACCTGGTGCCCGCGGGCACCATGTTGGTGACCCCTGCTCTAAACTTTCTGTTATAATCACGCTAACGGAAAGGTTTTGCTTGCCCTTCAAGTTTTCTGTGACATTTTGCTTTAATAATTGGTATTCTGGTGGCATGTAGTAATTTGCCTCTTCAGGCTTCTGAACAGCAATCTGCATTTTCATGCTGAGCCTTTTAAGCAGCTGGATGCATTCTATTCGCTGCTCATTTCGGAGACATGGTAACCGTTGGGCGGAGATATCCACAAGTTTAGGCAGATGGACGAAGCGATATAGATCGCGAACAGTAATTCAGCTTGAAATTAAAACTTTGTTAAACAAGGCTGTGCACTTGTTTCAATATCAGCCGTCTCGTGGATGAGCTGGGGATCTTCTTCTTCTGCTTCATTTCCTGATGTAAGATGGACACCAACTAGCAATTTGTAGATCACGGTGCCTGTTAAGCTTCCTATGAGTGGACCGACTATCGGGACCCACCACCACGATTTGCCGTCAGGTTCCCTGAAAGAGAAAGTCGCAATTGTACAATGTATTACATCGCAATATGAGTCTCAGCAGACATACGTAAATACAGCGTCGCCCCATCCAGCGAAGTACGTGAAGAGCCGAGGACCAAAGTCGCGAGCAGGGTTGATTGCGTAACCGCAGTTCACACCGTAAGCCAACCCTGAAAAATTCAAGACTTTTCTAAACAAACGAGTAGTATTTGTTTGCAACGCTCAAATGACAATTCTAAACAATCGAAGGAAAGAAAGTTTTACTCAATCTCTCACAAGCTAGCGTATAACAACCTTTAATTAGGCAGCACTTTGCTTCATGTTTGAAGGGAGTCTTAACGAGCGTCCGCCGATTAGCAAACCTTTTCCAAATGAGCTGCGCCGAAACTTAGAGTGCGAATATTTTTTTATCCCAATTATTGCTTGAGCTACGAACAGACTGTTATCCATAAAATTCACTTTGTTCTTTAATGACTAATATTATAGTTCTTTACCGAAAAAGGCTTCTCCATTTGTCAATAGTTTTGCTGATAAATATGCTGCAATCACAATAGAATAAGCTGGTCATGCTTAAAGAAATAGAACATTTCTCACCGATGGCGAAAACCAATAGACCGACCATGAACGGTTGAAGACCTTGCACGATCTGGTTGTTTCTTTTGTCAGACAGAGCAAAGACTATTCCAACCAACAACGATGTTCCAAATATCTTAGAACAGATTGAGGAAGCGAAGTTAATCATTAAGATAAACTAGCCCAAAAACTAAATTAGTTTAATTACTCCTGATGCTGCTTCAGTAACTCCAAAAGTTTAGCCATGTTGGTCTAGCGCAGATGTTCCCAACCTGAGGTACATTTGCCTATCTGAACGGGTACATTTAAGGCTGGCAAAAATATATTTATGTATTGCTTCCAAATATTTATACATTTTCAGTTCATATTCTTTTCAACAATCATTATATGCTTATTGTAAAATATATCTATGGTTAGTCATAAAGATTTTGTCATAGCAAATTTTAGGGGTACATGCTCATATGTCAAATTGCTGAATGGGTACATGGTCAGAGAAACATTGGGAAACCCTGGTCTAGCGGAACAAAATAATTACATTTTAAATGGAAATTTTAGTGGTTCGCACCTAGATTTGGACAATATTAACAAGCCCACTTGACCAGAATGTCTCAGCAGATATTGACGAAGCAAGTCCTGACGGCTACACCCACGGAAAAAATGGCTCAGAGGTTGACCAAGGACCAAATGGCGTGATTACGTCTGCGAACTGGTTTGGTCCCCTCTTTGTGTGGAGTCAGCGGAACTATCACAGTTTGCTGAAAACGCGATGTTTATCCTGACCTCCTTGGGCTGCTACCCTCGCAACCCTCCTGAGAATAAAAGCGGGTGTGAAAAGTAAGTCAGTCAACAGGCCCAAAGTCAAGTTTCATAGCAATGAATGAACCTGAGGTAAGAGCGCAGTGTCGTGAAGCTACCAGTTGCAGAATAAGTTCATGAAACTCATCTAACGATGCGTTCAAGTAAATTTACCAAGCAAAACTCAGTTTTCCTTACTTGATCCCAAAGTCCACCTGAAATTGAAAGATACCGTTGAGGATAAGTGCAAAAAATCCCTCCAGTACCCACTGGTCCCAGAACACTCCGGTTCCCACCATCAAATGCGTTTAAAGCATCTAAAACCAAAAGATATTTCCTGTACAGCATACCTTTCATCAATCAAAAATCTTAGCTCATGAACTAATCTTTTGTCTCAACTTATACGACACAAAAACGCCGTGCTGGCAATGTACCTACGCGCAGAATAGCAGCTGAGAATAAACACACGAAACGCTTTCTTTAAAATTTGGAAAGAAATATCCATCATTCTTTCTGCAACTTTCGAAACACTTCGCTCAATATTTCAGATTAATGCCGTGCTCAACAGAACCGTTCGATTTTTAAAAAATTACGTAACCCAATGCTTTCGTCTGTGTGCGTTTGCAGACTTTTGCTCCGATCGTTTTTAAGCCACACTGTTTCTTGCGAAGCTTCACGCATCGCTGTGCAAAAGCATGCGAAGCTCGTAGTTTTACCAGTGTCTTTTAGTGGCTGGGAAATCATCATTCGCGTTTTCATGGCAAGGTTCTTCAACCTGATCCATCACGAAACAGTTATGGTCTGCTACGTAAGTACTTCCAATCGACAACCCTAATGCTCACAAAAATATCATAACCCAACTTGTGTTTAATTGGGATACATCCAATAAATCTCTAAAATTATATAAATATGTAAAGACCTGTCAGTTAAGTACTGAAACAAACTTGGCAATTTTCAGATGTAGCGCACCAGCAGCAAATGAACCAACTTGCACTGACTTACAACATAATAAAGGTAATAAGTGTTGCTCGCATAAGCATAAAAGACTTACCGTAATACACTGAGTAAACCGCTGCACCTGATACAAACGCTCCAAGAACCTGAGAAAAAATGTAGCAAGGAAGCTTGTAGAAAGGCAATTTGCCAAACAAACAGAATGCCGTTGATACTGCAGGATTGATGTGTGCCCCTGCGCAAAAATTCAATGTTCGTTAAAAATCTTTAGCAGCTTCTGGATTCACCTAACCCCAGAATCGCCTGAGTTTAGATGTATGCCAACGAGGAAAAGAAAATGTCATCGCTCTACATCGCCAGAAACATTTAGAACAGTCCTTTTTGCCGTAAACTATGTTACAATACGCGAGACAAACCATCTCAGTGAAGCTTTCTATTATTTTTTTTGGTTTATCACATTCACAACATGTTTGTGAAAAATTAACTACTGTCCAGGTTGCAGGAATTACTCCTTTCTCCTTTGCCACGTCATGCACTGAGTGATCTTATTTTTGAATAAAGCATTGAGTGCTGCTGCCCTGCAACATCTACCTGATGTTCAGAATATTGAATATCACGCTGTTAGCAAATCAAGTGTTATAATTTTACTTATTCCCATTTTGTATTTGCCCTTTTCCCTGGTCAATACATTATTATAAAACATATCTATCCATGAGCAGTGATGACAATATTTGGGTGTTAAATTATTTCCTGCAAAAAGTGGCAAAGCACTTTTTCTTCTTCACGTGAATTGGGAGCAGGTTTTGTATCTAACTTCAACAAAACAGAGTAATGTAAAGGACTGTATTCATCAGTTCAATCAAGCAAATTGTCGGGTAAACATCAGAATAGCTATGTAAACTTGCAAAATGCCATATTTTGAAAAAGCAATAAAGAAATAAAATTCTGAAAAGATGTAATTAAATAGATTAGAACAACAATCCAATAAGCACCGTAATAAGAAGAGCGCACTCGTGTCTTTTGGCCTGATAGATCTTGGAATTTATTGTGTCAATCACAAGCCTTATGCGAAACGTGAGTCTGTGCGAGTGGGTTGCCTCATGGCAGTGCTGCAAAAATTGGGCGATCACGAGAAATAGGGCAGTGTTTACCAATTTCTAAGGCAAAACGTCTGTTTGAAGACAAAAGAGAGAAAAACAGGGCAGAATTAAACGTAGAAATTCGGAAATAATGTGCATAGCTTTTATAAAACGGTGAAGTGTTGACGTTTTTCGGTAATTCCAGTTCACAAAAACTCGGTGACCATCGTTTGGTATCCAGAAAATTACAAAAATTTCTGCAAACTTTTTTAGTCATAGCCACCATCAGATATTTGGGTTTCACAAAATTTTCAAGGAAAATAGTCTCCGACACTCCTGATAAAAAGTTTTCCGCATGCCTGTGGTGTCGACTAGTCAAGACCACGAACATTGTTGCCTTTTAGCAAAATTTTTCCTAGTTTACTGCTAGTAATGTCATTTCCGCCCCAATATAAAGTGAAAAAGAAATTGGGAGCAAATCCAACATGTTATGAAATTGCGCATTGGGAAAAAGTCAAGATATGGCTAGCTGTGAGGGGATTCAACAAGCATTGTTGTTTTATGTTTATTTTGCAACAATGAGAAAAAAGACGATGCTTCAGTTGAAAGAGGTTTGAAAAACGGTCCATTTCTGCCTACTGACAGACCACCATGCCAACTACCGGATCCTTTTTGCAGTGTGAACAACAGTGGTTGAAAGGGGGTCCTCTGATGACGTCATCATCATATTTAGCCAACCGTGACAAGACCTTTTGATCAAAGGGGATATGCGGGCCACCCAAGGATACGTTCCTGATGCTACGGCATGACTGACATAATAGAAAATGCCAAAGGGTATTCATGTTACACAACTTTAAAAACACTGAAAGTTGGGAAGACAAAGCTAGCAACACATAGAAGTTAAGTGATATCATCGCCCCCTGCTTCTCTAATTTTGCGACCCATTTCTCTGCATTAACCATCAATAAACTAGAACGTTTATAACACACTGCTCCCCCCCTAGAAATGCTTGGTTTCCTGAATTTGTTCACAGCCATGCCCTCAAGGGACATCATGAAACCACAGGCAACAACCAAGCAGATTCAAAACACTAAATTTGTTTTAAATTTCATCCTATTAGCTGTATTCAAGAACATGCAGCATTAAACAAAGAATAGTAGACAGCAATTTGCAATAGACTTAATGAAAAAGGCAAATTGAGCTTGATACAGACTAATGGAGTGCAAAAGTTGTTTATATTAGAACACAATGAAACTTTTGGGATTTCATATGCACCACATATGCTTTTAAAGCAGGGGCCTCTTTTTCACAGTCGTCCACGTTATATCATGAGAAGCTTCATTCTCTGACAGTGCAAAATACCATTTCGTATGAACGTTTGCTCTTACTTGATAGGGTGTTTTCAGAACTTTTTGGAATAAATTTTATCTTACAGTTTATTTAAGGTATGGAAGTTGGTGTAAAGGTTTTCCTTATTTACACATCAGAGATGCTGAAGGGGACCCTTTGAAACCAGAGTAGTTAACACATTGCAGTAGCGGTTGGGGACCCTTTTGAAAGCTAGTACTTACACATTACAATTGCTACTGGGGGTCCCTTTGAAAAGCAGAGTACTTACATTTTGCTGTTGCTGTTGGAGGCTCTTTGAAAGAGTACTTACACATTGCAGTTGCTGTTGGGGGACACTTCAAAAACAGAGTACTTACTTATTACAATGGCTGTTGGAACCCCCTTTGAAAGCAGAGTACCTACCTAATACAATTGCTGCTGGGGGCCCTTTTGAAAGAAGAGTTCTCACATATTGGAGTTGCTGTTGAGGACTCGTTAGAAAAGCGAAGTACTTATTTATGATCTGCTTCACAATATCTTATATGAGTGGATCTGGATAATGTTGTTTGTCCAAAAAGAGGAAAATTTACGCGCAAAACACCTTGAGGGGAACCCTAAAAGGGGGGAATCCGAGGCAAGTGCCTCGCTCGTCTCCCCTTAACCACACCACTGGCGAATAACACATGGGCAGGTATTTTTTTCCATTTTCACTGATCATGTGCAATGGTATTTTCGTAAAAAGTGACTTTTAAAATCTTTACTTTCTGAAAAACCTTTACAATAAAAAAACAACGAAGAACTGTACTAACCCGAAACGCTGCCGCTAACGAAACAAGCCATTGTTACGCCCATTCCGTAAGCCCAATTAATAGAAATCGTCCCTCCATACTCTTTGTTGCTCAAGACGCTTTGTGCCACAGAACCGTTGCCGAAAACCTACGGAATGAAGAACATTCATCTATTTGCTTAAATTGGGTTCCTTCTCCAATGATAACAATAGCTGATACAGCAGATAAGTCAAGAAGGTACTTGACCATTGATAAAAGCACACGAACAAAATATAATGCGTTGTAAAGAAAAGTTACGTAGAGATTCTTTTCCTTTTTTGCGGCAAAATAAAACGTTTTTAATTTTTAGCAACATCAATTTTAAATGGATAAGAAATTCAACCGGTTGCATTTGCGTTTTGTGCTGTACGTCTAAAACCATAAGTTATGTACGCCTAACGCTCTTCATTAGTTTACAGTTCTGAGACGCCAACGTAACTCTCGGGCGGGTATACCCCAGAATGAGATCACTTTGCTGTTGTAGTCCTAAAAACTCCAAAGTAAATGGCGTAGGTGTATACCCTTTAAAGAACAGAATTTTCGTAAGGTATATTTATTTTAGTCAAATTTAGGAATAACTACATCGTACGCCCACATACACCCTTGTAACACGCCTCCGGTTTCACATGACCGAGCAGCAGCAATGATCATGTCTACAAGCTGGAAGACATGATGGTTTGTGAAACCATGCCTGTGTATCGTTTATTATGAGTTTTTTTGCGAGCTGTCTTGCCCAAATAGTTCCTATAAAGTTTGGCTCATTGTACAGGTTTGGTGTATCACTACACTTCACCAACTTCCAACTGTTCAAGCGACTTTGCTAAAAAATATTTCGACAACCTGGTGTAGAGTAGACTTTTTTTATACGCAGTACTTTTGCATCGCATCATCGTCAGAATTATGTCGTAATTTTGTGGTGATAACAAAATGTTTCCTCACAAAGGCAATTATCTTGCATTACCCAAATAGTGTTACATTTTTATAGAACAGCGTGTGTAACACTTTAGTGTCAAACTTTTTGGGCCAGACTTACGAGTAGTAAAGGAAGTGGTTCTCAGGTCTTGTTAGGGACTTTGATAGGCGGCGAACCTGTAACTGTCAGCACCCGGGATGTCAGCATGTGGTTACAACTTGCACTCCCTCGGACGGGATCAGCACGGCAACCCTTCAGAAACCTTACAAGCCTTGACTTGTCATCTAGCAGTTGTGGTTTTGTCGTACTGTCAGCAACGTTATGAGGCTGTCATTTGCCTAAGTCTACCAACCAACCCTGGACAGTCTCATGCGGGGGTAACTTGCACACCCCCTGGGACGCAGTGGCCGGGGTGAGTCTGCAGAAATGTTACAAGCCTTGGGCTGTCACCTAGCGGTTATGGTTTAGTCGTGTTTATCTAGGCCTAACGTCAGCAACGTTATGAGGCTAGCATTTGCGTAAGTCTACCAACCAACCCTGGAGAGTCAGCATGCGGGGGTAACTTGCACACCCCCTGGGACGCAGTGGTCGCAGTGGGTCTGCAGAAATGTTTCAAGCCTTGGGCTGTCACCTAGCGGTTATGGTTTAGCCGTGCAATTGCCTAAGTCTACCAACAAGACTTGGACAGTTAGCATACGGGGTTAACTTGCACTCCCCCCTCGGATGCAGTGGTCGCGGTGAGTCTACAGAAATATTACAAGGCTTGGGCTGTCACCTAGCGGTTGTGGTTTTGTCGCATTGTTACCAGAAGGTTTTGAGGCTGTCAACTAGACGTTATGCCCCCGCATGCTGACCACTGGGTTTGCTGGAAGTAAAACTATTCATTTCGCGTCGGAATTGTAATGTTTGTTGCTTAACCTATCCGGTTTGCTTAAATGAACTCCTGGTCAGCTTATGCTGCCTATTGCTTTAAAAGGAGAAACACCTTCATAATTGATAATTTAAATTTTGATTAACCTGTCCTGTTTGGTTTGGTTGGTAGTACGACTATTGACTTCGCATCGAAATTTGAATTTTTTTTTATAACCTATTCTGTCTGCTTAAATGAACTCTTGGTGATGTATGCTGTGCATTTCCCTTAAAGAAAAACACCCTAATTGTTCAAAAGACATTTTGCAAAAGGCGAAATCATTCACAAATGCAAAGGAGTAATGGCAACACGACGCTTCAAATAAAACAACGCAGTTCTCGAGCTTAATGAATCGCTGGTAAGCTTATTCTGTCCATTTATGACAATACAGTGTTTTTTTGGCGAAACTCGCGAAAATCATTCACAAATGCAAAGAAGTAATGGCAATACGACGATTCACATACAAATAAAACAACACAGTTCTTGAGCGTAATGAACCACTGGTCACCTTATTCTGTCCATTTCAGAAAGTTAAGCATATTTTAAATGGTGAAACTCGCGAAATCATTCACAAATGCAAAGGAGCAGTGGTAACACCGTCTTCACATACGCGACGGTTCACATACAAATAGGATGAAGCGGTTCTCGTCTGAGCATAAGAGTAAATTTGGTTGTTTTTAAAACGAAACGCGGTGTTAGTTCCTGAACCGTCTGTTTGTTTTTTTAGCACGTTGAAGTAAGAGTCAAAAGTGAAACGGTTTTGGCGTTTATTTAAACCTTTGGAAGTTTGTTTGTTACCACGCCCTTGAACAGTGGGGTCCCTGGAAGACAGACAGAAATATGTTTTAGGACATAAACACACCATCCCATCCCCGCTCCACTCGAGCTTGAAAAGACCTGGTGTACGTTTGTCATATCGTTGGCGCTCTAAGCAACACGGTTGAGGAGAACAGGCAAGCCCGCGAACTTTGTTCGCAATGAAATCACGCCGGTGTTCATCGCAAGCTTGTGCTGGGAGCCAAAGATGTAAATTGTTGTAAAAATCTGTGCGTTTTTCAATTTTAACAGCCTCTTCAAGAGACGAAGTCGCGCATGCAAAATAACAAGAATCAGTGTCCATTTCCATTAATGCAAACGATTTTCAATCGAGGTAATAATCAAGAAAATCGTAGTAGAATTGGAGCATCCTAAGTTTTGCGTAACCGTAGACAAAGAACCCAATTTGAAGTGGAAGATCTAGTTTGACAATTTCTTTGAAAGACTTTACCTCATACAAGTCGTTTGAAAGAACATTCAACTGGGTGAAACGTTTGCTGTTGATGGCATCATTCACTGTTTCATCGTTGCAATAACTTACAACTCTATGCTTGGACTTGTCTGTAATTGTCTTACCATGACTGGAATTGCCCATAAGCTTCGAAGATTCTGCAAGAATTGACTTGGATGGATCTGCATCTCCTGCGCGCCTCGCGTCAGGAACGCTCTGCCCAAAAGCCTCGAAGCATTTGCTTGTTTGGTACTCGACAAACTGATAAATTCGAGTAACCTGTAAACCGTGTTGCAAATACTGTTGCGGCCAGTGGCCCAACTATATTGACAAGTACGTACGGACTGGAACCAGTGCTTTGTAATGGACTGCTCATTGAGCCATCCGGCTGGGCACAAACCGTTCACATGTTCACACAGCGTTTTACGTAACACGTGACTCAATATTCACGCCGTTCGTTGAATGCGTTTTTCTGCTC
>Ga0210059_1015039_pt1 | contig 11352 bp, 7 predicted proteins | sample Ectturendosymbi2_FD_188042 | JGI IMG/M metagenome (GOLD analysis project Ga0210059, IMG submission 188042) | Ecteinascidia turbinata endosymbiont from Florida, USA - Sample 2 (SPAdes) (version 2) | ecosystem: Host-associated > Tunicates > Ascidians > Unclassified | place: Key West, Florida... | reverse complement strand
TCATGATTAACCGAGTTTTGTAAATTTCCCAGATTGTTGTCGCTTTGAAGTAAAACTGTATCATCAGCAAAAAGTATACTTTTCATAGAGTTTGACTTTGGTAAGTCATTTATAAATATTAAAAAAAACAACGGGCCTAAAATTGATCCCTGGGGGACCCCAGATATAATTGAATTTGAAGATGATTTAATATTTCCCCCTTGAACGCACTGTTTTCTGTTGGAGAGATAAGACTGTATTAGTTTGAGCGCATTTCCTCTTACGTGACAGATCTAGGCTGCATTTGTAAGTGCATATACAGCCATAAAACGATAATTGGTTAATTAATTACTTCCGTTGTTTTTTGGCCATAACTTGCCAACCACAAATCCTATAAAGGCAATCAAGGGCTCTAAAGACGGGGATTTTCGCCTATTGTATATTACAAGAAAGAAACAAAAAAATGCCTCTTGCGGTTGGGCCCCACGGCCCGATGACGTCATCTAGAAAACCCTAAATCTACCCCAGTTATAAGGTCACCCACAAAAAAACAAATCCAAAACTTCCCAATTTTGTAGTCGAAACCACAAGATTTTCAACATCTTTTGACGGTTAGAATAGCTCTGTAGCTCAATCGCTTTGCGAGTTATGATGGCACAAGACCGTGCAAAAAGTGGCGCACGCGCGTACTTTAAGGGTTTGACACGGGATTCTCGACTATCATTATTTTTAAAAGAACGCTTTTTTTACAATACATTTATTTTCGTGGTATTTTCTTTATAGTTTAATGTTCCCACAATGGTTGGTCTGAAAATGTTTCAGTATATAAACGTACTCTTTCTGAGCATAGTTTGTAGGCCTATGCTAAGCATTAGCAAATTAACCTACGTTAAATGAAAAACGATAGCTTCAGTGTTTAATGTGAACGGACTTTTCTTAAACTCTAAAAAAATTATGTAAAATTTCAATTTTACATGTTGTATATCAATTTCTGAAGTGAACAACATCTTTCCATACAATTTGATGGTATTTGCCACAGTAGTACAGTATTGCCTGTATGAATGTCATACTTTGCGGGCGGGATTCACTTCATTTTGCAACAAACATTCTCTGACTTGCCTGAACCTCTTCAAAAAATTTCTCACTACATTCTCGACTACTAAGTCTGCGGATGAGAGATGACCTCGCGATTAAGTCGCTGGCCGTTGTTCGAGCCAATCGTAGTCCGCTGATGAAATAATGTGTCTGTTCAATACAGCTCCCGTGACTGCGAAAGGTTCGCTAGTTTACAATGTCACTCTCTTGTCGATTTCTATGATTTTCTGCATTTTGCCTGCAATAGCCTACGGTACTGTAATAGTTCAGACAATAACCCCACCTACGCCGATTGCATGGTTACTTGCCAAAAGAAATGCTCAGATCGCGTTTAGGACGACGGAAGACGCTAAGTATGGAAATACGACAGTGGCGCAGCCAGAAATTTTGTTCGGGGGACCATGACCCCTTCGGCCTCACATTGGCTGCGCTACTGAAGTATGACGAAGCAAAGGAAAGGAAGAGGGAAAACGGAGAGACAATGAGTGTTTTTAAGGCACAAGTAACGATTTGCCCTGATATGAACTTCGCTGAAGGAAAACAAGAGTAACTACCAGAGTCATTATAATTTGAGAAGTTCTGCGTTAGTTCTTTTTGCAGTTACTGCAAATTATATGTGTTCAAAATACCGGCTTCATGCACTGATTTTAAAAATACCGGCATCTTACCGGCTTCTGCTAAATTAGCAGTAATATACCGGCCAGGCCGGTGAAATACCGGCCATCTGGCAAACCTAGTGATAGCAGGTGGAAATGCGTCACGACAGTTGTGGAATAGGGCAGCGCTGTGATGCGTGTCACAAGACTCGTTCGTTCGCATTTTCAGTCGATGTAGTGATTTACGCATGGGACCAGATATTTTTACTGCTCGGCAGATACAGGATTCGCAATGCGATTGAAGATCAAAGCCTCTCCACTACAATATACGAAAGTCTACTACAGAAAATACGATCGATTAGTAGTGAACACATCAAGAGTAAATTGATGAGATGATAACAATACCTCATCAAACTAGTTAAATAGTATTTAACAACAGAATCAATGCACTTTGGGTAATGCAAACGTTCAAGAAAAACGAAGAATACCGACAATGTTTCCTAGTACCTGAGAAGCACATTTTTATATTGGACTGTTAGGAAGTCCCAAACAGAATATTTTTTATTTCTAATGTAGTTTGTGACCAGATTTTTTAGCACTGTACTTCAACATTTTCGTACCTGGATTGTGCCTTCTATAATAGAAATTGTCGAGTTTTAATATGCCTCTTAGTATATGGATGAACACCTGCGTGATGAGTTTGAAATAATTTTTAAATGTTTTTATTTAAAAAAAATAATAATTTAAAAAATAAATACGTTTTAATTGTATAATTTCCTGTGTGTTATGAATGCTTGTAAATGTTGAAATTCCAGACGAGTTCAAACATCTCATCGCGCCTTTTAGAACTACCGATATTGGCTCTACATGGCATAAAGCTTTTCTTCCCCGGGCCATAATTCCATATTTCACTCAACGATAAAACATGCAAAGGGCTTGTTTACTCACATAATGCTCGACTTTGCTGCACATTGCACCAAAATATTCGAATAAAGAATGACGCAGCCGTTCACAGTGTCGTTTTCCCGTCTACAATTACACCAAGATACTTGTAGCTCAGAACTCTTTTAATACGCTTGTCGTTTACATTTATTTTAAAGGAAGATGTGTTAAGGTGTTTACTTGTGATTAAAATGAGCAAACACGCGACTTCGGATGAAACCACATTTCAGTTTTCGAAAACGTGCTTTTCTAGACACTGAAGACAGAATGCGGAGATATTTTTGAACCGCAGCTTCAAACCGGCATCGAACAAGACTCCCAACTTCCTCACTACATACTCTATTTGACATATGGAAAATGCAATGATCTTTCACGCAATCCACAAGTACAGAACAATATTATTAGACATCGACCGATATGACTTTTTTGGGGACGACAACCGATATTTCCAAAATTTTTATATGACGTTTTGTGCTTCATTATCGAAAATATAATTCATTCTATCCCTTACCTTTTTTCAAAAACTTCAAAAATTAGGATGAACTAAAATTTTTCAAATTACAGCAATTTCAATATTTTGCTATGATTTTTAATTCATCTGATTAATGGTGATGCTTTAGTTTGGCTGCGATGGCCGACGTGTGCTTCATGGTTCATCTTGTCTGCTTGTTTAAGAAAACACACCTGATAGCGTTGCTGCAAGGTAACTGTCTTGACTTGCTTCGTTGTGCTGTTGTGCTTTCTTGCGTAAGTTGTCTGGATGCGTGAGGAATATAACAGCGTTCTGTCAACACCTACTGAGGCCGATAAAATCGGCCGTTTTGGCCGACACCGATATATCGGCAAAACCCAAATATCGGCCCGATATATCGGTATATCTCTAAATTTTATACGAGTGATATAACTGCCGGTAAGGAAATACTATTGCTTCCAAAAGAGTAATACAGTATGTATAAAAGATCGGAAGCATGCGCTCCTGCAGTTTTTAGGCTGATGCTTGATGCAAGTGTTTTGGCCAAAAAGTAACTAGTCTCCACAAAGTAACTAGTCTCCACAAAGTAACTAGTCTTCACAAAGTAACTAGTCTCCACAAAGGTGAGGGAGTTGACTCGATCTGCAAATATTTGTTTATATTTTAAGCTGGCTGATCGATTCAACTTCGTCGCCTTTGAATACAGGTATGTGCAAGTTTGAATCATCGCGAAGTGAAGAAAGCAGTGCCCAGTCGGTTGATTTCTCGTAAGCTTGCAACCTAACGCTTTAAATTATTTTGACCTAGGTTACCCATTTTTGACTTTGAAGAAATGTCAACATCTTTTCGTCGGCTTAAAAAATATTTTCCGTACCACAAGTAGGCAGAAAAAATACTATTTCCTATAAAAAAGTTACCTTGTTAGCTTTGCTTCAGTGACAGCATAATGAAATCCGATGTCGTGATTTCCAACCACAAAATGAATGCTTGTTTCAACAGGCGTATGAAATATGTCAAGAGCATTTCGCATGTATTTCTCCCACTGCTCGGGAGAGGCCCACTTTCCTTCGTCCAGCAGGTCGCCGAGAAGGAACGCAACATCCGGGCGATGAAGAATCAGGGAAGTCTGGAAGGATCTTCGCATTTGCCATTCCCTGCAGCGTTAAGGTACGAGTGCACGTCAGAAATGGTTTACGCAACACAAGGCACGAAATTATGTTTTAAGGTAAATGCGCTGTGAATTGTGGACACAGCAGCTTTTGGGAGCCAACTCTGGGCTTTACCGGATAAGTGGTACAGTTGGTTAAGCACGCGTCACCAGAGTTACAAGGGGCTGGGTTCGATTCCCGGTCGGGTCAAACGATACATGCGGCCTGTCGAGCCTCGTGCTCGGTGTTGATGGGTGAATGCAAGGAAAACGGTTCACGCGCGGTGCTGCCATTGACTCGCCACCAGTGCCGCATTCATTGTGAAACCAGCCGCACCACCCATGGCGCAAGCAAGCGGAGATGGGCGTCGCAGACCACTCATTGCCAGTGTAGTCAACTGGTATGTCAACTGGCAGACCACTCATTGCCAGTGTAGTCAACTGGTACACTCTTAGATTTGGTATATGAAAAATTTGGTATATTTTTGGTGGGGTTTTGGTTGACCGTTCCAACGTTTCGACGAGGTCCAAATTACATCTTCAACCAATGCCAGCTTCGCCTTTTCTTATCTCCTAAACCTTTCTTATTGGCCACTGTTTTAACCAATGAGATCTCTTCTTTTCTGTATATAAACCAGCTTGGTAGTATCTCCACTTCATTCTGACGATATCCCTTGAAGAGTGTCAGACGAAAAGCTTTGGGATGAATCTCCTGTTTTTTAAATGTACTGGTATCACCAAAATACACAAATCCTTCGTTCACGGAGTAACCACTGCGACCATGTGCAATCTGGTTCGATTTTGAACAAAGAAGTACTGAATTAGAAACCAGGCCATGGCGCAATTTTTCAGAATGCTAGTCATGTTAGTCTTACTCTTGAGTTACGCTCGGGCAAAGGAAATGGCAACAATAATAAAAAATTCAGGCAAAAGGAACCACATGCGCACAAGCTTGACTAACCGTGTACCTCTTGAACACTAACCTTGTATACAAGAGATATAAGAAAGTGTTGACGGTGTTCTGGAAGTTGACTAGCATGTCAGTCAATACAATTGTTTTGAATATTAATTTCTCAACTAAAAATAAAACACCCTTCGAAATAATATCTGTCTTATATTAGTAGACGTTGGTTCACATAAACCATGAAAGAGAGGTAAATTGGCTTTGTAATTTGTCAAAGTTCTCTTGATTTAGTGGTTTTGATTCACTGTAAAATTTTTGCTAATTTTACCAACTATCTAAAAAAGTTTAGGGCTGGTTGATTCCTACTTTTAGTTTTTTGGTACCACCTTACTTTATCGTGTTCATTAACGCTATGATTTTGTTGAAAATGTGATGATAAATTTATAATTGAAAATAAATGTTTTTTAGTAGTGAGTTCAATGAAATATCACAACTACTATTTTTATAAACTTTGCTGTTTTTCAAATATTGCTGATAATGTTAGGAAAAATCAATGCAGTACCTGATAACTTTCTGCTCAGCAGTCACTGCACCAAGACACAGTTTTCAAGTAGCTCACATCCCTACTATTGCAATTGTTTTTACAGATATACCTTAATTCAAACCTACAGTTTGGATTCTGACAAACCAACTAATCTCCAAGGATGCATAAAAGCAAATTTAATGAGAAGCACTGAACAGCAGAAATTTTACATTAGTTTTGACATCCAGTATGATCGCAACGAAATTCCTGTAACACTGATGATTTTAAATTGGATACAATTATAAAAACTAAAAAGAACAGATAATGTTCCATGCATCACCTTCGAAGTTTATCAAACCAGTGGCCTTCGATATCACCCAACAGATGTGGATCAGAAAGCACCAGGACTCTAAAGAAAGAAAAAAACTATTGAAATTCATGCAAAATATTAAACTGAAGCTCATGGCAGACATGCCATGAAGAAGCATTTCTAAACCAACCGTGCTCAGTGTATATATACTGGTCACATGTTCTTATTAAACCTTATGAAAGGTAAACACATTTCGTGCTTTTAAATTTGGTTTTAGCACTAAGAATTTGGAGGTTAAAGCTGCATATGAATATTTGCTAAAAAAATTGCAGAATGAACATTCTGATACAGATTTATAGTACAGTATATGAATAAAGACAAGCAGCTAAACATAAAACTCACCAAGCAAAGAGAGATTATACCAAATTGTTCACTGCATGTACAAAATCCAATGAAAGTATTGTCTTGCACATATACCTTAAAGTGAAGCGGTCATCAGCTTCTTGATTGCCGTACAACGATGGCCACTGACACTTCCAGATACTGAAGTAGTATACCAGGAACTCATTAAAAAATATTACAATAATGATGTGTGTTGTAAGCATATATGTTAGCTGCTGTAGCCTTACATGACCCATCCACACCAATACAGGTTTGAAGAAAACAACACCGAAAACAACAGATACATGTAAAACACTTATATACTAAAACAAAACCTGCTGTTAATATATAAAACAATTGTAGTTTCAGCAAAGCACTTTGAGGGTAAAGCAAATGTGCTACAACAAATTAGCAGGATTACAGTGCATTTCTCTTATAGTACAAACATGCAATGGCCACTAACAATACAACAGCAATATTGAAAACCTTGCATGAGGTTGTGGAATGGCACAAATTTTGAAATATTTTGTAAAACGAAAAGTTTGTTTCACAGCAAACAAAATATATAACAGTGTAGTTTAAAACCATTCAACTGATCGAGCATAAATCTAATTTGAATAATATACATTACATGTATCTTCATGACTACATGAGCAAATGATTACTGTGCCCTCAATGTTATGAAGTAGCAGAGGAAACAATTGGCATTAATGTTTAAACTTTCTTCAACCAATAGATTCATGATGAAAGAATAACCTAAAACTACTGAGCACAACTTCATTTCAAAATTTAAAATTTATTTAATGTTAATCAGTGTTTTCACAACCTTTCAAAACCTTGCCTTTACATCGAATGCTGTTCATTTAATCTCACGGTTTATATCAACATGCACTCCAATTTAAGAAACCAACTGTTTCCAAAATTCCAGATTTTGCACGATTTGCTCTGCAAGGTTTTATATTTATCTTATTGATAATATAGCATCAAAAGCATCTTATTTTATAAAATGTTAATTAATGTGTATTGAATTTGAAATTTCCTTCTGGGACTCAGACAAAGCATGATACCAATTTATTAATTTGATTCTTAACCATGAAGCTTGACAACAAAGATTGGTTGATTTTATAACTTCTGGCACTCATTCAGTGAAAAATTTCAATTGGTTAGGAAATTCACACAAATTATGCCTTTCACATTTCAGACAAATAGTCATGAAATGTAAATGATGTAGAAACATCAGAAAATGGAGTATAATGAACAGTTTTACAAGAGACAGAGCTTTGCTTAACAGGCTCATATAACTCAAGTGGTACAGACTGTGAAGCACTCACATAAAAAGTGAATGAGTCAATTTGACAAGTGGACAGAACAGAGTGCCACTGTTGAAAAGAAAATGTATCTGCATTTGTTGAGCTGTCAGGAATGTTGAAATTAATTGAGGCAATTTTCTTTATATTCAAAACTTCATTCTTTGGAAGATGTATATTATGAAGATATTCAAATAAAAGCTTGTAGTTACTGCAATTTTTTTCATTGAACCAAGTGCAATTTCCATACAAAGAAAATTGGCTAGGAAAACAACCAGAAAAAAAACATTTACTGAAGTTTGTTACAGAATCAGTGTTAGAGAACTTGCAGCAATGTAACGTTAAACATTCAAGCACTCTTTTTGATTCCAAGGTGTTCCAGTCCAATGTGTTTCTACAGCATGGTAGATCAAAATAGCATTCAAAAAACGTCAAATCACACAAACATAAATTTCTTCTTTGATTTGATGCCAACAAACCTTTTATTAGTTGCAGTACAACAGAGGCTGAAAATAAGAAATTGCAGAGAAACAGTTTTATTAATCTAGCATTAGGTTTCATGAGCAATGATGCAACTGACGCAATTAAATAACTGTCAACATTTACAGTCATAAAACTAGCTCTAGAAGGCAAAGAAATTTTCAGATCTTTCAAACTAACCCAATCATTCAGTATTGCACAAAATTCTATGCTAGATTCATTGATAATACTCAAGTCTATGACAAGTTGACTTATTGCCATATAGTGATTGCAAATATTAACTTGTGTAGATGTATAATAGCAGGTTGGTTGTGGTGCTTGAACTATCTGCAAGTCTTCATAAATATCTTCATCAGACAAATCCTGAGATGTATCTGAAAAATGCTCCCCAAGAGCATTATCCCATATGTCAACATCAGAGTCTACAACAGAAAACGATGGTTGTTCTTTGTAAAATTTACTTCCATGATTGCAACTGAGAATAATCGATCTATCCACTTTACCGGAGCAAAGCTCAAGCAAAGACACTCCTGCAGAACCAACATTTCCCAGGCTTACTACAACACATGGTGTGCGTAAAAGAGAAAGCATCCTGTACACAACCAAGTAATAATGACAAAGTAAAGAATAGTTAGAGTCTAAAGTTACATTTAAAACCAAATCCAAATGATGACAAGACTTTGCAATATTTTGTGAAAGTTCTTTGTGTTTACATAGCATTACTCCATGCCTTGCATTGAAATGAAAATTTGATATGCGCTTTGATAAAATTAAAAGCCATGTTGAATGACTCACACTTGGACAGTTATCTTGAAGTGCAGCATGTAAAGCAAATGCAGGTAGACCAAAGGTTTTTCCTGAATGCAACCGGTGTGCCATGTCTACAGCTTCTTGAAATAAACTGTTCAACAAAACTTGCCTTCCTGCTTGACTTGTTAATATGCAGACTTTGGTGCAGTGTAAATGACAAGATATGAACGGGTGCAAATGCAATTCCAGTCGTCTTTTGAAAGCATAATTTATTAGCTTGCATCTTTCAACAAGGATAGACCAAAACTCTAAAAACATGTCTTGGTTATTATTTTCTTCCAAGTCAATCACACGATCAATGGGAAGAAATTTCCATACTGCTTGACGAATTTCAACAGGCAAATCCCATGACAACAAACCAACCAAGTTGCAGTATTTACTATGTTTTGCTACACACCGAGCACTTAAAATTAGTAATGAAGCTACCAACATCATGCTATAAAAACATGAAACGATCTTTTTAGCAGAGAAGTCATACAGTATACACACAGCACACCAGAATGATTCATTCGTTTTATTTGTCCCTAGTGTAACACCTGCACCAGCAAATAGTTATTTTTTCACTCCATGTGTTTTTTCGACCGCCCCCCTGTAGCCTAATATGGACCATATATCTGTGCCAAATGAGCAAAAAAATGAATCATTCGAAGTGATAGCAGCATAGTATATGTTTATTTTTCAAAGATAAAAGTACATCAGATTCTTATATTACATCTGTAAAAGTTTTAAAACTATCTAACACTATTTCATAAAACAAGACTTCACTTGCTGATTTTTTGAACAATCAACAATGTATGTCAAAAGCTAATTTTCTTAATTTATTATTGATGCCTTAACTTCATGACGATTTCACAGCCAAATAAAAAACATTGCAATTATGTAAAACAGTTTCAAGAGAAATGGCTATTTGCTAACAAACAACACAGCGAAGGATCTTGCAATCACCTGGTCTAGCTTATTACTGTAACTGTAAACCAGCTATGTCCAACCAAAATTGCTTACTGGGCCAAAAATTACGTCACCATCTTGTTGACGGCCGCACATTGACATAGATATTAATGAGGGCCACACATTGAATGATTTACTTTGATCTTAACAAACTGAATTTATTTGAAGTTAATGTACTGAAAGCATTCAAGTCCTAACTGCAATAGTAACGTCTGTTTGGCACCTTTAACCACTCTGTAAGTGTGATTTCATACGCGAGTTTTGTACCAATGGAACAAGGGAAGAAAACTAGAAAACTAGCAAAAAGTTTTGGTGGTGTCAGTGGACATATATGATATGGAAATCTCCCAGCACGCAGTACAGACATGATGAAGTAGCACTGGCACTGAGTACCACTATCAAAAATGTCACATTTTATCAAAATACGGACAGGTTGTCAGTACTTTGTGTAGGCTAGTTACTTATACCACAGTGAAATCCTAAACTGCCAAGTGGGTGAAACCTTCGACTGGGCTGCATGCGGGTGGGGTTGGACATGATATAGCCTAGTAATAGCTGCTTTAAAAATAAACAATGTTGCCACTGGGTCAACATCAGATTTAACATCAGATTGTTGCTTTCTTCAACATCAGATAACACTAGATTTTTACGTTACAGTTTCATATAAGCTTAACGCTTCTAGTTTTTTTTAAGGAAAATAAAAATGTTGGGTTATAGGTACCCGATATGCCTATGGAGTATCATGTACCTGGCTGCAGGGACCCGATTTCTCTGATTCCAGGAACCCGATTTTCTCTGATTCTAAGGACCCAATGATAATTTTCCCTGATTCTAGAGACCCGATTTTCAATTCTAGGGATCCGAATCGGGTCCCTAGAACACCTTGAAACCTGCGCTTCTAATACCTGCTAACAAAGCAGGATAAACCTCGTTCATTCGTTTAATCCCAAATAGAGCGAGCGAAGTGTTGTCATCTGGAGAAGTCGGTCATGCGCAACGTACTTTGTTTTCTCCATCTCAACAAAACGCAGGCCGCAGGGCAGAGGTGAGCATGGACAGGACAGGATTGGATATCCTGCAGGATACTTGCGATTTTTTGGATGAGGATTGGATTTGGATATTTATTTTCGTAAAAATTTGAATCAAGGTAGGATCAGGATATTTGTTTGATTTCTATAACAAAATTTTCCTGAGAGTGATTCAAGATGTCACAAATGATGGTGGTGCTGCGTCTTGTCAATCGCCAGGCAGGCCGACTTAAACGCTGCAGTGATACGCAAAAAATAGTTGCGTGACCCACGGTGAGTAAACCCGCGGTATTCTCGCAATAGGCGGATAGGCTGCTCGAAACGAATTTCAGCAACTCCTGTGGCGCCTGCACACAATCGCAGAAAATAGTTGCGTGACCCACGGTGAGTAAACCCGCGGTATTCTCGCAATAGGCGGATAGGCTGCTCG
>Ga0210059_1015038_pt1 | contig 11353 bp, 6 predicted proteins | sample Ectturendosymbi2_FD_188042 | JGI IMG/M metagenome (GOLD analysis project Ga0210059, IMG submission 188042) | Ecteinascidia turbinata endosymbiont from Florida, USA - Sample 2 (SPAdes) (version 2) | ecosystem: Host-associated > Tunicates > Ascidians > Unclassified | place: Key West, Florida... | reverse complement strand
ACCCTACCCGACGCATAGTTTGATTCCAGTTTCAACGCAATCCCAGTTGCCTTTTTGTATTTAGGGAAATTACCTGGGAGTATTTCAATTGTCTGACGGCTAACATAAATCCAGGCAATTTATACGGCATCTTGTAAAATAACAAAGGTCTTCTCTGCCTGGCAAACGTTGCATTCTTTCAATATTAAGTTTATTACCTCTCAACAGGGAGAAAGCTCTTCAAAGAACATTCTTTTGCCTGTAATTTGCGAAAGGCAAATTTGCTGATTTTGTCAACACCGCCAGAAATTTTTCTCCTAAGCAACTGGATTCATAGCGATCACAGAAATGTCAACATGTCCTTCGTACCGTGTATCAAAAAATTTCAGTGGGAGCTGTTTGCTTTTGATCATGTTCGTAGTTTAAACAAAAATCAACGCCACAACAACGTTGCATGTTGCAACTTATATGGCTCCACCTGAGAATTTATTTTTGATAACTTCATCCACATCTCGCCATGGAGAGATTGCACCAGCCACAGTTTTTTTGCGTTTCCTTACGTGGTGGGTATTTGAAGGAAATTTCGTTCATGGTCGACGTTTCCAAAAATAAAAGTTACATTGAAGCAAAAAGAAAGTTGATAAAAACTGACATGCGAAATGAATTTTGCATACAGCTCAAACAAACAGCTGCGCCTGGGCAATGCACCCCTAAAACCTCGATCTCCAATTAACACTCTTACATTCGTCAATAAAATACTTTGCAAGTACCTTTCTACCGCACAAGTCTTTATACACAAACGCAGAGAGTCCAGTTATCTTGTCTCTGCCTTCGAAAAGTTCAACTCTGGGTTCGCCTCGACTCTGTTGTGTATACTCGAGTGACTTCGAATCCGATAAAACACTGAATGTAGCTGAATACCCGAAGTTCTTAAAATAATGTTGTAATTTTAAAGCTGGGGTCTCAAACACGGGCCACATGTGGCCCGCGAAGGCATTTTTTGGATGCTTTTTGGAAAATTTAATAATTAACACAGGGTTTTTTTAAAGCGTTTTGGGGAACCGATTCGGGTTAATAGAATTTCAAATCGGGTCCCTAGAATCAGAGAAAATTATCATCGGGTCCCTAAAATCAGAGAAAATCGGGTCCCTAGAATCAGAGAAATCGGTTCCCTGCAGATCCAAACCGGGTTCCTAACATTTTCCTTAAAAAAAACTCTGAATTAACATTTAAGTTATTTAGTTTGTTCACCGGTATTTAAAAGTGCTCGGCCAGCGAGTGATCAACTCCCTTTTAAACGAACGTAGAGACAGCTAAAATAATTTGCCTATAACTCATGATATACCTTTCGCAGGTAATAAGATGTTAAAGCTGTTTCTAATAAGGTTCAGTGATTGTGTTCTTATTCGAGGTTGTTTAAAATATTCTACGGCTGGTCAAGGTGCTGCACTGATTACACAAACAAATTTATCCGTTGCATTTGAAATATAGCCTCCTGTAAACGTTTTTCATGTTTGCCTTTATGCTCCACCACGCGCATAAGCGGTAAAAGTCTCACTAAAGTTGTTTAAATGTTTGGATAGACAAGTGATTTGAAATAGTTTTGCGTAACTTTAAATTAAAGACAAACCGGTTTGATAAATACATACAGATAATACTTCGAAGGAAAGTTTTTTATGTCAGTTTCAATTTATCGCAGCAAGCTTGTTTCAGGATAATATCTGAAGGGTTCTTGGCTGATGTGACCAACTCATAAACAGGACTTACATTCGACGAACGTGTGTGACACTCATTGAGTCCGTACTTTCAAACAGACAGATGCGATAATGCCATATAAGAGTTTTGGAAAAGCGGCTAGGCTACATGCCTGCCTAAACTTTAAATTATCTTCCTTGCTCAGATAATGGTTGACACTTGCAGAGTTGTTCGTCTGCAATATCGCAAAACGAAAATTGTGAGTTACGCTTTCAAGCGCAAGACTTAGTGCTGTGCTTTCTCATCGCCGAAAGTCTCCGACAAATTTTTAAAATTGAGTATAAGAAAAAGACCTGGATTTGGTTCCACACGTCAAGGGTTGATTAAATGAGTTGAGATATGATCTGTTTTAATCTGGCCATGGAATCGAAAACCGGGTGAAAATACTAATGTTTTGATAAGCATTCTTTCAAAATCTGAATAGCAATCAATTTTGCTTGGAACTGAAGGAACTTGTTGCAGGATGCAACTCTGCAAAAGTGAAGCAAAATTGGTTGAAAAAGAAAAAGAAAGTGATGCTCCAATAGAAACAAAAATGATGGCTTTCAAATTTCAAACTTGTATTTGCCCTTGATCCATTCACCGTATTTGGCAACTCGGCATCAACGTTCTTGGTTCATTATGCTTTTGTGCAGTGAGTTGTTGCATTTAGCATGACGTTAGGACTGTGTTGCAATCAGGCTTCTTAATAATGTTGTGAAACAATCACACACTTGAATTTTTCCGTGTCAGTCATTTGTTAAAAGTGGTTTGCAAATCATCTGACACGTAGATTTGCTTTCATACCATTATGTCCCCTTGAGCGTTGCAGACTTCAAAACCATGCTCCACTAAAGCGCATATTACTTTTGACAGACTTCGAGCGATTGCTCATGACAGTAAACACCGTTTTTTTCGCACTGTTGCTGCTGCAGATGTATGTTCAGCTTGCCAGTGTTTGTCTCTGTCATAGTCACGAAATTTGCCTTGGCAGGTTGTGGAAGAAAACTTCCAGCGGAAAGAAAAAGTCGCCACCACTAGGAAATTATACTTCATAACAAAAAATAAAACGTAAAAGTAGCTGGGTGGTTTGCTTGCCTGCGTAGCGTGTCCGCTGTTATTTGTTGTACCAAATGCTTTTTTCTCCTCTTCCATCACACAAATAATAAACTTTTCTGCCATAACGACTGTCTAAAAATCTGTTTTCAGAATTCACAGCTATATTTATGTTTTACATTCGGCATTCTTCCTTGTTGCCTTGTTTAATGCTTGGTACCGACATTTGTCTGCTGCTCTGTTTACTTTTCTGGCGACGTTGCATCACTGAGTAAACACATTAAATGGTAAAAATAGGGAATATTGTCAAAATAAAAGAACATTTGCCATTTGGCTCGAGTACGTTGACGTTTTCTGTATGAATGTCATCAGGTTTACCGAACAGGGACTGTGCACTTACGGTATTTGTAAGTACCTTCCTTAGTACTTTCTTGTGCTTAATCTCGTAAATATTCTCAAGTAGGTCGATATTCCTTACGACGTTGTTACGGTTCAAATCTCAAAATAAAGCATACCCATACAAGCAGTGGATATTTGTTAAATGTAGCCGGTAGCTGAGATGTATTGCAGGCAGTGGTGGGTTTAGGGTTGGGGGAGCCCGAGGCAAGACTAAAGAAGGGGCCCTGTGATGACGTCACCATACTCAGTCAACCGTGAGAATAACCTTTGATCAAGCCTAAGATACGGCCAACCAAGGACACGTTACTGAGACTACGGCATTACTGACATAGCAGAAGGAGAAAATGCAAAAGGGTGTTCATGATACACAACTTTGAAAACACTGAAAGTTGGGAAGACAAGGCTGGCAACACAAAAAAGTTAGGCAATAGCAAGTTAGCATCGTCTCCACTTCTTTATTTTCTCACCCCATTCCTCTACATTCACCTTCAATAAACTACAAAGTTTGCCCCTTTGAAAGTTTTACACTATTCCCCTTTAAAAAATGCTTCGTAGTTGGTATCTTGAATTTGTTCGCATTCATGTCTTTATGGGAATCCATGAAACTATAAACAACAACCAAGAAGATTTAAAACACTAATTTTAAATTTCATCCTTTTACCTACAGTACAAGAACATAGCATACAAAAGCATCCAACCTGAGACTTGTTTTGGAAAGCTTTGAGGCTGAATGAGTCAAGGCTGCCCTCATCTTCCATTGACACTAGTTGTTTGAAAAATGTGCAAAAGTAGGAAATAATTCATCATATACCTTGTCGCAAACATTTCTGCACCAACTAGCCTACGCAATTTGTTAAATCTGTGCTAAGAAAAAACGGTTCAAGTTACACTGGCTAAGAGCCGGCAAAAAGCATTAACATCACCTACCAAACCTACCTTAAGCCAACGATTTACTAGTCAAGCTTCAAATAACCTGTGACTTCAAGCATAGGCTAAATTCAAACCATCTAAAATGCCTGAAACATCTCTAGAAAAAATGAGTACTCAAAATGCTACAAAATGCCATTTCTGCTACCTGACAAGAAGCACGAATGTAGTCTTGTTTATTAACAGTCTTTGCAGCACAACAACAATAAAACAAAATTACTTTGTAAACTAAGAAGAAAATGTCCTATAAATTAAAAGATGTAGTGTGGTCCCTGCTATAACAATTGCATGTTGTCTTATTTTCTGATGGAAAAGTTCAGTAAGGTAGCCTACAAAATCACACGAAATGTGAAATTTGTCTAACCTTTTCAACTCAGAGACAAAAAAGACTACTTTTTGTTCAACTGTGGCATTTTCATAAAATTATCAATATACCAAATGCTTCAATTTCTAAAAATCATCATTTGGCATCAAAAATGCCATTTGGTATAAAAAGTTATCACTTGGCATAAGTATTTGCTCTTATTTGATACGGTCTTTTCAGAACTTTTCGGAAGAAATTTTAACCCACAATTTTGTAGGTATAGACGTTGGTTTGAAGCTTTTGTTTATTTGCTCATTGGAGATGGTGGGGGGTCCCTTTGAATTACAATTGCTGTTGGGAGCCTCTTTGAAAGCAAGGAATTTTACATTACAGTTGCTGTTGGGGGCCCTGTGAAAGCAAGGTACTTACACATTACAATTTCTGTTGGGGCCCCTGTGAAAGGAAGGTACTTACACATTACAGTTGCTGTTGAGGGTCCTTTGAAAGCAAGGTGCTTACACATTGCAATTGCTGTTGGGGGCCTCTTTGAAAGCAAGCAAGGAATTTAACATTACAGTTGCTGTTGGGGGCCCCTGTAAAAGCAAGGTAGTTACACATTACAATTGGTGTTTGGGGCTCCTGTGAAAGCTTGCACATTACAGTTGCTGTTGGTAGCCCTTTTGAAAGAAAGGTAGCCTACTTGCACATTACAATTGCTGTTGGGAGCCTCTTTGAAAGCAAGGAATTTTACATTACAGTTGCTGTTGGGGGCCCCTGTGAAAGCAAGGTACTTACACATTACAATTTCTGTTGGGGCCCCTGTGAAAGCAAGGTGCTTACACATTGCAGTTGCTGTTGGGGGCCCCTTTGAAAGCAGAGTACTTACACATTACAGTTTCTTTTAGAGGCCCCTTCAATGAAGCTCAAAAGCGAAGTACCTACACATTTCAGTAACTGTTGGGGCCCCTTTGAAAGCAAAGTACCTGCACATTACAGTTCTTGTAGAGTACTTATACTTATGATCTGCTTTGTAGTACATTATATGCATGAATAATGAGTCTTTTACAAAAAATAAGGAAAATTTATGAGCGTAACACCTCAAGGTGGGCCCCAAAAAGGGGGGACCGAGGCAAGTGCCTCGCTCACCTCCCCGTAAACACACCACTGATTGAGGCTATTTATACATGAATTTGCTCACTTCAAGACTGTGAACATGTTTTAGTTGTAGATTTTTCTGCGCAACGGACCATTTTTAGGTGTATCCGAGTTTAGCAGCACTGAAAGAAGCTGCGTCGTCCAGTATGTGTACTGGTGTCACAAATAACCTTAAATCAGGTTTCACTCAATTAGTTAACAACACGCGAACCTAGGAAACAAGCAACGAAAGATAAGTTAAAGGAAACTACACGCTATGCTACAATGAGGTCTTAGCAAAACAGCAAACTGAAACGCTTTGGCTTAAAGCAAACCTCATTACACAATACAAGTACAGTACAAGTGAATTAGGGTATTCGAGGAATCTTCCTGCCATGCTGTGCTATCGTAACTCTGCGAGGATTCTGACTGCACGTATCAGCATTAAGCGACGAAGTACCACGAGTGTAAAACAGCCAAATCCGCTCACAAAGCATTTTACTTAGGAAATGGATTTCGTGTCAACTACGGAATTTCAATCCTGTAATTGTATGCGAAACTTACAAGTGATATATTGAAAACCAAAGCAAGACACATGTAGTTTCAAGCACATGCGAAGGCATTACCAAGACGCGGACTTTACCATTAGTAATCCAATCACCAATCACCTTGCGACACAACACGCAAGACACGCAAGACATCGAGGATAGCTGTTCGGCTAAAAAGAAGGTAGGAGCTGCGTTTGTCGATATCACAACAGCCTATACGACATTGTATGGTATCGTGGCCTCACCTGCAAGCTACTGCGATTGCTACCTGACAGGCACATGGTCCGCAGGATCATTGAGCTGGTTGGCAATCGCAGTTTCACCCTTTCCACCGGCAACAACAAACGGAGGAGATACGATGCCTCAAGAATGGCGTCCCACAGGGATCGGTGTTGGTACCCTCGGCGTACGAATATATTTGTACTTGGCGCCAGCCGTTGTGCACCGGTGTACTAATATATTCGTACCTGGATTTGCAACGCGATAACTTTTTTTAGTAGGCTTTTTCCAAAGAAAATTTACACGAAAGTTCTCCATAGCTACATGTATCTGCCCTGAAAATTTCAGGCAAATCGAGCAAGAACTTTTTGAGTTATGCAATTTTTTATGAAATATTCTCTGCTTGGTGCAGGCTACACCACTTTTTTCAAACTAGTGTGGTGCAACAGTTGTTGCGTACCACATAATAACTTTTTTAAGACTGAGTCTTTTGCAACGAAAATTTCCACGAATGTTCTCTATAACTGTAGGTATCAGCCCTGAACATGTGAGGCGAATCGACAGAGAACTTTTTGAGCTATGTGATTTTTTATCAAACGTCCTCAGCTTGGTGCGGGCTACGCCATTTTTGTTCAAACTAGTAAGGTGGAATCACTTGTTGCGTACCAGGCAGGCACTTTTTTGTGTTTGGTCGTTTCCAATGAAAATTCCCACGATTGTTCTCCATATCTACAGACATATCAGCCCTGAAAGTTTCAGGCAAGTCGAGCAAGAACCTTTTGAGTTACGAAGTTTCACATGGAACAAAGCGCGTAGGATACAATGCTTTTCGAAAAGAGTCAGGTGCATTAGTTGTTGGCTTGAACGCCATAACCTTTTTTATAATTGGTGTTTTGCAGAAAAAATTTACAAGAATCGTCTTCGTGCACACAGGCATTAGTCCTGAAAATTTGAAGTCAATCGGCCAAGAATTCTTCGAGTTTTTAGGTCCACATCGAACCCTCAGGCTACAATAGTTTGTCTTTACAGATGGGTGCAAGAAGTTTTTGTCTAAAACACAATACCTAACTTTTTTCACACAAGGTGTTTTGACAAGAAAATTCGCAAAAATATTTGGCATGTTTACACGCGTCTTTCCGGAAAATTTGAAGAAAAACGAGCAAGAAATCACCGAGATATTTAATTTTGAATAAAGTACCTGGACGTCCATTTCACAATTTGTTGACAGCACGCGTCAAAATGTCACCATGGATACTTGAGGCGGTGTAAATCGTTTGGAATTCAATTGAGCGCCCGGTGTACAAGGTGTTAATCATTTCAGCGAGTTCTTACAGGCGGTTAACTCGACTGTGGGCTGCTAGGCCGCACTAGATTTCGGGGGAGATGTTTAACTTTGTCTCGTCATGTCGTGGATGAAAGTACGGAGTCTCGTGCTCTCCAACCACTTCCCATTCCATTGGTGATTCGCCCAGATCGCTGCACTTCTATTGTTGTCGTCAGATGAGCTGATAAGTTGTTGTACGGCGGGTACAAATGGGTGCCTGGATTTGAGATGCCGTGCGTTATCATCCTGTGAATGGGTGAGAACTGAGTGTAGCAGATGTTCGGACTACATGGCACGGCGTGCTAAAGACAGTGTGATTCCTTTGCGACGAAGCTCAGCATGTAATGTAATGGCTGAACTCGAAACAGGAAGCAGATGTTTAGTTTGGCGGCTATTTTCATCAGGTGTCAGAAACAATGTACATCACCACCATATTCCGTATTTGATTTGTTGTTACTTAAAATTTGAATGTTGTGTATTGCGATCACCAAAATGTTTTTGGAATTTTGAATTGATGAGGAGCATTAAAATATTTCAGGGGTCAGAAAAACTAATTCTCCAAAAACGATTCTAAAACTTCTTTCACAGTCGATAAGCAAGAAGAACGTACTGGCCTTTTTCATTGACTTTGACCATGGGATGTTCTGTGCAGCGGCGATTCTCGAGGCGAGTCCATGTACAAGTTTCCATTGAGAGGTACCCTGATTTGTAACCATATTTCGACACAACAAACCAATGCGATTGTTTGAGCATGCCACCAACTAAAGTTTCATCTGAACCAACGTCGGTTTCGTAGCATATTATTGACCTTCGGAACCATGCCGACCAGAACTTGAACGAACGGAAGTAACCGGGACGAGTGCAAGCGATCATGGTTTTAGGCCCTAAATGCAAATCTTCCGCTTGAATCCAGGTGATTACTGCATCCAAAACGTCCTGTTGTTCTTCCATTTCCTCTGTAAAGCGTAGATTACAGTGTGAATTATTGAAAAATTTTAGAATACCATGGTGGCCGCCATGGTTAAAACGATGAAAAGGCACGGTTTTTATGTTGTGCTTATGTTAGTCCCGGATATTATTTCATTTCTCATGAAAAAAATGGACATGTACTCCAGAAAGAGGGCGTATGGTAGCCATACCTAGCATTGCTACTCATATGAGACCTGTGCAAATCTGAGTAAGGTAGACGCAAAATCTACCAATAGCGCGTAGAGACGTAAGCTGTTGCGTTCTACGTGGCTTCGCCTTGCATTCACTAGACTCAGATACAACACCTGACCGACTTTCAGGAAAACAATAAGAGTAATAGTTGTTTCGTCACAATATCAACTAATGTACAAGTGAAATACTGCCGTCTGGACGACCGATTAGCATTTACAAACAAACTTTCCTTGCTAATAAAAATTACTAAGTGGCACACACAAGTCATACATATGACTAAACACACGAACATGGGGGGTCCCTTTTTGGTGGGACCCGGGCCCCTTCAGCTCCCCAAATCCTGCGCTGATGCGCATAACTGAACTCATTGATAAATCTGTCTTCTGGATTTCTTTGGAGACTGCTAGTGCTCCAAACATTGTCTCGCAGTCAAGATCTAATTTTCTGTCCTGACTGACCGTGGCCGCCCGCTTTAATGTCAATCATAGGTGGCGGAACTGAGGAGGCTGCATGGGCCTAGGCCCCCCACTTTTATTTCTGGGGGTCCTGGTCCCCCACTTTTTTGCCTAAATATCGTAAGTTTAAGTAACACAATTAGTATTGGGTCCAGTATTAAAGTAAATCGTTTAATGAAAAAAACGTTGCAGAATTTTTGCAGTATATTGTCGATATTATTTTTAACATATTGTAATTGGCAGTGAATTTGGCAGGATTTCGTCATTGTTTGGCAGAATACACCGTGCACAGTCTGTCACCCTGCTATGGATTGCTTACCGCATTTGTGTTGTTGAACAGTGTTGCCAGATGGTGTAATACAACACAGTTTTTCACAAAAATGGTGTCATTTTACATGCTTGTGCATGGTCGTCGGATAGAATTTTTCCAGGGGGGGCACTAGTGGATTTTTCAAAAGTTTTTCTACGGGGGGCCAAAAGTGGCGAAATTTGGTTTTTACCACTCGAAATTATGAAAACAGCATTTTTGCTGAAATTTTTAAATTCCTGCCCCTCTTCCGACACCCATATGCTTGTATGTAGGAACAAGTTCGTGCCACACCATTAAAAAATTTGGGTAATTTCAAGCCTTTTTATCACCATTCCATATAGTGAAATTTTACTGAATCTTATACGCAAAATGAAATATTTGACAGATCAATTTCAATTGTGTTTTTATTTTTGTATTGGCAAGGCTAAGTAGCTATATTTTATTTCTGCTTTGGCAACACAATTGGCATCCTTACGGACAACTTGCTCGTTGCTACGTATGTTTTGTATTTGTCTTTGCATTTCGGTATCTAATGCAATTGTAGAATGAGTATTCTGTCATGATACTTTTGCGTTCAAGATGAAGAGAAGTTGTGATTTTGAATGTGTTTAAGACATGTATCAATGCTGTGTCATTTTTACCTGTATTTTAAGCTGTGTCGCTGGTGTTTTTAACAGCCCAGTGGCTACTCCGGCATAAGGACTCCTCGGGTTTCACGCGAGTCTTCGATTACGATTTATATCGGAGAACGCGAGCTTGCTTTCTTTGTATGTTTGTTCCACCACCCACAGTCTCACTTCACTAAGTTGTTAACTCGAGCTCTTTTCTTTGGACCTTGTCACTGTTCATATGTTTTCGTTCCATGTCTGGTCTTTCGCGTTCATGTTACAGGTGACCTCATCATCATGGCCCATCCCGTCGTTGTCGACGATGAGCTCGGCGCTTCTCCATTTTTTCTGCGTAGCTTGTGGCTGACAATGAATAACCAAAACTGAGAGAGGCACGCCATCTGTTGCGATCGGCAGCAAGTGTTTCCCACGACTGTGGAGAGATGTGGAAGCCCGCCATGTCACGCTTGATGACGTCTTTGTAGCGCAGTTTGGGTCTGCCAGTTCTACGAGGCGCGTTATAGAACTCGCTGTAGAGGATATCCTTGGGCGACCATCTTCCATACGGTGGACGTGGCCTAGCCAGCGCAGACGTCGCTGCCTTATGATAGTAGTGAGGTCATATGAACCGGTAAGATGCATGATGGTGGAGTTGGGGACATGATCCCTCCACGAGACACCAAGAATGGAGCGAAGGCATCTAAAATGAACTGCATTGAGCCGGTTTTCTTGGCGGCGGTATGTGCACCACGTCTCGCTGCTGTATAACACAACACTCAGGATGCAAGCGGTGTAGACCTTGATCTTTAGTTTGATTGCGAGGTGGTGATTTTTCCAAACCCGAGAACTAAGTCGCCCGAAGTTAGTCGAAGCATTTCCAATTCGTTGGTTGATTTCATCGTCCAAATTGTTCGAAGAGTTGACAATGGATCCCAGATAAGAGAACTTGTCAACGACATTAAGCGGCGAACCGTTGATGAGAATGCGTGGTGGACTGGATGTTCCGAGTGACATTAGGACTGTTTTCTTCAAGTTGATGGTCATACTGAAGTCATTGCAAGCTTTAGCGAAACGTTCACATAGGTTTTGCAAGTGCACCTCAGAGTGAGCAACTAGGGCAGCGTCATCGGCGTACAGCAATTCACGAATCAGTACACGCTTGGTCTTGGTTTTAGCACGCAGCCGGGAAAGGTTC
>Ga0210059_1015037_pt1 | contig 11353 bp, 5 predicted proteins | sample Ectturendosymbi2_FD_188042 | JGI IMG/M metagenome (GOLD analysis project Ga0210059, IMG submission 188042) | Ecteinascidia turbinata endosymbiont from Florida, USA - Sample 2 (SPAdes) (version 2) | ecosystem: Host-associated > Tunicates > Ascidians > Unclassified | place: Key West, Florida... | reverse complement strand
TATCTTTTTTGTGGTGTCTGTCGCTCATCTCTTAATTTCCGCGCCTTACGACCAAGTACATTCATCTGGTGCTGTCCCCTTGGACTTTGTCGATTTCATGTAGTGGCACGAATGTGACCACTACAGTCTTTTGCTCTGAGTACAAAGTTTAATATGCGAAATGCGGTTACATGGTCTATTGTACCAAGATGCGTTGTAGGCAAGGTCAAGCCACCAGAAAAAATGGTTTCAACGTTATCACACTGAACATTTGCTATTTTCACATGTTTAAAATAATTGTGAAAGCTAGTTTCGACAAACAAATTATCTTTATAATGTGTCACTGACAACCTTACATTTCGGTGCATCCTCATAACGAAAAAGATTGCTGGTGAAAAGTTTTTCACGAAAACAGTCTGTTGTCACACAATGTCTTGCTTATACTGTTGGTCTGTTTTTAGCTTGTTTTCAAAAAACTCCTGACTATTCCACCGCTCGCGGCCGTGCGTTTCATAAGTTTCAGATGTACGCGCCTACGCAACAGCAAAAAGATTCAACTGGCAGAAAATCGTGCAAAACTTGATCAAAAAAGAAAGAAGCAAAGAACTTCCATGTCCACTCCATTTTTAAGTAGTGCCGCAGAAGACTTTTCATTAAAAGTCGGCAGCTGTGCAACATTCTGAAGAAATGCTTTCCATAGTCCCTGCACTTTCTCTGCATAGTTTGTATTATTAAAAACGACATTCCATGATAAATTGATGTTTGTCAAAGACTTTTTTTGAAAGCAAAGTTATGTGTGAAAGAAGCTCCATAACGGCAAAAGTGCAAACGGCAAAATATATGGTCAATTTTCTGAATACCCCCAAACACTGTCGTGAGAAATTGATGCTGGGTTTTTCACTTCAGTTGAAATTTATGAAGTTTATAATAATTCGAATTTATATCCAGCTAATGTAGTCTAGCTGTGTTAAAAATCGGTGTACACTAGCAAAAGTTGATCATTTGCATCGCTAATGAATGGATATAATTTCTTAGTATCTTAATCCCATGGCGGAAATTATTCTAAAAGTTGACTACTTTTTCTACTTTAACAGCGCCATCAATTTCCTAAAAGAACAAAAAACGTGAAATTTTGATAATTACAAACATTTTAAGAAATATAGATTTTTAACTGATCATGTGTGCAAGTGAAGCAAATATTTCATGTTTCCTGCGGTTTTGGTAATGGGGAGCATTATGAACGGCCATTTGTGGTGGTGCATCGAAACATTATCCTCTTCGAGCACTTACGCTTTGCGACCACCTTGAAAGTTTCATGCAAAATACGTCATGGGAGTCTAGTCTAGGTCACTAAACTGCGACCAATACTTATCACGACACACAAAGCCGCAGACTACCTGGCCACTGATCCTGTCCTGTCAGGGTTGCCAGATAGAAAAAAAACTGTAGCCAAACTCACTTAAAAAATAGCAAAACTCAGACAAAATAGCGAAATAACTAGAAATGATTGCATCTTTACCAAAACATTAATTTTTTCACTGGAAATCAGTCGTTTACAGCTCTTTTCTCTTCGGCGTTGTATTTTACCAGAAAGCGCATAAGCGCATAGGTTTTCAACATTTTGCAAATATTTCTAAATAATCAGTGTTAACATTTTGCAAACATATTTTATACAAAGTGTTTAATACCGTGTTCTTACGTTTAAAACTATCACACTTTCATTTGATGCACGAATTTGCAAGCCATCAGCAAGCTTAAAAATAGCAAACTTACATATGAATCTGTAAGCAAATACGTGCAAATATACAGGGCGTACATTTCGCCAAACCAAAAAATTTGGAGCCAAATGCTTTCAAAAATTCGCCAAATTGCCAAACCAAAATATATGTAGCCAAACGCTTCCAAAATTCGCCAGATTCCGGAATCTGGCGATAAATTCGCCAATATGGCAACCCTGTGTACTGTGTCGCTTCTGACAGTGCGTTTTCCGTTCGATGCATCTGGAATAAATTCTAGAACCACAGCACCATCATGGCTAAATATCTGTCGATCAGATTGCTGAAGCTTGACAATGCAGGCTATAGCACCGAAACGTTTTGCTAAACTCCGTTGCTTCCCTGCAAGCACTGATGGGGAAAGGTGGGGCACAGTAGGACCAGGGGAACAGTCGTCTTTTTTGATTTATTCAAAAAGTTGAAAACGTTGAACTTCAAAGTTTCCATAGTGATTTAGTCTCATACCAGCCGTAGTACTAAAGTGAATTTTTCCTTGATAGGGAGCCGTTGTTACGAGTTACAGAGAAAGTTGCGTTTTTGCTGCCCAAAAGTAATTTATAAAATCGCATTTAGATTTGGGTTTTGCCCACGTTAATCAACATATTCTGTTCTGAGTTTTTGTGATGTTTGTAGTCAGGGCAGTGCAACATTACTTGGTAATGCTAGATTTCAAATTCGTTTTAAGTTGAGTTGGTATATCTTCATTTCATTTTTTAGATATGCATGGGGCACATCTGGCAAAAAAATGGGGCACACTCAACACATTGCCACTAGGTCAGTCTAAACAAGGTAAAGCTTGAGGCGTTATATTGGAATGGTGTACAGGATAATTCTAGTCTATGAGCATTTTTAGGTTTGTTATGTGCTTAGAGGCACATTATATTTGTATGGTAAAGCATGAATTTCAGCGTACTGCATTGGTTTCATTTAATGTTTGGTAATCATACAAATTTGTTTTACCATGCAGTGATAGTGGGTAATTAGAATGTGAAAAAAGTGGAGAGGCAGTCAGCAAGTGCCTACTTTACATAGGATATCACATGAACATTATGCAATGCATGCAGCCCAACTTTTTATTGACCTGTCAAGTGTACCCCATGCTCATGTCCAGTGTGCCCCAGGCGTGGGGCATACTCGAGAGAAAAAGTGCCCTTTTTAAATTGATTGTAAACTTTTTTCTGAAGGGCGTTGTCTTCATGTTTTGGCATGATAATGTGTACATAGAGTTGGTTTATTGTGTGACAAATTTTGAGCTTGTTTGGACTTGAAATAAAGTAACAGTGGTTGAAAATGCAAAAAAAGTGTCGACTGTACCCCACCTTCCCTACTGCGAAAAAAACAATAGATGTTTGCTGCTTCACATGAACCGCTGTTCGCGTACCCAGCAATGAACTGACTTTATTTTCTTATCGATACTGGCTTCAAAAAACTCTTACTTCACGAAATCTGAAAATAGTGATTGTTTTTGTGAAGACATAATAAACAAACAAATTTTCACAACTTTTGGATAAATACCGCGTGCATGTGCAGCCGCAGATTCAGGATAATTCAATACCAAATTGACTTGCCACTAGTCATGGGAAAGTGCATTCTGATCCTATTATGATAGAGTAGAATCTGGCGCAAGCCTCTAGCTACGCCACTGGTGTGAGGACGCCCATTTGGTTTTTCCAACATTTTAACGACAGTAAGCCATAACCAATGAAAAAGTGTCAAGCATATCATATAATTTGATTCCCACACAGCCAATGTTATATGATTGGTCACGTAAAAATGCGCAAAAGCTTAATAATGTGCATTCAGTGGCCAACCAAAAATGTTTGTGGGTACCACAGATATTTCAAGTGAATTTACCTAATTTTTGGTCGCTGACTAACAACCAAAGCTGTTGGTTGTTATTGCAATAGCAATAGAATGTTGGAGAAGCACAAAGCACAACTGCAAATCCTCTATTGTTTTAGCCATTGAATTACAAAATGACCCAGACAACTCAGCCGATGTGTTTGGATCTTGCCTTACAATTTTGCGCTCCCCCTGACTTGACGCTGCCCCGAGGTCGATGGTTAAAGTGAGGCAGTTGTGCTTTCAGCAACCAAAAATGTTGCTGTGCTTTCAGCAACGAGGCAGTTGCGCTTTCAGCACAACTTCAAAGATTGTACAAAGCACTTAGGACAGAGAACAGCGAAGATATATATTCAAGTACAAAATTGGTGCCTAGCACATCCACTTAAAACCAGAATTTATACTTATTGCGTCATTTTTACTTAATTTTTTGACGATTTTGGTTGAATGTAGATTTTGGTAAAGTACAAAGTATAGGTGAGGTACGATTTTTTTAAACGTTCTGCTCGACTGACATCTTCAAAAGCGATATGCCGGCGAATTGATATCAAAGATATTAGCAGAAACAAAGATGTCGAAATAAGGTGAACGGTTTTAAGGCCAGCGATTGTAAGTTTGAAGGCACAGTTTAGTAAACGAAGCATAGAAACCAACTGAACCTAGTTTTTGAAAGTCGTCTAAATCTCTTGCAAAATGACTGCATTTGCTTTGTTCCATTTTGTGATTTTGGAGTCACGCCCTCCGCAGCTTCATTGTGTTGAAAAGCTTTCATCAGATCGTATCCCCAAACGACTTCCTGAGCAACGAAAATCTTTGCAACGATCGCTGAATTTGCGTTTACACGCTGTTCCATCGAAAAACGCGCATTTTTATTCGTTCGCTGTGACGAGGATAAGTTGTTATAGATTTCATGGCGAAACGACATCTTTAGCAAAAAACTGACCAAGTGCTTGTACACTGGTGCGCGTGTGCGCTTTTCACGTGCAGCTCATTGGCGGCAAACGCCATGCTCTTCTATTTCGTGGTGGAAACACCGCATTTACAACTCGTCAACTGTGTTAAACGGAAACTCAAGAGGGGCCTGTCTATTTTGCAATCTCCAAAGTGTAAAAACATTGCTAACCGGAGTGGGTCCAACCTTACAGCGAAATGTGATGTTGTGCTTTTGCAGGAAACGCATGTACATTACAGTTCTGAATTAAATCAGACACCACCAAACTGTCTTCACAAAGTGCTAGGTGAGTGCGAGAACAGTTGATCGTGTGCTGCATACTCACTTTGTTCAAAGCAGTACAGTCAGTCAAACCAGATTGGGAAAAAAACAAGGCTCGGCGTTCAGCGTAATTCTTTTTGCTGGATCCCGGCCGGGTTTCTGAATGTTATAGGTTTTCGGGAGTGCGGCTAAACGGCACTTGATTCTATCATTTTTATTTTAACTCATTTGTGACTCAGTGCGGCGGGCAAGAACTAACTTTGCTGGCCGCAAATAACGGCCGCAGTTTGGTGACTGATGCACTAAATTAACGCAAAAATTCAACTAAACAGTCAACACAAAATCTCTTCGCTTAGCTGTATAGAGACAAGAGAAATCGAAACAACGGGTTCCTCTGTTCGACAAAAGTATGTCAAGTATTTTCAACTGAGCAGCTTTGTTGTTCATCCAACAGACTTCAACACTTTTATGAAATTTATTCTCACTGAACTTCGGCACAAAAGCTAATTCAACGAGAAGCTGACCCTTAATTCTAAACATAAATAGAAAATCAACAAACTGTCGAAGTTACACAAGTGGCCAGTAAGCCTATGCTAGGGATGGGAACCTATTTGCTATCACAAGCCGCATGCTTTGTGGAGTATCGCTGGCGGGCCGCGAAAATAAATTAATCTTCTCTTAAAATTCTACCTGTACCTTCCAAGGAAAATAAGGAGAAACAACTATGTTAAGGAGCGAGAGATACTTCTCTTGACTTACTGTCTGCGTGTCTGCCTGTCATGGAGTTTCGTTTTGACACGATGATGTGTTCTAACTTGGGAAACGACAATTCTGTTGCGGGCCATATTAAATGTTCTCGCGGGCGGCAGATTCCCCACCCTGGTCTTCGCCATGTCCCGGTGTTTTGACTTTGCGTTACGTAAAATTGTTTATATTGCTTGCGCCCATGAACCCAACTGAACCTGCGCGTCTGCTTGCGCCAGCAACTTTTCCCTTGTTATTACGGTAGGTAGCCTAACGTGGGCTACCATTGAAGAGCGGCAAAAAGTTTTGAAATTAGAACACAATCAGGCGCCGGCTGCTTGTTTATGACCAGGTCGCGACATCATTTAAAGCGCTTATTTGATTTGTTGTATTTTTATGTTTTGCTCCGTAGTCCTGCAGGATATGCGATGCTTCCCACACAGCCTGGAGATTATCCATTCATCAACCGACGTTGCAAATCTGACAGTGCGTGTATAAGCATGGTTAGTTACTCGAGGGATTTGCCGCAGTCCGTCTTGCGTCACAAGCGCGGTTGGATGAACAGTTGAAACCCAGGTCACACACTCTTACGTCACAAGTTCAGTTGAAAAGCAGGTCACACCCAATTGGGCGGTTCGATACACTCTGTGGCAGGGTATGAGCTAATAATCGCGTGATGAGCGTAAGTTTGAAACGGTTCTTTTCTGAAGTTGCTACTTATCCACATGAATGTAACTGCGGATACGACAAAACAAGTTTTATTCCGGGGAAATAATTTTTACTTGTTTAGGAATGCCGGAATCGTTCGGAGATCAAAATTTGGAATGAGCAACTGTTCAAAATAGCACTTTGTCTGCATTGGTTTGGTTTCGAGAGGTTCGTGTCAAGCAGCAAACAACCAAGTCTTTGTTGTTGTTTGCACAGGTAAAAATTGAGCAATCGGTTGAAACCTGAAAAAACAAAAGCTTCCGATCAGGCCTGAGAATGACTGCATTTAACGCCAGCCATTTGCGCGCGTGCGGGTTTGTTGAAAGCTGATGTTTTGAATAACTGCACTCCTTATCTTGTTTTAAGTGAACTTAAGCGCTTTTGTGAAAAGAGGTGGTTCCACGAAACCCATTTTCCAACATGGGAGGCACAGCTACACGCAAAGCACGTCTGATTTTACGCAGTCGAGTTAACAATAACGCAAAAATGAAAACTTATAATTTCGTTGAAATCCTAACGGACGTATTCTAAACAACAGCCATTCTACATAGCCCCCTTACGTTCACCACTAATTAAATTTTCAAGTGTTCGTCTCGGCGAAAGTTTTGTTTGGTTCACAGAAATGGCAGCGCTAAAAGACCTTTTAGCACAAACAATAACCAAAACAGTTGAAGCAGGGGTGGATATTAGGGGAAGCAAACGAGGCGGTCGCCTCGGGTCTCCCCTGTTTGAAAAGGCCCCCTTCGAGAGTTTCGCAATTGTTTTTGCATTGTTTTGTTAAAAAACTTACGAAGCATTCTACTACAGTCACATTTATTAAGCTCTAAAGGAAGTCATATATTTTTCAAAATAAAGCAAAAATTATGTGCAAATGTGCCACAGGAGGCCCCACAACAACGTTAATATGTAGTTTTGAGACCCGTTTCTGAGAGTTTGCCTCAGACCCCTAAATTCTGATATCCAACCCTGAGTTGAAGCATAAGACAACCTGATGCTAATAGTTTACAAGGGAAACGTTTACATCACGTTTTATTCTTCAATTGTTTTCGCTGTTATTTTGTTGCAAACCATTGTTTGATATCAAACTTTGCTTACTAGCATCATCTACTTACAGCTGAGTACATCAGTTTTTTAAACAAATTTTGAGCCACGGAACACTTTATCTATTACTCGCGTAATATACTGAAGATACAAACTGGTTGTATTGGATAATGACTCACACCGAATTTCTTGCGGTACGAGTGCCGATCTTTGCCGATTGAAAATCAAGGGTTTGCACTGCACAAGGTTGGGTGAAATACGAACGCGAACGAGTTTCAACAAACGGCGAGTTTCATGGCACGAGCGGCGAACGGGGCAATGCGAGACTTCCGATCGCGCGTGTTATTGTGAAACGAATGCGCGTATCGTCCCGTCGCATATCGTGCGACGCAGAGGTCGTGACAGCGACTGTGACAACTGGTGAGGTGGCACAACAACTGGCCTGTCACGAACAACCTTCACTGTCGAGAGATTTTCGCTGAGGTTGCCCAATTGTGGGCTCCACTTCCTTCGATCCTGACGTACGTTGAAAGTGGAAAGGTTGTTTCTTGGGTTGAGAGTTCTCTGGGGCCCTCACTATTTTTCTGCTGTGGATGATCATCATCTCGTTTTTCGCGTTGGTCACGTGGTTTCGCAGCATGACCAAGCCATTTCGCCGCGCTCGGCACCAACACTTCATTACGCTGTGTATCAGACGTGTTAAAAGCCATGGGAAACCAACCAATTTTTAAGCATAAGGATTAGAGTAAACCTAAATCTCAACTATTTTCAAACAGTTGTAGCACATGCACATTTTCAGCCTGGTCACTCTACCCATAATTGTCGGGGAGCAAATGTTTGGTCGGCAAGGAAACTTTGCAAATATTGCAACACTTAACTTTTAAAAGTTTTGTCTAAATCGCGAAATTTCAGAACCACTATGAACAATTTTTACCGGTTTCTTTCTAAAGTTTTACCGAAGTTTAAGCGAAATTCACCCGATTTTTAATCAAAGTCTGTCGGAATTAACCAGTTTTTTTCAGTTCATACCAAAATGCACATTACGTAATGACTATTGACAGTGCATTTTACTTCAGAATTGTGTTATGAATGGTAATCGCTGATTTGTTTTGATGAAACGCTGTCAGAGCCGCTAACTTTTTGAAATTCGTTCAGGTTTTTATGTTTTATTCTTCCACTGAAGTTTGGTAAGGTTTTCCGGTACCCTTATTATTGATGTGCAATATTCTAGATTTGGAAATTCAAAACCTTGCTTGAACTCATCCTGTGTGTTGGTTCTCAGGCAGTGAGACAATTGTTCTTGGAAGAAGAGGTGTGCATGATTGAATATCTCGCTTTCTTGAAAGATACTTAAACCCAAGGTCCATTACTACTGAAACACTACATCAGACCTGACGTGCTGGTGCATTCGAAGTTTGTATAAGCAGCATGAAGCTACTGTCAATCCCATAAAACGAAGATACTCAAATTGTATCTTTCGAAAAGCGAGAGGAGTAATTGCATTTTTTTCCTTGGTCGAAGTTCGGTTATTAATATACTTGCCGAGCGACCAATGGCAATTTTTCCACACGTGAAAAACAGTCTTTCAAGGCTGCAATAATCTGAGCAGTGTTTTTGTGTTTTGCTGCACAGATGCTTTACTTTTGCTAGTGGCCAGGAAAAACTATAAATAAATTTAAAAGAAAGACAAATAAGAGAAAAAAAATTGAAAACTTTTTGCTGGTAAAATACTCAGTCAATTGTTTAGCTAATATCAGCAATATACTCCTCAACTGATTCAGTGAAAGATCAGGTATCATCATTTGCTTCAGTTTCCCGTGGAAAGCTCGTTGACATCACCGTTTTTGCGTCTATTACGACTTCTTCAACCATCAGAATTAATTAGACAGCCATGCTTCTACACGTAAGCGCTGCGAATTTCTGAACAGAAGCCTTTGCTTTGAATTGTTGGCCATTGCACGCTCAGCAATCAATGCTGGTTTAAAATATGCATTAAAATTTGTCAGCAGTACAGTGTTGCAGCAAATGGTCTTGCGTGTAACGGAGGTAACTCACAACAATCGTGCCCTACCTAATGCAAAATGGTGCATGAGTCGACCAACAACGAGCAACAACGGATGTGTGTCAGAAAAGCTTTCGGAGATTCTGGAAGGTCATGCATTACACAAATGTAAGTTCGTGCAAAGGCAGTTCAGCTAATTGTAGATAAGCAACGCTTTCGGTGAAACACATTTCGCGAAACGCCGTCTGATCATTTCTGTACAAGTATTTTGATCGTATTCCCTTCACCTTCACATGGCAGATTCGCGTAAGTATTCATTAGCAGCAAAGACATTCTGATGATAAAAAATGCCATTGAAGTGACTGAAAGTTACGCACGTCAAAGAAAGCAACGATCAGCAATTAAAAATAGCCTTCACGGAAAAAATCAGGCTGCTTGAATATAATGATGCAGTTTAACTTCTGTCAGTATTATAATTATAATGCCGGGTTACAGAAACAAAGCTTTAGTTTCATTATACAGCTCTCACAAATTTAATGAGCAAGAAAGGCGGGCTCACGACTGTAAAACTCAAAGGGAAGAGATGGCGAATATTAGATTAAAGCAAGTTATCAAAGTGGTCTATATGTACCCTCAGCAGCAAACAGCATTACGGTATGGTCTATATTTACCCCCTAGTGACAGTAAACAGCAGAAAGGTGTAAGTTCATCCAAAGAGGTGAACAGCAGAATAGTCTGAATTGACATCCAGCAGAATCATTGAGGTCGATAATGGTGTGGGGCTGATCCAAATCTATATTGCTTGATCAAGTTGTCTGCAGGTTTTTGGAAGATTGGTTGGCAAATTCGTTATCTTTCCTCATTAGTTTCACATACTTCGCTTGAGGATATACCATAATATTTGCAGGTTATACATAAAATATGTAAATGCAACCGCTTCGCTTACCAAAAAGGAAGTTGTCAAAAGTCTATTCAATGCAGTACAATAAAAATGGATCAAATGAGGCGAGAAAAAATAAACACATGCATTCAGAGTTTTTGCTGATCAATAGCATTTCGAGTTTACTGGCAGCTGAAACTAGAAATACGCTTTTCTCGTTCTTGCGAAGAAAGCTGCCCAAGAGAAGGAACCTTCGATTGCAACAAAAACGGTCAGAAACCATTTTGTGCTTGTCTCTAAAGCATTTTTCAGAAGCAAATCAATAGTTTACAAGCACTGTAGTTTTGACATAAGTCGATGCGCTGTTTTTTCTTCAAAAGACATTTACCTTGTGGTTATGTTGTTCGTGCACGAAGAGGAAATGTTGATTCACCAACATAAATATTGCCCGTTATAGGTTGCATATAAATCAGCAGGTAGATCGATGCAATTATTGTTTTTCATTTAAATATTTGGTGGGATTTGACTGAACAATTTCATTGGAAGTTGCTAGACTAGAAGAATCCTAAAGTAACAAACACTATTTTCACTCAAAGATGTTTCTGCAGAGTTAAATATAGCTTATTTGGCTTACCAAAGTTTTTTGGCTACGTCAGGTTAAAACTTAAAACTGGCTTAATAACATTTGCGAACAGAAGTGGATCTCCACCAACGGAAGGTGCTGGCTTTAAGTCGTTTTACGATGCCTCGAAAGTTTTCCCATTATCAAGAAACTTTGACTCGCTTTTAGTTGCAAACGTTCAAATTTGTCGCGACTCATTTAGCAAGCTTGACAACGACTTACGAAGAACGTTCGCACACTTTTCAGTAAAATGCGTTGGATCTAAAAGACCGAGTTATTAAGGTAACGTGTGTAAATAAATGCTAACTCGTCCAAGTCGGCGACTCTAGGTCAGTAACTTGACTGAGTTAGATGTCCAATTCCCATTGGTTCAGACTTAACTCATAGTCCAGGTGTAACTACCGTATTTACTCGATTGTTAGCCGCTCTTGATTGTAAGCCGCATGAGATAGATTTAAAAATTTAATGTAAGCCGCCCTTGCATGTAAGCCGCATATACTGTACCGGTGTCTATATGGGTTTTAGGTATCTGGGTGGGCACGAAAAT
>Ga0210059_1015036_pt1 | contig 11353 bp, 7 predicted proteins | sample Ectturendosymbi2_FD_188042 | JGI IMG/M metagenome (GOLD analysis project Ga0210059, IMG submission 188042) | Ecteinascidia turbinata endosymbiont from Florida, USA - Sample 2 (SPAdes) (version 2) | ecosystem: Host-associated > Tunicates > Ascidians > Unclassified | place: Key West, Florida... | reverse complement strand
AAGAAAAAGTCTAAACTACCCTTTTTCAAACCCCACCCACCGAAAACCCCGACCCCAAATCTAAAATGTTTTTTTTTCAGTGCAAACAAGAAGACTTCATGAGTCTTTTGAGGGCTCGTATAGCTCGATAGCATCATCTAGCGCAGACTTATCTCGAGCTACAATAGCCGCCAGTGGGAGACTCATGCATTTTCTGCAATTTTCTGATTTGGGGGCAAAATGAAGTTTTTGGGCCATAACTTTGGTTCCAGACATGCTAGAAGGTCAAGCAAGGGCTCTATCGCGTGGAAGATCGTCTAGTTTCCAAAACAAGTTTGAGCCAAAATTTTGGCCCATGGGATTGGCGTCCAGGGCGCGTCAAAGTTGGTCAAAAAAACGAAAACACCCCCATATTGCGAGCCTCCCCCAGGCGAACCCCTTACTTTAATCAAAAAATGTTTTTTTTGATAGAACCAAGAAGACTTTCCGCATCCGTAGAGGGTTTGAACACCTCTGTAGCTGAAGCGGCTGGCGAGTTATAACAAAAAAACTTTGAGCCACTTTAGTGGCTCGCGCGGTCAAAAATAGCATCTACCATCTTAATTGAAAAACTTTGCCATCCAATGCATGATGTAGTTAGTCATTTGCACAACCTAACAGCTTCAAAAGTAGATAGCCTACACATAACATGTACGATTGATGCATTATTGTAAAGCCAGAAAACACACAGACTAATTATTTGCATAGACTAAATGCTACAAGAAAACCTCATAGGCCTACACAAAAGCTCACCTTGGACCTTGGCTTTTTTACTTTGTTGGCCTTCCACGCTTGTGGATTCAATTTCTTTTTCTATGGACTAAAATCTTGTTCATGATCAACAGTATCACATGATTCAATAGGTTTACTGGAATACATTACTAAGACAGCAAAAACTGATCTGCAAATGAATATGAACTGCTAAATATCTCTGGACATTGAAGTCATGCAGCCTGTTGCCACAGATAAAAAAATATGTTACACTAGAACTTTCACACTCTACATGCATGCTGTTTGTTGAACTTGTTTTGCTTTTGGCAGATCAAAATTCTGTCATGAAACAGCTTTATATGAAGCAGAGTTAAACCAGACGATTTAATAATCAATCATATTTTCAGTAAAATAACAGGGGGTGTCCTGTAGAACACATCTATTGTTCACTATGTTTCATAAATAATAGTGGGTCTTCTGTGCTGTGGAGAGGTGAAACGCTCAGGTACTTTTGGCGTACAGTAAATTTAGAAATAGCTAAAACCTTACGCATCAAACTCACCTTCATCCTACAATAAATAACCTTTCACAGTCACTCTTTCCTGCAAGGCCTACCTTCTCGTCCAGCCTGGTTATATCAACAACCTGTGCAGCAACGCATGAGCAGGCTCACACATCACTGAAATGAGAGCCTCTGATCGGATGAATTCATAAGCAGCGGACCTAAGGACTTCTAGGACTGAAAACGATGAGATGAGGCAGAATGTGGTTGTGTAGATTTGCACTTTGGACACTCTTTCAATGCTAGATTTTTGGAGAGTAGGTTAAGGAGGGCTTGGGAAAAATTTCCACTGTCTAACTCCGTTTACCCGAAAATGTGACTTAAGTACTTTTTGTTCGAAGGTCTTCAATTAGAGGAGGCTGCCAATGGTTTAGCGGACCATGGGCGGGCTGGTTTGAAAAATAATAAATGTCCTCGGTCCACCGGCGGTTATGGGCTGGATTTTGTGGGCTGTGGGCGGTCCGGGCCTGATAAATCTCGGACCGTACCATCTCTACTTGAGACGTGTTTTCTGACCAGTGTCGTCATATAACACAAAAGTGCGACACTGGTTGGGAGTACCGAGCATTTCACCACTAATGATGGTTTCAATGGCCTATGCAAAATGCAGTGTGTAGTAAGTGACAATGCAGTTCGGGAATTTGGAATCCATGCTGCAACTTAGCTACGAGAATGTTGGGCTAATGATGTGGGCAATAATACAAGACACATGACAAAAAACAGTGGTTAACAAAATAGATTATAGAGAAGTAAAGTGTGCCGAAATGACCTATGCACTGTAGTGTAGGCCTAGCTAGTGACAGCAGTTGACGATGCTGTTAGAACTAAGTAATGTGCAGTAGTACCAGTGGTGTGTTTAAGGGGAGGCAAGCGAGGCACTTGCTTTGGGCCCACCTTTCACGGGAGCCCCCCTTGAGGTGCTATGCGCGTATATTTTCCTTATTTTTGGCGAAAAAACTTATTATCTATTCATATAATGTACTACAAAGCAGATCAGATCATAAGTAAGTACTCTCCTTTCAAAGGGCCCCCAACAGCAACTGCAATTTGAAGGTAATCTGCTTTCAAAGGAGCCCCAAAAGAAACTAAGAAACTGTAGTGTGTAAGTACTCTCTTTTCAAAGGGTCTCCAACAGCTATTGTGATGGGTGAGCACCTTGCTTTCGCAGGTGCCCCCAGCAGTGACTGTAATGTGAAATTCCTTGCTTTCAAAGAGGCGCCCAACTTCAACTTTAATGCGTAAGTACCTTGATTACACAGGGGCCCCCAACAGCAACTGTAATATGTAAGAAACTTTCTTTCAAAGCAACTTTAATGTGTAAGTACCTATCTTTCAAGGGGGCCCCAAACAGCAACTTTATTGTGAAAGTATTATGCTTTCAAAGGGGCCCCAACAGCAACTCTAATGTGTGAGTACCTAGTTTGCAAAGGGAGCCACAACAGCAACTGTAATATGTACGTACCAGTGATAGCGTGACTCGAGTCACGATTTATGGTGACTCGGACTCGAGTCACGTTAAGAAAAATGGTGACTCGACTCGAATCACGTTTTTCTCAAAATGACTCGACTCGAGTCATAGTCAATGACTCGAGTCAGAGTCATTTTTACAATATCTTTGAGTTCTTGATGGACAAACCCAGTTCGTTTGCACACAAAGAAATGAGCATTTTATGCTTCAGTGATGATCAAGATTGGCCCAAATTTTCTGTTTTGCCTGTCTAGTTGTGCTATGCTGTATTTTAAGGATCAAGTGTCTCCACCTTGCGCAGAGGTAAACCTGAGACTTTTCTTTCACTGAGGGGTCAGTAGGACACAATATATTACCACCTTATCGTGGTTTTATGCAGTATTTGCATATCGTGATCATGGAAGTGGGCCTCATACTGTGACCTTGAGTCTTTTCCAGACACCAGTAAAGTGATTGAAGTTTTCCAGATTCAAATCCAAACCAAAAACTATATTACAAAATACAATGCAAATGTGAAAACTGAATCTTGTTTAAATCCAAATTCCTGCTTCTGTTATTTGCCTAATCCCAGGTGTCGACGTGACAAAGTCACATATAACGTTGAATTCGTAACGGCAATAGGAGAGCGAACCTAGTCAAATGCGTAATGTCAATTGATGCTATGCTGAGGATTGTCAGTTCGACTCTTTATTTAGTTGGCTCAGGGCGGCACAGCGTTGTGCCTACAACAAATGGTTCCCAACGTGTTGGTGGCTGCAATCCAGTGTTAACCTGCTGTCCTACAGTAACCTGCAGTCCCAAAACTGAACCGAAAGTTACAGTAATCTGCAATCCCAAAACTAAAACGAAAGTTGCGAAGAAGTTCGTAAGAAAATCATCAATTCCAAACCAATACTGTTTAAACAAAAATGTTAACTTCAAAATCAATCAATATATTGAAATGTCGTAAGATTTAAATCCTAGTACATGTTCATCTCTGGTCATTTTCATGTATTGGGCATGCGGAAAACACACTTTCAATGCAACCCCAACCGAGAGGTTGCAACAACTTTCTTGGTTTTTTCAATAAACCGCACATATCACATGATCTTTTTTTGAAGGTTGTACCTGGCACAATCTTCACATCCTGGTCCAAGCACCCCTTTGTTGTGATTGGAAAGGCAGAGCAGCAAGTGCGCAACCTTCACATTGTGGCACCAAGCAACAATTGAGATCCCACGTTGTGCTAACTTTATTTCTGCTTGTTCGCGCCACATGGGTGTTGTTCATCACGCACATCCCGTTCGTGGTGAATCGCACATTCAACACAATGCTAACGGAGAGGCTGCAACATTTGCAGAAAGGTGGAGCTAGAGTCTTTGAAATGAGTGAGTGTGAAAGAGACAAGCAAAATGCAAACTGAGAGAACTTAGATATTAATAACCTGCAATATAACTTGTTAAAACAGCATTGGGACCATTTTCCAACTTATCGGGCGTCATTTCATGGCATGTTGGGCACCATTTTCAATCTTATTAGGCGCAATTTTATGGCATGTTGGGCGCCATTTCAAAGCAAAAAAATTCGTAGAAAAAACGTTAAATTTCGTGTGACTCGACATTAACTCGAGCTTGCAAACCAATGACTCGAAGTGACTCGACTCGACCAAGTCATGACTCTGACTCGAAAAACTTTGGATGACTCTGACTCGAAGGGCTTGTGACTTTGACTCTTCAGAAATGACTTGGACACATCACTGGTACGTACTATGCTTTCGACGGAGCCCCACTACCATCTCCAATGTGCAAATGAAGAAAATCTTCAAACCAACTTCTACAACGAAAAAAAATGTGGTTTGAAACTTCTTCCAAAAAGTTCTGAAAAGACCTTATCAAATAAGAGCAAATATTTATACCAAATGATAACTTTTGTACCACAATAATTTTTTATGCCATATGATGATTTTTAGAGATTGAAGTAGGCCTATTTGGTTTGTTGATAATTTCATGAAAATACCACAGTTCAACAGAAAGTATCCAAGTGGAGCAGCAAAAGAAATATAAAGGAAGAAAGAATAATGAGCAAGGGCTACATTTATGCTTCTTACCATGCAGCAGAGATGATCGGATAGTGATTTTTTACTATCAGATCCTATCCTGTTATTGAAAAATGATATCCGTATCCGATCCGATCGTGTTTTGGTTGAAATCATACTACCCGTTTCCGAAAACTATCTGAAAGTGTATTATGATGCACAATATACATTTTTGTGCTTTGTCTATTTTGCCTCGTGAGGAAAAATAACTCCAAAAGTTATTTCAGCTGAACACGATTGGTTGAAGTCAGCCGAACACGATTAGTTGAAGCAGTCACATGACAAGTTTGGAATGCATGTCCTGCTTAGTTGAACATGACTTCTGTAACAGCTCAGTCCCATTCATGGATGATGGATGTCATGGTTTCAGAGCTGGTAATCAGCTAGCAGCTTCTTGCTTGCATTAAATGAACTGTAGGCTAAACCCTAACTCTAGTCTAAACACTGAACTCCTCAACTTAAAAATTGACCCTACATCTTGACCATAATCCCTGATCCTAAACCCTAACCATAAACTCTTAAATCCTAACCAATTGTCTCTGCATGTTGCAGGCTACTTGTCAGTGTGACATGACCAGGGTGTAGTGGGGTGGCAACGTGTGGGAACAACGTTGTCATACATTTTTTGGTGTGGGAAAGCATTCCCATATCTTTTCGCACTAGCAACGGTACTTGAAGATGTGAGATCTAAACAATTACATCAAAACATGGCTGCGATCTCACAGATGTGCCAGCAACATGCAGATTCGCACTGCTAGTCAAAAGTCTGCAGTGAAACAGGAAAAACCATTGTGAAGTTCTTGCAGGCAAATGCTCACTTTATTCGAACTGTTTGGTGCAGCCTTCCCTTAATTTGGTGTAGGAACTGCGTTTCCAAACCACTTTTTTAGCACTACAGTCTTGCACATGACCACTTCAACCAATTGCATTCAAATGAAGGCAAAATAGTCCCAGCACAGGTTTTGCCTCATGAAGCAGAATAGACGCTACTTGAATGCGTTGTGCCACTTCGGGCAGGTCATCCAAAGTATCAAAAGACTCGAATTGTAGCCTAATTTCCAACTTCACCGAAATACTACCACCTAACGGTTGGCGCCCAGGGCCAGGCAAAGTGGGCCTAGATGGCCTAAAAGTCCTCCACTTATGACGTCACTCACAAAAAAATCCCACGCCCCAAGCAAAAAATTTTTTTCGAGTGCAGACTAGAAGACTTGCCGCGACTTTTGAGACTTTTACCGGGTTTGTGAAGCATACTGGACCGGTGTAATTCTCGCGCAAAACCACGTGCGTTTAGGCATTTTTTTTCGAAAATCCCCGAAAGCAGCCAGACGCCAAAGAGAAAGCAAACTGATGTCTTGCCACACAGTCCCGTAGCCATGGGCGTCTTTGATGGCTTTGCCCTTCCGAAACAAAGGTCCAATCCCCACCCGAAATTAAATATGAAGCACTATAAAACATTGATGTTTGTTCAAATTTCAGAAAGTCAAGCCCCATTGCACAAATGTAAAGCCCCCCTAGCCTATAGAAGACTTTCTGGTGACGGTTCTGTTGCCACACCAAGCTTTTTAATAGCCAATTCTTTGGTAACAATCGTTAGATTTTAACACCATCCAAGAGCTCACATTCATAATTTTATTTATTAATCCTACCCATTGTTGCACTTTAACCAAACCTAACTACATAGCAATGCTAGTCTACAAACCAAAAAAAGCATTCAAAACAATACACTGGGTTAAAATATGTCATTTATATTGAAATAACTGACTAAAAATTCAGTCTAACAAGTCAATGTCACAAAACAACAATTATCATGTTTAAGAAAGTAAAAAGCTATCTGTCCTGGTATCATCCAACAACCGGTCAATCAATGTACTTGCAGGCTCACGTAGAATAGGCATGAAGACTGCAAGGCCTGGTGTAGACTACAGTTCACATTAAAAGAGCTAGAGTGCTCTAGCTAGTCTAGACTACAGATCACAGTAGGCCTACACCAGCTAGCGTTAGTCCAAGCATAGATACGCATCAAACAACGTCCTTAATGCATACTGAAAGAGCCATATCTTGCCACATCAGGAACAGATTCATGCTGACAAACTTGGCGTGTCCAATTAGCAGATTAGGAGGAGGAATGGGAGTACACTATGGTACAGAGATTACGCCATAGACAGGCTCTGAGTCATGGTACAGAAGGCTGAAAAGATGCTTCTGAAGATAATGAATGAATGATTGTGCAATGTGCAACTTTTTCCAAAAGTCTGAATTCTTGCAATATCGATAAAACCGTTTCGGATATCCGGATCCGTATCCGGTTCCCGTTTGAAAACAGTTTTCGGATATCCGTATCCGGTTGCAAACTCACTATCATGCCGGATATCCAACCGGGAAACCGGATAGTGATCATATCTGCCACGCAGCAGAAATGGCATTTTTGAGTATTATGAGTACTAATTTTTTCTTAAAATATTTCAGGTGTTTTATTAGGCGGTTTGATTTGAATTTAGCCCATGCTTGAAGTTGCAGATTGTTTGAAGCTTGACTAGTAAATGGTTGGTTTGAGGTAGACTTGCTAGGTGATGTTAAAGTGTTTTTGCCAGGTCTTAACCAGTATAACTTGAACCGATTTTTTCAGCACATATTTAATCAATTGTGTAGGCTATTTGCTGCAGTAGAAATGTTTGCAAAAAGGTATGTGATGATTTATTTCCTACTTTTGCACATTTTTCAAACAACTAGTGTCATTGCAAAATGAGGGCAGCCTTTACTCATTCAGCCTCAAAGCTTTCCAAAACAAGCCTCAGGTTGGATGCTTTTGTATGCTATGTTCTTGTAGTTAAAAGGATGAAATTTAAACAAATTTAGTGTTTTAAATCTTTTTGGTTGTTGTTTATGGTTTCATGGATTCCCATAAAGACATGACTGAACCAATTCAGGATACCAACTAACAAGCATTTCTTCAATGGGGGAAAGTGTGAAATTTTCAAAGGATTAAACTTTGTAGTTTATTCATGGTGAATGCAGAGAAATGGGGCGCGAAAATAAAGAAGTTCGGGAGATGCCAACTTGATGTGGCCTAACTTTTGTGTTGCCAACCGTGTCTTCCCATCTTTCAGTGTTTTCAAAGTTGTGTATCATGAACACCCTTTTGCGTTTTCTCTCTCTGCTATGTCAGTCATGCCGTACTCTCAGGAACAAATTCTTAGGTGGGCGTATCTTAGGTTTGATCAAAAGTTCTCATCACGGTTGGCTGAGTATGATGACGTCATCAGAGGGGCCTTTTTTTAGTCTTGCCTCGGGCCCCCCAACCCTAAACCCACCACTGAGTAGTACAATAATGTTTAGGCCTATTCGCATTGTGCAGATGTCTAGTCTAGCCACGGCCTGCATAGGCCAACCTCTGCTCACATTTTGGAGCCATACTGAACAAAGTTGGATGTTTGCCATGATAGTTGCAGCTTTAAAGATAACCCATATCGCTTTGCATCGCTATTGCCTATGATAAATTTGAAAGGGATTGTACCAAGTTATGCGCAATGTAAATGTTCATCTTGTTGATTTTTTTCGTACGATTTGCTGGCACATTCATGTTAATAGCTCAGTTGAGCACAGTCATAGTTCAGAGTTTTATATGAGCACATGGTTAAAGTACGATTAGATATTTGTGAATAGGTGATCAGCTCCAGACCTCAGAGATTTAAAATGAGTCTTTTGTAAAAATTGAAAATGAACACTCACTTCAAATACTTGTCATCTATCTGGTTAATTACTGAAGCATGAACAACTTAACTAAAACTAGTGTTTCAAAGGTTGCCACTTCATAATTTAATACAGTAGAACCTATACTTTTAAGGTGTATATTTGATAAGCAGCGTCTATTTTGCCTCACGAGACAAAAACAGTTCTGAAGTTATTTTGTCAGTAGCTGCACACACTTGTTTGAAGTCATCACGTGACACGTTTGGAATGTATGACCTACATAGCTGACCGTAATGTCTAATTTAAATGTGGGCAGGCTTTTAGTGGCTGTTTGTGTATATAGTGTAAAGGATAGGCTAAACCATAACTTTAAACCTCAACATGTTGTGTCTTTCTGTATTGTGCTAGTCGGGTGAACATTTCAACCGTTTGTGTTCTATTACAGCAGTGGTTCTCAAAGTGGTCGATATCAACCCCCAGGCGTCAATAGGACAATCCAAGGGGTCGATAAACAATCACGGGGTCGAATGGGGGTCAATGAATGGCCAGGGGGTCAATGAATTACTGCTGGGGTCTACTGGAGCAATGAAGCCTCCAATTCAAAGTTATTTTTAATAGGGAAAGGAATACAAACGGCGTTTTGTGGGAAAGGAAATACAAACAATAGGAAAGGAATACAAACAAAATTAAGAGGACTGATCAAATCTCAGCTACAGAAGTTTAAAAGTACATTCGATTCGAATAGTTTTTTATTAAATCATCCATTGTGATGACATTATGAAAACTGTTCTGTTTATTACGTCACAAACAATATTGTTGTGCATGCGTCGCAGTTTGGCAGTTTGTTAGACTTATTTTGATTTGACACATACTTTCCTAGTATTAGTAACTTTTGGACTAGGCCACGGGGTCTGCAGAAAAGTGAATACTTTAATTGGGGGTCAACGTGCAGAAAAGTTTGAGAACCACTGTATTAAAGGCAAAATAGCCACGACAAATATCTTACCTCGTGAGGCAAAATAGACAGTATCTTTTATGAGTTACTTGTACAGTATCTTTTTAATATGAGTTACTTGGAAGTTTTCGAAGTGTTAACAAGAGACGGTGTTGATGTTTCAAAATTTTTCGGAGCAGGAGTCTTAAACCGTGGAGCAGAAGTGGAGTCTGAAAAAGGTGACTCTGCTCATTTCTGAACTGCACACATTGATAGTTACTGCTCTTCTCACTGTTTGTGCTAATTTTCGATGATTTGTTTGCGGTAAGCTCGCAGCATTGGATAAGATTTAGCTAAGATAGCTCTTGACCTGATCAATAGGTTCCACATTAGTTCAGAAAAAATCAGCGTCAGCGACAAACTCAAAGCAGTTGGGATTTGGAAGCACTGACTACAGCCAGCTGTGTATTAATGAAGCATTGACTACAGCTACCTGTGTACAATCATGGAAAATAAGGTCTGTTGTATTTTTCGTTGAATACAGCACAAACACGACGGTACCGTTCCCCGTGGCAACAGTAGGTCCCCGTGGCAATACCCGAACGTCGACACTTCGTGTTCCATGCCTTTTCGTTACGAACTATTGTGACAAAACATTAGACGACAAAATGGCCTTATATCGCGAATATTGTTTTCCGATTTGTACAAAATTATGGTGAATAAAGTTACTTTCGTAGGTTTTATGGGGGACAATCGCCCCCCTTGATTCGCCCTTTTTTCAACTTTGCAGAAGCACCGGTCAAAACTGATATGATTTGGCAGCCTACATTTCAGAGACAATTGGGGGTGACCATGTACGGCGGTTAGTATGTAGTTAATTTGTTCCAACAAGAAGTTGTATAAAAAAAACTATCTTTTTGCTACCGTGACACTACACAACAATCTTTTTTGTCATAGATTCTCTGAACATCTTCACTGCACAAATCGTCCATTCATATGTTTAGTGAGGAAAGATGTGTTTACACACTGTCACAGATCAAAACGTACACCGTTTAGAAAAAATATTATCAACGAAATATCACGCAAAAGCAACTTGAACCGTACTACTTGACTGAAGTTTTGTCATGGGAGCTTTACAGTATTTACACCTATTAACTGTTCTGTGATCTAGTGGACAACACCGGTTTATTTGATCTAAGACTGATACCCTCAAGATCACGACAAGCACTTCGCAACTAATTGTTACGTCAGCACATTATATTTATCATTCCACAAGACTAGCAACCTCAAAAAACCTGTTTTTACCTAGAGTTAACTCTTCCTCAGGAAAATGTTCTCTTAAATTCATTGGCCCAAAGGTATGGTCTTCAATACCAGACGATATTAAATTTTCAACCACTTTTGCCTTCAAATGGAAACTTAAAAAACACCTCCTATTTGAAAAAAAAATTCCCAATTATGAACTGTAGCAACATTTCCCTTGTCCAGATAACCAAATATTGAGTATTCTAGTATTCTGTAACTCTGCTTATTTTTTGTGTATATTTACTTTTTTCATATTTTCTGTGTGCACATTCTATGCTTTTCTGCATGAAAGTACACTTTTTAGTTTTTTTTCTGTTTTGCTTTGTTTTTCTTTGTACCTCACTAATTAGTTTTTTGTAACTTTTCTACTTTGTATTACTCTACTTTTGTATTACTATTTTATATTACTTTTTTTACTTTTGTATTACTTTTCTATTTTTGTATTACTGATGAACGTAGAATTTCTACTTTTGTATTACTATTTCTTATTTTTACTTCTTTTTTTATACTGCCAAAAATATTCTAACCACACCAGAATTCCTTCACTTAAATTCGATCCACTCATCTGTGTACATAGGCATGCGATTT
>Ga0210059_1015035_pt1 | contig 11353 bp, 8 predicted proteins | sample Ectturendosymbi2_FD_188042 | JGI IMG/M metagenome (GOLD analysis project Ga0210059, IMG submission 188042) | Ecteinascidia turbinata endosymbiont from Florida, USA - Sample 2 (SPAdes) (version 2) | ecosystem: Host-associated > Tunicates > Ascidians > Unclassified | place: Key West, Florida... | reverse complement strand
CAGTTTGTTGGAGGCCACCTTGGATCTTGTCGCCCTAGGATTAAGCCTGTATAGCCTATTGGTAAATCCGGCACTGATTACCTGTACGTAAACTCCTTTTTATAGTAATAATAAGCACATATTTAATGAAACAAACAAGCACAATCCATTCAGTGTACACACAGCTAGAGCTTATAATGCCGTTTTGAAGTTGTCATTTTCCAAGCAATACAAAGTATAGCGTTTTAATCCTCTATGCCAGGAATTCTCAAACTTTTTTGTTCCGTGGCCCCATTAAAAAAAGGTTTTTCTATGCTGCCCCTTTGTTGGATACCCTAGATGTTAATGATATATGTAAACATCTCATTACAAATCTCAAAATACATTTTTGTCAATGGCGAAATCATACAAATGCACAGAATCCTCGAAAGTAACTACACATTTATAGAACTACCAGGTAATGGAAACAGTAAAGCAAAAAATAATTAACAAAAAACAATTCACTTTATAGAAGTTATCAAGCACAAATGATCCGATAGATGCAGTTGATAATTTTTACACAGATCAATCATTCGTCGATTGATGCACGACAACGCAGGACGAAGGAAATTCTTAACGTTTTTCAAAAACGATCGGTTTTTGGACTTGGTGATTATTGATTTAGAGAATACCGCTTCACACAAGCATCTTGTGCAAAAGTCTAAGAGTTTATAACTGGCCAAATCAGAAATGCCTGAGCATTAAGTTCTTGTTCTTATTCAAAAATGGCATAAGCTAAACTATTTTGAAAATTCCGGTTGCAAACGTTTGGCGTTTACTAACTCCGCAAACTCATCCTGGGCATGTGTGCCCGCCTAGGGTTTCAATTGCGTATGGTTTGGGAATCCAACTTCTCCTGAATCAAGGACCATTGTGCTTTTGAAACTGTGTATGAAGCTTTCCAGTTAGGTTTGAAACTACTCGGTGTGCTCTCAAAGCAGTTAGCCTAGCCCGTAGAGTTCTGTAGACCTAGAGTCTAAAGAGAAGTATACCTTCGTGTTGGAATGAATGCAGTAAGGTCAGCGTCGGTCAGTTCGTTAAAACAATCATGACGTAACAACGCATAACTTGTTGTGCCTGGTTTTTATCATCATTTGATAGCTCAGGGAGGCAACATAGTAAACAACTGTCAGCATAAAGTACGATATTGCCCCTAAAAATAAAAATGCAGAAGAAATAGATTCACTGCAGGCCTACTCTCAATTTTCTTTAAATTTTACAAAAATTGTTGCATCTGATTTGTCAAGCCAATTGGTTTCGCGACCCCAAAATTACATTTCGCGACCCCATATGGGGCCACGACCCATAGTTTGAGAAGCCCTGCTCTATACCATAAGCCGACGGTAAACAGCATGAAGACAATTTTTGCACAGCAGCAAAGTACTGTTGCAACACCATCAGCTAACCATATGACGTAAGCCCAGCAATGTAGACACAATTTTCCCAGTAAAGCTCACGAGAAACTGTTCTAGCTGATTTAACTATCATAAAGAGCTTCAACAAACAATCTCTATTTGCGCGAAATCTAGTAAAACAACCAATCGTAGGATCCTATACTGACAATATTGCTTTTCATCAGAGTTTTGCAGTGTCTGGCGGTCTTGCGAGCTTTTTGTCAGTAGAAAATTGAACATCAATTAGGTAGGCCTACCTTTTTTCATTCTTTTGTTGCAACCACTTTCATACAGACGGCTTGCATCTCTCACACGCCCAGATGCAGAGTATTGTCGTGTTGTTGCTGTAGGCTACTGATAAGAGTCTAGAGTAGACATTTGCATTTCCGTTCGTTTCAAAGTAAATTGTGAAGTTATGCCTCTGCGCAGTTTCGCAAATTTTTAGTTAATATTGAGTCGTCATAGGAAAGAGTTGCGCCAGGCCCACAAAAGCGGGGGGCTCTAGACCATGGCCTATGCGTAAATCCGTCACTGGTTATAATGGAAAGCGGTAGTTATAAGGTTGAAAACCAATCGATTAGAACTACCAAGAAACCTATGGAGCGGCAGCAGTTCCAAGTGGCAACTAACTGCACGGAAAACAAAACTGCAAAATTGTGTCATTGGTCAAATGCAATACATATGCTAAGATAAATGTGTAAAATAAATTTTTATCTTATCTTATCAGTCATAAACAATGCAAATAACATAATAATATCAAATCATTGTTAAGGTGCAACTATTGCCACAGCAAGCCGTGCGAAAAAATAGACAGTGGTGGTCTTAGCAATTTGGGAGCCCCTGTGCAGAACATTTGGGACCCCTGTCACGACTGGGTTTGCTAGAAAACATTGCACAGATTATTTTTGCATTTCGATGACGTCATAATATTTACTAAACTATAATACGACCTTTTTGCAAAATGGGCAAAATAGGAGGCAAATTATGGTCCATGGCCAAAAAATGCTCCCTGGCTACCGCCCATGGTCCAGTATTTAAGTACACTCTTTGCAAATCTAACACTTTCCATCATACCATCTCATGTATGTTGAGCCTTGCAATGATCTGTTTAACGACTCTAAGCTCAAGGATAGGTGAAGCAATATGTATGTCCAGGCAGTGGTGGGTTTAGGGTTGGGGGACCCGACGCAAGGCTAAAAAGGGGAGCCCTCTGATGACGTCATCATACTCAGCTAACCGTCATAAGCACTTTTGATCAAGCCTAAGATGGGGCTACCGAAGGATACGTTCCAAAGACTACAGCATGACTGACATAACAGAAGAAGAAAATGCAAGGATGTTCATGATCCACAGCTTTGAAAACACTGGAGGTTGAGAACACAAGGCTGGCAACACATAAAATGTAGTCAATAGCAAGTTGGCATCGTCTCCAATTCTTTATTTTCGCGCCCCATTTCTCTGCATTCACCATGAATAAACTATAAAGTTTACCCCTTTAAAAGTTTCACACTTTCCCCTTTGAAAAAATTCTTGGCTGTTGGCATCCTGACTTTGTTCACATTGATATCTTTATGCGAATCGATGAAACGATAAACAACAACCAAAAAGACTTAAAACACTAAATTTGTTTTAAAGTTCATCCTTTTAACGACAAGAACATATCATACAAAAGCATTCAACCTGAGACTTGTTTTGGAAAGCTTTGAGGTTGTATGAGTCCAACCATTTACTAGTTAAGCTTATACTTGAACCAACCATTTACTAATCAAGCTTTAGGCCTACTTAAACCAGCCGTTTAATAGTCAAGCTTCAAATAACCTGTGGTTTCAAGCATAGGCTAAATTCAAACCACCTAAAATACTTGAAACATCTGTAGAAAAAATGAATAGGCCTACTCATACTAAAAAAGTACCATTTCTGCTACCTGATAAGAAGCAGGAGTGCAGCTTTGCTTATTAACAGTCTCTGCAGGACAACAGCCATAATTCTAAATTACTTTGTAAACTAAGAAGAAAATGTTCTATAAATGAAAAGATGTAGTGTTGTCCCTGCTATAACAATTGCATATTGTCTTATTTTCTAATGGAAATGTTCACTAAGGTACAAAGTCACAAGAAATGAGAAATTTATCTAACCTTTTCAACTCAGAGACATTAAAAAGAAATCCTTATCCTTGGATAAAAATATGAATGTTCTAAAGCATGTATTGATCAACTTCACTTTTCTAGAACTTGAGTTTTTGTTTATGGCACATCTGTTGTTATGCACTAGACCAGCGTTTCTTAACCTTTTTCTACCTCAGCACCCCTTTTGGTCACGCGTAAGCAGTCCAGCACTCCCTACCATTGGCTAACACCTTTGTCCAAACGTATCCCTTTCACCTTTGACCGCCACACATGTGATCTTCCCCAGCACCCCAGGTTAAGAAACCCTGCACTAGACAGACATAGCTACTATTAACGACTTGGGTGCTTGAAGCTGCACCCTCCTCTGCAAGCTCACCAGTTCCCGCTATAACAACAAATCTGTCCAGAAGACCTTTACATTTTTTAGCCTTTATCCTTCCTTTCTTTTTCCTTCTTTTTGCTGCTCCACTTGGATACTTTCTGTTCAACTGAAGCATTTTTATAAAAATATCAATAGACCAAATAGCCTACTTCAATCTATAAAATTCATCATTTGGTATAAAAAGTTGTCATTTAGTATAGAAAGTTATCATTTGGTGTACATACTTGCTCTTATTTGGTAGGGTCTTTTCAAAACTTTTCGGAAAGATTGTAACCAACAATTTTTTTAGGTATGCAAGTTGGTTTCAAGCTTTTCTTAATTTGCTCATTGGAGATGGTGGTGGGGCCCCTTTGAAAGTATAGTACTTACACATTACAGTTGCTGTTAGGGGCTCCTTTGAAAGGAAGGTACTTGCACATTACAGTTGCTGTTGGGGCCCCTTTGAAAGCAAGATACTTACACGTTACAATTGCTGTTGGGGGCCCATTTGAAAGCAAGGCACTCACATATTACAATGGGTGTTGGGAGCCTCTTTGAAATCAAGGAAATTTGCATTACATTTGCTGTTGATGGCCCCTTTGAAAGCAAGGTAGGCTACTTACATATTACAATTACTCTTTGGAACCCCTTTGAAAGAATAGTGAAGTTGCTGTTGGGGGCCCCTTTGAAAGCAAGGTGCTTACACATTACAATTGCTGTTGGGGGCCTATTTGAAAGCAAGGAATTTTACATTGCGGTTGCTGTTGGGGCCCCTTTGAAACCAGAGTACTTACACATTACAATTGCTCTTGGGGGCCCCTGTGAAAGCAAGGTCCTTACAAATTAACGTTGCTGTTGGGGGCCCTTTGAAAGCAGATTACCTTCAAATTGCAGTTGCTGTTGGGAGCCCCTTTGAAAGCAAAGTACCTACACATTACAGTTTCTCTAGGGGGCCCCTTTGAAAGCAGAGTACTTACTTATGATCTGCTTTGAAGTACATTATATGAGTGGATGGTAATATTTTCACCAAAACAATAAAAAGCTCTACGTTTTCTATGGGTTTTAGAGGAATCAGCCAACTGGGCTCTGCTTTCATCTTTTTGCCATGATTCAAACTTGCGCATATCTGTATTCAAGTAACTTCACTCCACAAGTGAAAGAAGCAAGGAATCAATCACAAATTTTTAATAGGAAATCGATTTCACGTAACATTACGCATCGTCAGTCCTATCATCTTATATCTATTTGAATAAGATGATAGGACTGACGATGCGTAGTGTTACATGAAATCGATTTCCTATTACAAATTTGTAATTGATTCCTTGTTTCTTTCACTTGTGAAGTGAAGTTACTTGATTTTCATCAAAAATAAGGAAAATTTACGCACGTAACACCTCAAGGGGGGCCCGAGGCAAGTGCCTCGCTCGCCTCCCCTTAAACACACCACTGCGTCCAGGACACATTACTACCGGCATGACCAGTATAAATCTAGCATCTGTAGGCTACTTGTTCCAAATCACTGCAGAGAGTCATGTCAACCATCTGGTGGGGCAAATCGTTTCCAGAGAGTCAGGCTGGATGGTTTCTTCACTAAGGCCATGTTGCATTGAGCACATTTTAAAACTTGTCAGATTGTGTGTATACAGTCTATAAAGTTTATGTATGTGGTTTATACTTCCAATGCAGGCACATCACTGCATAAGTAACAAAATGCATACAACATATAGCCTGGGACGGATCACGGGGGGGAGGGGGCGGGGCGATCGCCTCACATAAAACCTAAAACCTAAGAAAGTAGTCACTTTATTCACCATACTTTTGTACAATTCGGAAAACCACATTCGCAATATAAGCGGTTCATATGCAGTAAATTCTTTCAGAAATAACAAAGCAAGCATAAATTTATGATGAGACCGGAATGAATGAAATATGCAGTATTTACTCACACCTATTTCATTGTTGGCTTAACCTTAGTAGGTTACAACCACTATGACAAAAAAAACTTAAAAAAGGTTACAGTATATCACAAAACTGCAAACCTTTGGTAGGTTAAGTGCTTAAAAATAGGTTTATTGCAATGACTTTCTGTGCGTGGTATTTTGCTTAAGGATATGTACACCGGGTAATTAGTAGATTTATAGGCAAGAATGGTAGACTACCAGTTAAACTATACAACTAATAGCAAAATGATTCTTAAAAGTAAGGGTTCTATATTAAGGATTTGAAACCGCTTAAATTATGATTGAGGGACCCATACATTTTTGAAGAGTATTAAGCACCTTATCCATGGCGAAAGAACAAAGGGCCTGCTTATCTTTTAACTAGGATCCCTTAACACTTGGTTGGTGGGGGTCATCTTACCTTTGTCTGGAGACCCTTGTCCTTTGAATGTATAATAGGCAGGCTATTTATGTTTAACCAAAGACTAGTGGGTCTCCTTAACCCTTGATTAGTGGACCCTAACATCTTGGTTGAGGGCCTTTTACATTTTGAATGGGCCCCTTGTCGTTTGATCATGCAGAAAGTTATTCATATTTCACCATTTCATTTTGGCTTCTTTTTTTCGTATTGAAAATCCAGATGTGTTAACAACTATTATTAATAAGAACATAGAGCAAACCAAGTTAAAATGTAGGCTACTGTGTAATCACTATAATAACAAACAAAATCTCATAAATTTTTGAAAGCGCGTAAACAATAATTGGGGGCCTCTTCAAAGCGAGTAAATGTAAAATGGGGGCCCCCATTTTGCACAACCTGCACACCTTGACACCTTGCACACTCACCAAGACAACTAGTGACAATAGATGGCGAGCTTCCTTCTCTTTTATGGAAAATTTATCACCGCAAGGTGTGCGGTCAAAACGAATGCTATGACTGTTCCCGACACTCGGTAACCTCCACTGTTCTCGTGTTAGCTACCTGCAGCGGCCACGATGGTCACCATAATGTTTTTAGGGGGTGTTTGTAAAGCCTGCAATAATTTCTGCAAGTCATTGATATTTCGCTCCACCTTTTCAGGCTCCCAGGCCTGATATGAAACTGCTCGTTCAGCTGCAAAATGACCGCTTTGAAGGCCAGAGTTACTTGTTCAAGCAAAACGGTTCTTGTAAGTTTGCAAACCTGCCACACACATTTAGCCATAAACTTGAAGCTTTGACAAAGCAATCAGACAAAACCCATGGTTTAGATCTTCGCCCACTTCCACGTCCAGGCTGATAAACACAATTCGACGCATTTCTTTCGATGGACAAATTATATCCAATGATAGAAAGCAAACAAGCAAGCCAGCGAAAACAGATGGGCGTTGGAAGTGTTCGAAGGCGACTTCCAGCATGAGCGGAAAGGACTTGTGAAAACGCATAACACTACGTGGAGCGCGAGGGTTTGAACTTTAAAGCTGCACCAAATCCCGTCTGAAAAGGAACAACGGTTGAGTAACCACAGTGACAAGTGCTTTTTGTTATTAATCATTTACATTTTCTTCATGCTGACTTTGGCTTTCGTGCCCTTGACATCAAATCACCGGTCTACCTTGGCCAAACACAGTTAAAGGTAATGGTCGCAGTTTTGTGGTCGCTGTAACTTGTAACAACGATCGTGAGCAATTGCTTGCTTGCTTGTCAACTATACAGCACTAGTTGCAGCAACATTTCAAAGCAATTCCAACTCGCGTCTTAGCCACTGACGTTTGTGAATGTTTAACTTGCGCATCAGGCAAGGTGTGCGATTTGAGAAGAGCGATTGAGCAGTAGTGGACGTGGATTATTGAAAAACATTGAAATGTTCTCGGACGTCGGCAAGGTATTTTTAAGTCTTCCACGGTGTGCGGGAAATGCAGTTAGATGCATCAACTGCGTGTCGTTGAAAATTAGCTTTTGTGTCAGTTTGCTTTAGCACAACATTTGCATAGCATTTGCTTTAAACATATGGGCCGTCTCCAAAGGGTTAACAGTTGTTTACTTATTTAGGTGAACTTTTAACTGGGGACCCCGCGTTGTTTATATGCTACGGGCTCCATTCCGTCTGAATCCGGCACTGCCGAGCACTGTATCGCATCTCATATCAGCAAAAATTGTTCCAAAAATGTGGTACATTTACCTCTGGAAAATATTTCAATTGCAGTCTGCCAACAAGAAAAACTAGCTTACGTTCGACAAGGTTTCAAAATTGATTGTTATTTTGTGGCTTCCTTTCTTGCAAACAGTTTGTTTAACGATTGCTCGTAACAGAACAAATCATCAACTTAAATTCACATGAAACTTTGTCAAAGTGTTCTCAGGGAAACTGTTGAAAAGTATGAAAGATTCTTCAATTTCTTATTTTTCGTCAAAATAGTGCAACGGAAACTTTGTCTCGCTACATGTTTGATGTTTGTGCTGACAACGAACTAAACACAAGAATGAACATATCTGTCGAGTCTGATGAAAAATCGACTAATCGAAAGATTGTTATAAAGACAAGAATGATCTATGTGATGGCGATATATGTGTAATTGTTTGGCATCATTGCAATTGTTTCGTATTCATTTCAATTGTGTATGTAATCACAAATTTCGTTCGTGTTATATAAGTTAGGTTGCCAGGGAAGAGGTTGAATGGATATTGAATACTGTAATATATGTACACTTTGACATTGCAAGTGTGTGAGTGTATACATATTTTGACATGATTTGATTGTATGAAATGGTAGAAGTGTTCAAGTATGTACTTCCCACGATGGGTGCAAGCAAGGAATCGATCAGCAAATTTTTAATAGGAAATCGATTTCACGTAAAACTACGCATCCTCGGTCCCTATTCAAATAGAATCGGTAGAAGTGTTGTAACGATGTATGAAAAAGTTCGGGGATTTATATCGTGCAAAGGTACGGGAGGATACTGTGTAGAAAACGTTGCAAAAGTCGATATGAGCAACGCGCATTCTGATATTATGAGACAAGTTGTGAACTGAATTTTAGAGACAAAACAAATCGCTACTCACAAGGAAGACGTTACAAGCGAAGTAACGTCAAAAAGTGGCAATGTAATCGATGAAACAATAAAGAGGAGACAATGGTACCAGGCAAATCATTAAATGGCGATTTATGTAAAGAAAGCATTACACATGTTACTTCATGTCGTTATATATTACAAATGGACTTCGTGGGTTTATTAAGGACGTGTCGAAAACGTGAAAGTGGTTTACGACTCATGGTGAAATTGACACCACCGTCAATAGTTTAGAAATGGCAAAAAAACTTTGTTATGCAAAGTCAAGAAGATGTGGCCAAAATCTTATTAACATGGGCCAGTGAAATACAAATCAACGCAAGACAATGAATGTACAGTAGCGTTGGTCTGACGAAACGCAGGATACTACATATGATGTTGGTATCAGAACAGGAGGGAGAAGAAAAGCTATGGTTGAACAAGTGCATACAGTGCCGTAAAATCCAAAGTATCCGCTGTACATCTGACAAGCCGATACCACGTATCACAACGTTGCCGCCGCAGAAATCAGGCAACGCGCAGATGACGCCGTATTGTTTACGGAGAAAAGCGAGGTTGAAAGTACAAGAACTTCGAAGTCATGTTGATGAATAATTAAATAAAGCAGAAGAAAGTTACAGTGAAAACAGTAAAATGACAGTACAAGGGCACGCATTAAAACCTGCCAACGATTGCGTCATCTATGTTAAGCAAGAAATTGAAACCCCTAAAATGCACATTTACGTTTTGCGGACATGGATCTTATAACTTTATTAAAAGGTGGCAATATTAACAAAGCAATATACGTCATAAAAAATTTTTGGGGGACAAAATGTTTGATATTAGGCGGATAACACTATTTTGTTTGGAAAAACGCCTCTCAAATCACAAAATGATTGTATGTTCTAAAAATTTTTTGGGGGGCACGGCCTCTTTGGCCCTCTGTCTACGCCTATGCCTAAAAGAAAGGAACTTAAACTTGATGACAGCGAAGGATGGTACAAATATCTGGGGGATTTAACAAAAGAAGATATTGTCAAAATGATTTTGATATGGACTTGCGAGCAAAAATGCATTTGCAATTCGCTTTAAGATTAGTCGAGGGAAATGGATTGTATTATATCAGGGATTTTTTAAGGCGTTGTAAGGGCCCGATTCGGATCACTAGAATTGAAAATCGGGTCCCTAGAATCATAGAAAATAATCATCGGGTCCCTAAAATCAGAGAAAATCGGGTCACTAGAATTGGAAAAGCCGGGTCCCTACAGGTCCATACCGGGTGCCTAACACTTTCCTTAAAAAAAACCCTGATTATATCATGCATGGTGTTTTGCAAGCGTAAACGGTATGTGTGAAGGTCGAGTATATACATGAAATGCCGTGCTTATTTTCACAACCGGTGCAGGCATGGCCAAACTAAATGACGTGCAAAAATTCATAGATTAAAACAATACGCGATAGTGTGTTACAAGCAGAAAAACAAGCCGCTTTACTGTCGTTTCCTTCAGGAGAAAGACGTATGCGTGGACTTATGACGAAAACGTTGTACGTTACAAAACTAAGCATGAATGATTTTGGAAAGAATGAAACTGATGCAATTACACAATGGTTAATGAAGTCGCCGCATTGTTCAAATTAATGATATGTGTTACAGATATGGAGTTTATAACATTGTGTTAAAGCGCTGGACGAAATCGTGAAAGTATTATTAGCATGGATGTGTAAGAATGCTACCAGAAGGAAAACAGGCAACGTTTTGTGCGAACGAAAGATGCATGACCAAAACTTGTACATTGTGCGCATGTGCGGACAAAAAGAAGAAAAAGAGTGCTTATTGAAAGTAGACTACAAGACGTGTGCCATGTACTGAAGAACCAGTGTTGTATACATGGATGGCAAATGTGTATTATGAAAACTTATCCATGCACGAAATACGCCGTAGCATGCATTGGTCCAGGCACGTTGAAAAGAGATGAAGCAAATTTGACTCACATGATTGAAGAATGTTTACGCGAGTGATTGGCGCGTGCTCGTGAAAGAACGGAATAGGAATATATGTGCCTGTTTGTCTAATGAATTGTAGCATGAAAATTCTGTAATGAAATGCATAGGCAGATAGAAAATGTATAAAGGTATGTGCCTACGTTTAAAATGTGCGAATTGTATGTGTACTTATGAAATAAGAAAGAGGTGAAATGAAACAAAGAAAGGAATAAACGTGCCCACGATTATTTGCATGAAAATCTCATAATATAACAATATCAAGGATTTGATGGAATAATGTAATATTGAAGGCATCTACCTAAGATAAAATAAAGTACAAAATTCAAGAGAAAGAAAATTAATGTAGACCCAAAGATAAAGGCTGAAAACTAAGATGTAGACCCAAAGATAAAGGCTCTACCTAAGATAAAATAAAATTGAAAATTTAAGAGAAAGAAAATTAATGTAGACCCAAAGATACAAAAGAAAATAATGGGAAACA
>Ga0210059_1015034_pt1 | contig 11354 bp, 11 predicted proteins | sample Ectturendosymbi2_FD_188042 | JGI IMG/M metagenome (GOLD analysis project Ga0210059, IMG submission 188042) | Ecteinascidia turbinata endosymbiont from Florida, USA - Sample 2 (SPAdes) (version 2) | ecosystem: Host-associated > Tunicates > Ascidians > Unclassified | place: Key West, Florida... | reverse complement strand
TTGCGCACATGCCGCTCGGGATTTCCGATCGCAACAAAATGGTGGTGTGACCAGGATGTGAAGGTCGTGCGGAGTTCAGCCTTCACACAAAGAACGTGCGATCGGTGTGGTTCGTTGTGAAAAGGAGGGGATGTTGTTGCAACCTCTCCGGTGGTGTTGCGTTGATTGTGTGATTCACCACGAACGGGATGTGCGGGAAGAATGACACCATCATATGTGTAGCGCGAGCAAGCAATAGTAAAAGAGATTGCGAGCATGATCTCTATTGTTGCTTGCTGCCACGGTGCGAAGCTTTGCGCGCATGCCGCTCGGGATTTCCGATCGCAGCACAGTCGTCAATAGTGGGTTTTACGTTTGTGCAGGGGGGGCTTGACATTCAAACTTGACAAAAATTCCACTAACTTATAGTGTTTCATATTTCAATTTGGGGGGCTTGGAGTTTTGTTTGGGGGAGCTAAGCCCCCCAAAGCCCCCCGTGGCGACGGGACTGTTCCGGGTCCGAATTTTTTCAAATTTAAGATTCTGACTCCTGCTCAAACTCTGGCAACTATTGATGCAACGGATATTCAGCGATTTTGTACTTAAGAAATGACATTTAAAAAGACCACGTAGCCTCCTGCTAATGCTGAAAATAAAAAGTTACTCCGGTTCCGGCTGCGGTTTTTATAAATGTTTGACTCTGGATCTAGATCCGGGTCCCAAAAAACGCAGAATCCCACCGGAGTCGACTCTGGCACTCCGGAACGTGGCCACCTCTGGTATAGGTATTACTGTACGTATAGCAATGATGACTCCAGAAAAGGGGCTGATCAGTGAAAGTCAGACTAATTCCACTATTTTGATGACATGATAGACACGAGAGCACACTTGTATCACTGGTCATAGTCAAGGTTCAACATCATACACGATGTACAATCCTGATGGATTTGAAAAAAATCCACTAAACCAAAGCTTTCAATACAGTGATCTGCAGTCCCGAAACTGAACAGAAAGTTGCAAAGAAGTTCAAAACAATGTTGTCAAACCCAATCAAAATCCGGTTAAGCAAAAATTATAAAATCTAAACCCACCAAAATACTGAAGTTCCACAAGATTTTAATCCAAATCCAAGTCCATATTCATCTCTGGTCTTTTGTTGGGGCATGCGAAAGGCAAGGAAGTATTTATTGCAGCGGGGTTAAGCTAGATTTTGAAATTGCTTGAGAGTGAAGGAGAGAAGAGAAGTAGCCTGAAACGAAGCTAAAAACTGTTTTCACAAAAAAATTCGATCTGATTAACCTGGTAACAAAACTGCTGAAATAGCATTGCGCACCGCTTTTTAGCTTGCTGGTTGCCATTTTTTAGATCATTGGGCGACACTCTGCAGTAAAAAGAACATAGATAAATTGTCAAAATTCATTTGACTGCAGCTTGCAAGTCAATGACTCGAAGTGAATTGACAGTTCTTGTGACTCGAGTCCAACTCGACTCGAAGTCATGACTGGATTTGAAAAATTTTTAGATAACTCTGACTCGAAGGGTTTGCGACTCAACTCGACTCGTGACTCGACAAATACGACTCGGGCACATCACTGGAGCCTATGACACACGAAACATACGCGGCGACTCTCAAACCTTTGGCTTAAATTAACAAAAGTCAAAGCTACCATCTGCAGAAACAAAGAGCAGTAAATCCGGTAGCAACGACAACAACTTGTGATCACTGTTACAAGAACACCATCACTACTTATTAACTCACTTATAAAAATAATGAAACATATATCAAGTTTAAGACGTTGAAGTTTTTCTTTGTCAAACAGCAGCTACGTTTTTCATTCTTACCAAATGTTTTTATGTTCATATGTCATGTGAAAGAAAGTAGTGAGTGTGTTTTGATTAAACTAATGCATAAATAAATCTGCTTATAAAAGTTTTATAAATTATTGTTTCAGGTAGATTGAATGCACCAAAAAATCTAAGAGTTTCTGAAAATACTGTCACTCAGACTTCTTTCATGTTGATATGGGATGCAGTTTCTAAAGCTGATTCTTATACCGTAAGTTTGTTTTTATTAGCTTTTTAAGGTAAATCATTGAAATGAGTTTTCACCAACTAGTTGACTGTTTTCAGCATAATTAGTTGGTTGTTTGCTTAATTAGTTGATTATTTTCAGGTAGTATCAAACTACCTAAAATAAAAAATTTCAAAAACTATTTAATGGTTAATTTCAAAACGTTTCAAACTGTTCTTATCAACTTTCAACGGGAAATAAAGCAAAAGCAAAGAATTGCGGGCAGTTCAAAACCAAACGATTTTGTGACATAGAAAGCTAATATGATTTTAAAAATACAAAAACGAAATCAAAGATTATTGGTCATATCAAAAAGATGGAAAAGGAAGTAAGACTGTCAGCCAAAAACAAAATTATGACTACCAGTAAGGCAAAAACAATCGTATTTGATTTTTGCCTGGAATAATTCAAGTGCAACTGTAAATCCACTGAAAGTTCTTACAAATTGCAGTAAGGTCCAAACTCCAAGTAGACTAATATGTGGTGTTATATGTGGGTGTGGGAAGACTAAAACGATTAATGTAAACTGGCAACTGTTTGTGTTGAAACATGCACTCGGATTGTTCCTTTTTCCATTTTGCTGAAAAATACTGGTAATGCCGATAGGTCGTTAATCAGCTCTGATACGCAGCGCCGGATTTAGCTGATGCGAGGCCCCTAGGCTAATCTATTTGTGAGGCCCCCTCTCCCAATGTTACGAGGGAAAAATGGAAAGCGTTAATCAATTTGCGGAAAGCCGAAAATGACGATTTTGACGCTCTAAAAGTACGGTCAATAAACAATTAATTTGTAAATCCTTACTAGGGTGCCCCACGATCACTGCACCTGTTGCTGCTTTCGACGCAAAAGCGTTCAATGACACGGAATTGTGGAAATTGTGTTTGGCTGGCTGGAGCAATTATTAATTTCGACAAGCCAACCAACCAAAAACGTATCGGTTAAATTTTTGACAAAACGCGGTTTGGTGACTTTGGATCACCCCTCATTTCATCACGTGACAATTAATCACTGACATTTAACCAATAGATAGTGAATCACGCAGACTATTAACCATTCACACGGTGTGGTGACAATTAATCACGTGAGAATTAATCACTGACATTTAATCACCGGAAAGTTTGTTAAAATAGTGCTAGTTGCGTCTGCATATCCTTTTCAAGTCCTTTCATAAAAGTCCATAATGTTAGGTGATGATGTCATTGAAAGAGTGCCTGTATTCCGTAATGCCAACCGTCGATAGAGTTCGTTGTTCTTGCAAACACTTCATACGCAGATTCAAAATGATTCCATCTTTCTACTGGAAAGATGGCAGAATCATAACATTCATTGCGTCCTGGCCGTCGTCCGTCTCGAATACACGTATGTTCAAAATACGCTAAAAGCTCTGGCATCTTTTGTTGCCTGGCGTGTTGCCAGCTAGTATAAAAAAATCAGTAACGTCGGATGAAGGAACCATAGGTAAAGCAGGTATCAGCGAAGAGCCAATCGTCAAACTGTCATTCTTTTTGTAGTCTGGTTTCATACCAATTTCGTTAACTTTTCGCATGCCACTTTGTGTCAAATGGAAAGTGCCACCTGTAATTGTTGCATTTGGAAATGCTGATCTACAAGCATTTATAAGTGCACTCACAAAATCTAGCAGTATTCTCTCAGGAGAAGCCAAAGGAATCATTCTTTTTACGTTTTTTTTACAGAAGCCAAAGGAATCATTCTTACGTTAAGTTTCACACATCTTTTTTCTTATATGTGCTCAACAGTAGCATCCAAAATATACAATTTCCTTTAAAACCAAACACAGTCTACATATGTGTGGCAGCATAAATACGTTAAAGCATACGGGCGTGAGGAACACGTTGCGACTCGCTTATCCCGGCTGTAAAAATCTCGCACATACGAATAAAACATATCACGTAAAACGTAACCAATCAGGATCCGGAACGCCGGAGAGCGCGGAAATGAGGGGAACATTACCTTCCAGCCCTTTCACAAGGGGGGAAGCGGGGGCAGAGGTGCCTTTTCATAACAGTATCACAGGTCATTTCATGGTTTATAAAGATCGACTTGAAACAAACTTATTGCAGCTATTCGCGCACTCAGAAATTCAGAATGATTTTCTATAATTTTTGTTATTATTTTTGAGGTCAACATTGTTGCTGAACAGAAACAAAAATAATTGGCAACGATTTTCTGCTTTTGATGAGTTTCCATTGTCCTCAACTCTTTACTGCCTACCGCTGTCCTACCGCTGCTCTCTTTCACTGTCCTATCGCTGCTCCGGCGTCGCTGAGGATCACGATCCTGGTGTTTGTTGCTTTTGCAGATTTGCAAAAATCGAACGCAACGAAACTGTTGCGCGAAAGGATCTGAGGTTTATACTTCCTTTACGCTGGCATCATTGAAATACGTAAATAAAAGCTACAATCAGCAAATCTAGGATAAGGTTAAACAGAGAACAGTACACAATTAAAAAGGTTTTGTCCTGGCCTTCTTCATAACAAAATCGTCTAAGATTCATTAAAATTGTTGGTCTAAATTTGTCACCTTTAATGCACCGAATGCTTAGTGTGGACAACCTCTCCTAGTACATTGTGGCCCTTTAATTCATTTTTAATTCTTTTGAATCTTGAAAAAGACCTTTCTCCTGAGCAGTTAGTGACCATCAAGCAAAGAAATAAGGGTCCGCGTGGTTGTATATATTAAGCGCCACAAATCTAAGGCATCAGACCCGAACAGGCTTTTATCATTTTCTTGCTGTTTGCTTACTCTTTGTCTCATAGGTAAAGTTCGCTATGTGGTTGCCATTTGGCAAAGTGACTTTTGCTTGTTATTTAGGTCATCAAAATCACTGATTTGCTTAGCATGGAAGCGGTACAAACTTGCGCAAGTACTCAATAGCAATCTGATTTATGAATGACTTTAATAGAAACGCTAACGCAGGCGCGGATTTACCATTAGGCTAAGAAGGCTTAAGCTTAGGGCCCCCTATTTCTGGAGGCTCCAAAATGTTGGGAGTAAAGAGAATTTCCAGGATTCCTGTAAGCATTATATGTGTATTTTTGTTTTGCTTCAACGCACGTTTTTTTACTATGCCACTAACAAAAGATCTCTATAGAAGAATGAGCGCGAAGGATCGAAGATAATGACGATGAGCATTCTCTTTCTATGGCGTTGAGAATTGGTTATTGTTACATATAATGTTGGAACAAAACGCATGAATGCTTTTTTCAAATTACACGAGGCTAGTGAGGTACTCAATAAATAAATAATGGGAGTGTTGTCAGATAACTTCACCGCTGGCTTTTTCTTTAGTTCTATTGTGACTGTTTTTGTTCCTGACATCGCCGTAGCAGCCCAACTCTACTCCCCCCAAAATGGTTACAAGAGTCCCCAGTGGTCATTTCTAAAAAATATTTCGACATTACGGCACATCACAAGACCAGATGGCTTTTACAATAAAATATCCATAATTTTGTTTTTTTTATTTCACTATTTGTTTAATTCCATTTGCGGGCATAATTTCGACAGAACCGTCGCCAGAAAGTCTTCAGTGCCATCTAGAATCTGTTTGATTAAAAAAGGTGATGCGTCCTAAAATCAAAATTTAATTGCTCAAATAGTCTATTAACGCCAATAATGCTGGCGTTTCGACAGCCTTCCTAACCAAACTACACTGGATGGCCGAAACATGATTTAGTGAAGTCTTCGACATGAAGGTACTCTGGTAAAGTGGCAGGGTCAGGAAAATCAAGAAATGAAAATAACGGAAATGGTGATTTTAAAATTATTGAAGTTAAGTTGATATAGGAAGGAGGGCATGCCTTGCTGGTCTTGACAACAGCACGTTATTGATAGACTTGTAAGCACCCTAGGCTAAGGTTGCCAATTTAGCGGATTTTCCGCTAGATCTAGTGGATTTTATTCCTGTCTAGCTGCTAAATAACTGGTCTGGCGGCCTACATCCACTAGATTCTAACGGATAATTGGTCTAGTGGCCTATACAAGTGATCTTGTTAACGCGGATTCTAGCAGTATTTTACAAGTATTCCAGCTTGAAAGGTCTTTTTAGACCTGGCAACCCTGCCCTTGGCAAGATCCATTCAAGAGCCTACCCGCCCTATACAAAAGATCCTTACTCTACATATCATCACATTGTACATTGCGGAAATAAGAAGGAAGTTTTTGTACATTAGAGAAGTTTATTAGATGAATAATACACGAAATTGAAATTAATAACAAAACTATTCAACCTATACAGCAAACCTGAAAAACTGCGTGAACGTGTGTTCCATTCACTTTCATCATGTTCATTCACTTTTAGTTGGTGGACGTTCGTCACTTTCAGAACCGCAAAGTTGTATATTTCTTGGCTCTTTTTGGCGTCCCATTTGGCGTAGCGCTTTAGGCAGCCGCCTAGTTTGCCTAAATGTAGTGTCGGTACTGATCAGGCGATGTTGTTCCAAGTAACAGCGGCAGGTACTGCTCAGTCTATAAATTACAGGACAGAAAAGGATACGGATTGACAAAAACTTCACTGATTTCTAGTGTTTCATATTTACATTTTGGGGGTTGAAATTTTGTTTGGGGGTTTTAGCTCTGAATTTTGGGTCTCCTGTGACAGTGTAGCCCCCAATTGGGAGGTATGGAGAGCGGCTGTTGCGGCTCTGCTTCCTGATATCGCGGTAATTCAGAATAAAGTAATATGTTTTTGAATTAGAACAAACTTGTTCAGTAAATGTAGCGAGCACGTGGATTGCTGATTTCTATGACATCAGTCGTTGTAAACCTTCAAGAGGGGCCCCCAATTTAAAATAGCCTAGGGTCCCGAAAATGAAAATTCGCCTCTGCGCTAACACCCTCTCAAGCTCAAAAGAAACAAATATGTTTTTATTGTGGGATACTGCCAACCTTACAGATATCTCTTATCTGCAGTATAACCTTAAGCTTTGGTCATGTGCATATCAAACACGAATAACCACAAGTTCTTTCGCCTGATTCAACACGTAACAATCGACACGATCCACCAAATCCAGGACATAGCCAACGTGCTTTGAGTATGAAGACACAATGTAGTTGGCATGCGGCTTGACTTACGGTTATATTAAAATTCATGGAAACTTGTTGGAAGACCCGGGCGTTATCAACACGAAATCTGATTACATTACGTGAATAAAACTAAATTTCATGAATATTTAAGATATAAATTGTTGACAAATATTATCGAACTGATCATATACCGGCAAATGACACTATGCGTACAACAGTTTGCTGGGAGGCCCCCTTGGATCTTGAGGCCCTAGGCCTAAGCCTACTAAGCCTATTGGTAACCCGGCCCTGCTGATAATGTTTAATAGAAAGACAACGCCATAGTTAGTGTTATATTATGCAAAATGTCAGCCTTTGAGATGACAGCAACAACAGCTAATGATGAAGTGGCCCTTCTTTATGAGTTTTTTAAATGTGCTGTGGTATGAAATAAATCTGGTAATCAAAACATGCTTGAATTTATCTTGCTTTTTTAGTGAAACTGCTTAGTGGTTTTTGATTTGTTTATTTCTACTGCATTATGGTTATTAAACATTGGAAGACATTGATTTTTTGTGATAGTTTTGAAGGTTCTCATCAGCAGTGGCGGCTAGTGGTGAAATTGGCCGGGAGGGCTGCGAAATTTCATCTCTGGTTGAACATACAGGATTGTCGCCCCGGCTGTTTTTGTAATTAATGGCGTTTCCAGTCACTCCAGCAGTCCTAATCTTATCAAACTCGTAATCTTCAGTTGCCCTTATTGATACACAGAATACATTCACTGTAGTTTAGTGAAACCAAACCCAAACCCTAAAGCGTAAACACGAACACAAAAGAATTAAACCGATCCCATCAAAAGTACGAAGCATAATAACTGCCACCAAAGCTGCAAAGGCGAGAAGCGAATCCAGCACCATTCGCACACAAGACTTCGACCATTCCGCTCGACTACTAAGGCGTTACTGATCACATGACAAAGCTTAGCATTTTTTTCAAACCGTGTTATGGCAGCAGTCCTGGGCTAGAGCCACTTTTTTTGAGCTGGTACTTTAATCATGTTCATTCAAATGAAGTTTAAATTGTCCAAAAAATTTCAAACAGTTTATGATTTAACACAACATTTATGTTTTTTCCAACTGGATTGTTATGCTTTTCCAGTAACAGTTTGTATCCTGAATCAATTACAGCTGCAATGTTCACCTTACCAAAAAATTAAAGGTCTACTTGAACGCTTATAGGCTTGCCAGATTTCTCATGCTTCAAAATTTTCACATTTCAATGTTTTAAATCAGTCGCACCTTTTGATGTCCAAGAATGATATCCACCAACTACTGCCGCACATCTTCAAACGCCAACCCTGGACAGCTCATCAGCTTAGCCTACTGTTGCAAGCTGCACTGGTGCAGATAAACGAAGGGCTGTATTTTCGCAGCCCGAGATTGGCGACCACATTTGAATCCAATGCCGCCAATATCGCCAAAGTATTACCAAAAGCATTGTTTAAACTTAATTATAAAATTCAATATCCAAGAAAATCAGGTAGTAAAAACAGTCAATATCATATTTACTCCATTTTTCTTTAAAAATTCATCGTCAAAATAACTAAAACGCTTTGCGATAGGCGGATATACCACCATGTTTCTTGTAGCCAATTGTTTGGTTCCTTTCCTTTAGGGCTGTGCCGAAGACAGCCCCGAAATCGCCAAATTCATCGGCAAGTGTGCTGAAAACGTCATCACATAAGCGGAGTCGTTGGAAAAGAGCGAAACATTGGTTTTGTTGAATTCCTAGGAAACGTTGAGCCGAAATGATGTCGGATGTACCGAAAATGGTTGTGTTGTGAAATTTCGTAACTAAATCCAAACTTAACTAAGACGAGTTTGGCCGTTTGGCGGAATCTTTCACCTTACATTTTTCAGAGAGGGCTGAAGCCCGTCTAGACGAGCCGCCCCTGCTCATCAGTGATGTAGTCGAGACCGTGACCTTCGAGGCTGAGACCTCGTTGAAACTTTGAGACAAAGACTTCATCAAAAATCCAGAGACCGAAACTCGAGACTTCAAATTCGAGCCCGATACTCGAGACTTCAAAATTAAAAAAAAAATGTCGTCACCACTTCCAAATTGAATTTTTTCGAATTTCTGGCATTTTTTTGACCTGTTTTAGTTGTTTCTTACCTGCAAATACAACAGAGAAAAAACTCGTTGAATTGCAGACGTTTTACTAAGCCATACCCCTTGCAAATTTTTACCAAGCCATATCCCTTGCAAAAAATAGGCTTGTGACCGAGACCTGAAACCTTCGAGATCGAGAATGACACTCGCAAGAAATGGGTCTCACTGGTTGTCAATGATATCAGATTGATTAACTTGATTGTACAGGTTGTGTTAAAACCTCCTTCGATACTTGCAACTGGAGTAGGAAATGGCATCAGTACTTCTTTTACGAAAATTGATGGACTAAATCCTGATACTCAGTATGAAGTTACAGTTTTTGCTGTTCATGGACAGACTCAAGGCAATCCTGCTGTTGTTGCTCAACGAACAGGTTGGAAAAATGTGTGGAAATGATTTTTATAAACCTGTGTGTACGTGGGTAGATTTTCATGGACATGTCTATCAACAGTTTACATTCATAATGATCATTTATTATTTAACACTTGAATTAAAAAGTGCTTATTTGTTAACAGCCCAGTTTTTTGCAAGAAACAAGACTGGGTGTTCGAAATTCACCATTTAAACCAATTAATTGCCAAATATTTTAGAAATGTTTCAATTCTGTGTTAAAGATGGAGACAGAAGAGATGTTTAAGACTTCTGTGGCTGAAACTTATGATTAATTACCAGACAATTTTCAGAGCACAATTTATTAGCCCGTGAAATCCAAATATTTCAAACAAACCGTTTGCCAGTGATCTTCACTGTTAATTGTCTGTGGGCGGTGAATTGGTGGAGTACAGTAAAGAGCAGTTATTTTAGTCTTTCCGATTTCTATCTGCAGTTTTGCGGGCAAGTTTCTTAAAACTGAAACGTATTGTTGAGTCAGAAAACAGGTACGGCCATGGCCTTACCGGAAGAATTGGTTGCGCAGGTCTTGCAGACTATAGCGAAACTACTGGCCGTCGAAAAAGTTTCGTAAAGTCGGAGTAGGCCGCAGCAGTTTTAATACTGTATTATTAAATTATAATTTGTAAATCTTTAGAAGCTTAACAGCAGTTATTTGCCTAGTAGTCAGATTCTCTCAGCCACTGACTTAAACTTGTCTCGACCAGATTTTGACTATGATATCCTCTTGCCTGAAACGCAGCAACACAGACTGACTTTTAGTTTTTCTTATTGCGTGGAAAGGACGAGGTCCTGTAGACATGGCAAGCGAGCTTTCTTGTTCTGTCATAATGTCTTCCCTTCGTGTTGTGTCACAATACAACAGTTTTGTCATAATACATGTTAGTGCTGCATGGCCTAACACGCCAGACTATGCATTAGATAAGGGTGCTGTGTTGATGCAGCTTTTCAGTAAATGTTTGTATATGGGGCGCAAAATATAGATTCCAGAAACTGTAAATCACCATTTTTGGTACACAAGAAACGTAAGTGCTGCACAGCCTTATAATGAAAATCACAGCCAATGAAAACGATATCAAAGACATATTGCAGACGTTTCGATAACTCCTGTTATCATCATCATCAGTGCATTGCAAATTGAACTACATCGGACAAACGCAACGCAATTTCATAAATCGTATAAAAGAGCATCGAACGTCACTAAGCTCTTCAGTATGCAGACACTTGCAAGCCAACGCAGATCATCGGGTTGACTTTCACAACCCTGAGGTCATTGGCAGTGACAATTGGCGACGGCTGCAGATTCTTGAATCTTTATTGATTCAAGAACACAAACCAGAGCTGAATGCAAACATCCCGTCGATGCCTCTATGCATTTTTAACTTGTAACAGAGCTGCATGCCTCACTCATGACGTCACGCGCCGTCGGCGCGTATCCAGCTGAGTCATGTGACTACGTATGCTTCATGCCACCACGTCACTACCGAAAGAGCCCTTCACGTTTTTCATTCTTTACAGCGCTTTTCTGCTGACTGCCCAATAAGAACTTGCAACATGATCACTTCAGCACAATTTACAATGGACTGATGGTGATAACTAGGGCAAGTTTTTGCAACTTTTGCAACTTTTTTTTACAGCTTCCAACAGCTTCCTAAATACTCAAGATATATATAATTCAATGTTTTGAGCTGTTTCCAGGAATTTTATATTGCAACTTTTT
>Ga0210059_1015033_pt1 | contig 11355 bp, 9 predicted proteins | sample Ectturendosymbi2_FD_188042 | JGI IMG/M metagenome (GOLD analysis project Ga0210059, IMG submission 188042) | Ecteinascidia turbinata endosymbiont from Florida, USA - Sample 2 (SPAdes) (version 2) | ecosystem: Host-associated > Tunicates > Ascidians > Unclassified | place: Key West, Florida... | reverse complement strand
CCATCTGTTTCGATGTTGTGGTATTATGGTCAAATATGAGGCTTTACGTTGTATGTGTGGAATATCTGTATTACAGATATTCTGCACATGCAACGCAATGTATTCTGTCGTGACTTGTCTAACTCATTTTAGTTAAGCGTTGCACAGATTTTTTCGCATTGTGACTTATGGCCGTTTCTGCCTCTGCGTTTAGACTCGCGTGAAGAGACTGGTTTATTCAAAAATACAACTTGCATGCCTTATTTATAAATGTTATGAAAACGGGAATATTTTAGTTGCTCTTTCGCCTCGTGCCCTACATTGACTGCGTTTTTTGCGCGTTCATCCAAACACCACTAGGATGGTAGTATTTTGATTAATTCGAATTTTTGTTCGTTGTATGTTTGCTGCCCAGTGGTGTGGTTGCTTCAACTGATGGAAATGCAATTGTTTCCTTCTTTAACCGGTTGTTTTCAGGCTGTGCATTCGAAAAAAAGAAATTTTCATTGTCCAATATGTGCCAAGTCCTTTTCTATCCACTCTTACCTGAAGACTCACTTGTCTCGTGCCCACAATATAACGGACACCACGAAGGGAAACGGTACGTTTTGTCGCACTCACAAACGCTTAAAGTGAATAGTCATCCATCTCAGGTCCTATGTGAACCACCGTATAGAGAGTCTAGAGTTAGTTTTGAAGCTGAAAAAATGCAATCCCGCAATTTGCAGCAACTTATTTACTGAAATTGCAATTAATTGCAAGGTTGGCTGCTCGTTTTTTTCTGAAAATGTTTCGTTACCTTATGTTTAATTTGAAAGTATTCCCTGCCACTGTGAAAATTCTCGGATCTCGAAATCATGAAGTGAGATATTTGATTAAGCAACACTGTCTTTTGCCTGGCATGAGAGTTCTTGCATATACGGCAAGATATGGAATTGTAACTTAAGAAATGAAATTATTGTGTCACTGACATACTTTAATCGGAAGTGAAATGAAGTTTCGCTGTAATTACAAGTTATTTGGTTTTGTTCCTTGCTTCCAAACCAGTACTTGTTGTGACTTCCAGGACCATGGCCGAAAGAAAGTGACCAGGCTAACCCCTCTCTGTGCCAGTACAAATTTACCCATTTTCGCAGAGATTTATTAGCTTTCTTAATTGTTTCCCACTTAAGTGTAGAGTCCCCCTTCCTGTACAAACTCGAAGCTTCTTCTGAAAAACTTTGCCTGGCTGCAGCAAGTCTGCTCACTGCCATGTCCAGTTCCGTGCATTGTTACTACACCATCCTGTCCGACTGATGTGACTTAATTTCATGATCTTGCACGATCTCTGAAATCCGGGCCAAAATACTTGATTTTACTGCAGGTGTGACTCCAAGTGATTGCTACATTCCGATTTTATGTGGTAGCTGTGCACGGGACTGGACATTGCAGTGGGACGTGATGTCTTCTCCCTTCGGATGAAAGTCTGTGTAATGTAGTTTTAAATGAAACACGATTTCTGGGAAAGACACAGCATTGCGCCTGATGATAAAATTACTGTCTCCCAACAGGAATGTATATGCTCACTGGCGAATGCGGGTTGTTGATACGAATAACTTGAAAGATTGGGAAATAAAGAAAATCAAGGATAGTGGGGCATGCGTCGTCACGATAGTGATATAGGGTATACGCAGATTTTACTATCTACTTTATAAATCATACCACTGAAGAATGTTGTGTCGCGAATGTCGTTAAACAAAAATAAACTAGAGAACTTCAAGCCGATTCGAAAATGAAGCTTGCATGCCCTACCAAAATGATATTTGTTAGTCGTGGATTTTGTAGCCCGGTCGGAAATGTGCTATCCCCGGTCGACCACCCAAGCATGGAGACTGATGGAGATAGGTGGGTAGCTTGAGTTCCATGTGGGTTACAAGAACTCACTAACTGCACTTGCAACTGAAGAAAGTGGCATGACAGCTGGCATTTTCATTGACATGTGAGAGGCAGACCTTTGTAAATATGCTGCTTGTGTTTCCAGCACACCTCACGCCAAGCTCACTGTCGAACACAACCAACACACAGCAGCAAGTGTTCACCATACAGACAGTACCTCAGCAGCAAGCCCAACAGCAACAACCGCAGCAGCAGCAACAAGCGACCATAGCTACGATCCAGGTCCCTGTTGCGGAATCGCAGGTCAACCGTTGCTTCGAGTGCGGCCAAGTCTTCTCCAATGCCACCATGCTGCAAGTACGTACTGACAGCTTCAGTAAAGTAAAGATGCTGACGCGGACAATTGTCTGACCTGCGGTATTTAAAGAGTGAACTGCTCGGCTGCGTTTCATTGCGGATCGTTTTGCAGTCAGAGTGTTTTGTGTTCGCGTCGCAAAGTTCTTCTTCTGCTTGTCGTTGCTAACTTCGCTGGTGCACGATGTTGTCGGAGTAAGGGTCGCGGTAGCGTTTTTTTAACCACATGCAAGCATAATGTTTTCTTCGCAGAATCATGTCATGTCAACGCATCCACATCCCTTTTGGTGTACTGTATGCGGCGAGGGATTCTCGCAGGCTTTCCAGCTCCAGGTAATAGCACACACCCATTGCCCCAGCTTTGCTAACAGACCTACCTTGTACCTTCTTCAGTTAGATCTCTCTCACCCCACACGTTGGAAGCTATGCTCACTTGTCCTTTTCTGTATAGTTTTTGCCAGTGTCAGCTGCACGATATTCGTGTTGACTCGTGTGTTTGCCACGTTACGTAGATCAGCTTGAAACTGGGAAATAATAATGGAAGTAAAAATAACCAATCGAAGCTGTTACTATTGCCCCCGTTACAAGAATTGCATTGCTACTACATTCCACAGTCACTGCAAATGGTTTCAAGACAGGCACGTAGCCACGGTGGGGGCATTCAAGGGCAGTTCCCCAAATTTTTTGTTCCCAGAAAACTTTGTTTTAAACATATAATAAAAACAAAAATCCCCCCCTAAAATGTGTTTTCCCCCCAAACCTTGAAACCTGGCTATGGGCCTGTAAAGCGAGTGAAAATTCACTGGCTCTGAAAATATATTTATTGTCTTTGTGTTAAACTGGTGACTTGAGCAACTCCACCAAATAACATATCGCCTCGCGAATTATTGTTTCCGGTAACCTCAGGCGCATTTGCAAGCTCGCCACAGCGACTGCAACAGCAACGTCACGGCAGTGATGAACCTCCATGACATAACCATCCCTGCCGGTCTGACGTCAGCTTTGATCGATCAGTCAGTCGCGGAACTTCGTCAACCGTTAAGCGAAGTTCTCGCTGAGAAATGTAATGCTTGCGGGGAGATCGTGGACAAATCCTCGAAAGGACACGTGTGCGCTGGAATCAAGGTTCGCCGATAATTTTGTTAAGCCTTTTGGTGTTTTGTTGGGCTTTGTTCTTTCCGATTGTGAGGAATGGTAGCTTGAGTGTGCTGAACGTCACGCAAGTGAAGTTTTCTTGTGTCCGCTGTACGAAAAACTGGAGAAGCGCGGCTAAGGTTATTTCTATTTTCCTACTGACCAACACCGACTGCAGTTACTCATCTCTCAATAAATGTCGCAGATTGCGAAATGTGATTGCGTGAAATACGTCCAAGTAATCTTTTACCTGCTTTACAACGTGCAAAGCAAACGTTATTTTCGGCCAAACGTGGCGCTCTAGCGGCAGCTTAGGTGCCATCCGCCAAATGTATCTTGTGTAAAACTTTGCTGCACTCGTTGGTACGGCTTGGGAAGTGAATTGATTCAGGCTCAAGGCCACGTCTTACCGTTCGCCGCTACTCAATGCGTTTTATGAAAATCCTGTTTGAGGTTGAAGACTGAGACGAGCCTGACAAACAAACGTTCCTGTTGGCATTTGCTGTTGTTACAACAGTTTCAGCAAGCAGCACTTACAGCGGCCGCAGCCATGGCCATGGCTGGAGAGAGGCCACACCTCTGCACAAAGTGCGGCAAAGGATTCAAGACGGCTACGCACCTTAAGCAGCATGTGCGATGTGTTCACACCAAAGACCGACCTCACAAGTGTTCGCGCTGTGGCAAAACCTTTGCACGCATGAGTGATCTGAATAGGTATGTACGATAGAGTATGCGCTTTGCGTATGTTTTCATGGGCTATCTGTTATTTGTGTCGCACCGGTTGCATGTAAGTGTCAATCTTGTCGAACAGAAAGACGATTTTAGGCTTGTGGCAGCGCGTGGTTTGCGCTCAAGTTAGTTTTTCGCAGCAGTGTGTCTTCTACAGCGTCGTACAATGGCTTCGAAATGTTCAGGAAAGGGAAGTTTTTCCTTTGAGCTCGGCGAACCTGAAGCACTGTACATTTTCAGTTGCAGCAATGTTTCGTGTCGGAGGGTCCACAAGTTTTAGTGCTGCGGTTTTAACTCTTCCTCTTTAAAATCATGTGCGGCCAGTCTGATTAACTATTTCACCGCTCAACCTCATGTGTCATCCGTCCATTGGTAGATTATGTTGCTTTTGCCGTGTATTGGTGCACTGTGTTATATTTTTTTTGTAAAATCCGGTACAGTTTTGTTCCTCCCACATTATTTACTTTTTATTCGCCGTACCTCTACCCAGGCACATCAAAGGAGTGCATGAGCGACAAAAGCCTGTTCAGAAAGGTTTGCGAATCCTCAGTTTAAAGTGCACGGAGTGCGGAAGCACTTTCTCTGAGACTTCCCAGCTCAAGCGACACATCTTGACCGTTCATTTGCACCAGCGTCCTTGTTACAAGTGCGCTGATTGCCAGGTAAGCATGATGTTATAATAAGGCCATTGTTATATTTTGTCAACACGTGGAATCTGGGGTGATGTTCAATGGCTTTTGTTTTTGTGTTCATTGTGATTCCTACATACATTTCAAGTCGCAAAGAGTAGCAATCATTAGACGTGCAGTTAGATCTTCGTTTATCGGTACAGTTGTCCTGCTCACTGTTGATCGTAACCCCACATTTGTTGATGAGTTTCTGGTTTCAACTACATCCCCACTTCAATCAACTGTCGCATCGTTGAATATTTGTGTCGTCACAGACGCGCTTACCACAATTATTAAATAACAGAGAAAACGTGATTGTTAACACACCCAATACCCACACAATAGTCACACCAACCAGCATTGCCCAACGTCTGCGTACACGCAGGAGGGTTTCGCGGACGAGATGACGTTCAAGAACCACATCTGCCATGAGGACGAGCGCCCTCACGTGTGCAACGTGTGTTCGAAACGCTTCGTCGAAACGACGCAACTGAGAAGGCACATCCGGTCAGCTCACAGTCATCACGGCTCCCAGCCACAGGTAGTACTTTCAATAGTAAGTTCCACAATTAATACTTTTTCTTTCGAATATGTTGCTGATCTGCCTCTGCTGGCAAGTTCCCTTTGCTTAAAATGCTTCGAGGTGAGGAGTGCCGAAAGTTACTGGCCATCTTTGCTCGAAGTGCGAAGGAATTGCACAACCTTCTTTAAATGCCGCCCTGGGCACTTGGTGTAAAACTGTATTTTATGTACATAAGACGTTTACTGAACACTGAGGTGCTAATGCAACTTTTTTCCATCCCAAACGATATCATTACGTATTCGGAAGGTATACGAATGACTTCGGAGTGTGACTTCATGTAGACCTTATTCACTCGTATCTCAATAGTTGGAGTAAAAAATAGGAACATGGAAAATGCGTAAGTAAACTGTCTAGAAGTCACTACAAAGGCGGTGAGCTTGAATCAACCAATAAAAAATACCGATTGATTAGTTGCATCAAAACAGTTATATGCAAGTCATCATCGCAAGAAATGAAAGCAGAGCCGTCGCCAGAAAGTCTTCAATAGGGGGACTTTACATTTGTGCAGGGGATGGTTGAGGATCTGAAAATTTGATTAAAACTCTGATTTGTGGAGTTACATATTTCAATATGGGGGTTAGTCCCGTGGCCACTGGATGAAAGCAGTGCCCAGTCGGCTGATTCCTCGAATGTTTGCAGCAAAGCTAGAGCTTTTAATTGTCGAAAAAGCGCAGTACAAGAGACATTAAATTTTTTCTCGCATGTATAGCACAAGTGCTTCGAATGCCGACGAACTTTCACCCGACCTGTCGACCTCGACCGCCACATTCATGCGGTTCACTTGAAGGTAAGTGGAGCCAATCGTTGATAAGGTGGCTGGCCACAAATGATGTCACACTATTTTGGTGAAGAATTTTGCCCCCTTTTTATCATAGTATGTCACACATGACCTTAACCCATTAGTTATTGCGACATACTTGCCCGACTTTTGTTTTATTTATTTTATTTGAGTTTATCTGATGAGTTCCTAAATGAAACCAATGTGTTTTTGTAATTGGACACAGAATGGGGCATTGTTCCCCTTGCCTTTTCAAAAAGGCGGGCAACGGGGAAGGAGTTTTTTTCATAACAGTATCATAGGTAATTTCATGGTTTATCGAGATCAGAGGTTCCCAACCTGGGGTACATGTACGCCTAGGAGTACATTTGCTTATCTGAAGTGCTACATTCATTGTACATTTGCAGCAAATTAACTTTGAAAAATAAAAACGGAGTGTACCTTTAAAGTTTCAAAAGTCTAAAAGTTCTCTTAAAAATCCAGTAGATTTTTGGTATTTTACTCAGCCTTTTTGTCATAGGAAATTTTAGGGGTACATGCTCATCAATCCAAATGCCAAAGGGTATGTAGTCAGAGAAAGGTTGGGAGCCCCTGATCTAGATCGACTTGAAATAAATATATTGCAGCTATTCCCGCACACAGAAATTCACAACGATTTTCTATAATTTCTGTTATTATTTTTGAGGTCAGCATTGCTGCTGAACAGAAACAAACATAATTGGTAACGATTTTTTTTATAAGTGTCCACTTCCCTTAACTCTCACCGTCCCCCCCCCAGCCGTTGCTCCGACGTCCCTCACTGGGCGTTGAGTGCTGTGCCTGAATTTGAATTTAACTACCTGCGTCATCTCCCAGTAGATTCAGTAAAACACATAATTTTTTGCTGCAGTTTTAACCTGGTTGAACAACCTTCAGCGATTATGTGACGTCACAATATCTATTCCCGTTTTTCACAAAACATCATAACAACCGAAGCTCCTTCCCCCTTCTAAGTGTGACGTCATTCACGGATGAACGTAAAGAATCTGAATGATGTGGAGCAACTGCAAAATCAAATGATTACTGATCACAACGACAATATCGTGTATTTATCAATCGCAATATGAGATGCGCGGCTTTCACCGACCCAAGAACCTGTTGCGGAGTTACCAACCAATTCGAAGTGTTTGCTTTGTGTCTTGTCTTCACGCGTGTTCAACGCGTTGGTTTGTCCAAGGCGTCATTGGTGGATTGAGCCAGCTTTGAATGTTTTTCACTCATTAAGGACACCTTTCGCTTCAAAATGACACTTCGTGGGTTTTCTTGTACAGAACTTCGATAGTTTGGCCATAGACTGGCCAAACTATTTCGGAAACGTGTACGGAAAGTAGCAATACGCTAGGTTGAAACTTCACAACGCTATGTTGTATGGGCAGTAAAGCGGAAATAATGAGAAATGTTGGCAAGTATACATTATATCACCATATTCCAGGAAAAACCTCACAAATGCGGAATCTGCGGCAAGTTTTTCGGTCTCCATGGCAACCTGAACAAACACGTACGCGCCGTTCATATGCTGGAGAAACCTCATCAGTGCGTGGAGTGTGGCAAGTGCTTTGCTCACATAGGAGTTCTCAAACGTCATTTGCGGTAAGTACAGAAATAACACTAATAAGATCAGTGAGTTTTGTGAATTTCATGCTTCCATGACTCCATTCTTACTTTGAACAGGCTGCAGCTTCACATTCCGTAACATAGGTATATACGTATATACTCATTTATGATCACTCACGCACTTGCCTGTTGTAAAACGTTTTACGCTAGTTAGACAGTCTTGCCTGCCAGGGTTGCAGAGTCGGTGTCGGATTTTTTTGTCCGACTCCGACTCCGGAAGTCCAATTGGATCATTTTTTACATCACATTCCTAAGTTGGGAACTCCTGTTGAAATGGTATAATTTATTTTGAAACTGTGTACCACGATTTCCACTGAGTGCTAGTTGCTACAAACATGTTGACAACCAAACTTCATTCACTTTATATTTAGGAGTCGGAAATTTTTGGAAAGGTCGGACATTTTACCTCCGACTCCGCAACCCTGCTACCTACATTCGTAGCAGTTGATCATTTTTAGGCTCGTAGTTCGTAGTTGGGGTTCTGTTCCATCAAACCGGTGTTACTAAGCTACTGTACTTAGTTGACCATTTTGCTGACTTGTTAATTCCAATTATGTTTAAGTGTTCTATGTGTAAGATTATCACGCAAATCTATAAAATGCAGTGATTCGCTACAAAATCACTCGTTCAAAAATAAGCTACTTTGCGATCTGCGTGTGTTTTGTGCGATTGTTACGCTGTTGTACAGTTCTTCAACATCGTACTTGCCTGTCTAATATGCGCCTGCAGTTGTTTCAAAGAGATTGCGCAACAAGCTATACTTTGTGCAGAGACATCCACTTCTACGATAAGCGTCCAGGCAAGAAAAGCGTCAAACCATCCCCGCTGATGGTTGACCCCCAACCTGACAACGCAAACAACGACGTCCTCTCCCCTGATGGCCAACCGATCAGTCACCTGACCGTTCTCCAAGCGCTCGAAGCTATACAACAAGAACATCAGGAGCAACAACAGCATTTGTTGCAGGCGGACACCAATAACGTGCAGCAGCAACAGCAGGCCATGGCCATGCACCAACAACCCGCTCAGGTAGTCCCCCAATCCCCTCATGTTTTGCAAGATAACCTTGCCCACCCTCCACCAACACCACAGCGGACACGATGATGTGGGACGTTTTTTTCGTTTTGCAAGAAATGCGAATCTTGTTTTTGTCAATAGCGTATAAGTGCATAAACAAGCTGCACGTTTTCACTTCCCCGAAGCAGCCTTCTTTAGCAAGCGTTCAAGTCGAAGGCTGACTATTGGTCAATTTTAACATCGTCGATAGTCTTCAAGAAGGAGCCGTTTAATATCGGTAAGATTTCCTTAAATGTTTTCGCAGCTGAAAAGGTGGCATGTTTGGGATTAACTTCTGCTTGCATCTTGCAGATAGGCACGGTCGATCACATTAAGCGATTTTTTTCCTTTACGCTTATCGATAAACATAAACTGTATTTTGACGCAAATCGCAGATCAGTAGACAACGTCACAAAGTAACGTGGTTTTCTAACTTACTCGAATTCACGTGATATATCTGATAGCTTCTTAAGATCTTTCGAGATTGAAAGATACGATACTTTTGACCAGCTATGCCCGACGCAAATGGCCTACCGAGTCAAAAATTATGTCACTATCTTAACCAGGGCCGCACATCGAATGGCTTACTTTGATCTTAGGAAACTAAATTTAGCTTAAGCTAATGTGCTGAAAGCGTCCGAATCCAACTGCAGTGGTAACAGACGTGTAAAGGGGTACTGAGGACCACCTGCATCGAAAATGTCGAATTCAACGTTATCAATATAAGAACTGGTTGTGAGTATGTAAGATACTTTCACTGCAGCTAAAACCTAAACTGGGCCCATGCGGGCCGCGGGTTGGACATGGACATAGCTGCTTTAGACGAGGTTGCAACATGTCAGTGATTTTGACTGTTCGAAACTGCGTGCCTCAATGTTTATTTACTTGGTTTGCCCGCAGCAGACTGTCGGTGCCACCTGAACGGCGGCCATGATGTTTTCTTTGCACTGTGATGCTTCCGTTTAACGATTTCACTGCAGGTACTGTACGTGTTTCTTTGCGTTGTGCATTAGAGTTTCTCGCAAAGGTTGCTTCCCCGATGTTGTTTTCCAACTGCTGAACGTCAATCATGTTCTTGTCTTTCTTGATCTTCTTTCTTATCTGGCTGTCATGAAAATATGCCCGACGTGCCATCATCTTACCTTGCGCTTGCGGTTCAGTCACATCGATGCATTTTGGCCCAAGCGATTTTTCTTCAATCGATGTGAACGTGTTCTATCAGTACGAATAAAATCAAAATAACAAGGCCCGTTTATTCTTTGCAAATCTGGTCGCGCGTGTTGTGCAGTGAGATCATCCAGAAGCTGGAGATGTTTGCGCATAGACAGTAACGACTGTAAGTTGTCATTGCTGTTGCTCTTTCTACAGACCTGAATGTTAATACCTCAATAATTTGAAAATACTTCTGAAACACTGTAGCTTGTGATCAAGCCGTCATCAGAAAAGAAAGGTGTTTTAGTGATACGAGTTTTCATTTTTGAAAAGCTGCGTATTCTCATGAACAGCGGCCATGATGTTTCAGAATGTTAACTCTTAAGAGTGTTAAGTGACAGGCGAATTGACACTTGTATATCAGCGGTTCCCAACCTGGGGTACATGTACCCCTAAGGGTACATTTGCTTATCTGAAGGTGTACATTTAAAGTTAGCAATAGAATGGAAAAACATATTTATTTCTACTAAAAATTCAGTGGGTTTTTGTTATTTTACTCAGCCTTTTCGTCATAGGAAATTTTAGGGTTATGCATGCTCACCTGTCGAAATGTTGAAGGGGTACATGATCAGAGAAAGGTCGGGAACCCCTGCTCCCATTCCAAAATGTCATTGTGGGCTGCTTCAATGATAAGATTGGTTTGAATCAAAATTTTCATGGGCATGTGTCCACAAGCAACCGATCTTTGAAACTGAGAAGATGTGATACCAAAGATGTCAGAAGCAGTTGACAGCATCTTTCCAACGAGTTCGCATTTTACGGTTTGAAACAAAATTTGGTGTGACGTTTTCAAAAAGCCTTTAAAATAATGTGTCGGTACTGTTTTCGTTTGAGTATTAACGCATAGACAACTTACTTTATGAAGGGTTGGCATACGCGCCCACCCGTCAAGGTTTTTCCACTGAAGAAACACTACCAAGATATGGCTCGCCCACTGTGGCTAAGCTCTACCTTTTCAATGAATGTGAGCTGTTTAAGAAAAGCAGAACCTTTGAAATAATGATCGCAGAATCAAACAGCACAAAAGGAGCTTCAAAACAAAAAGCGCACGTAAGGCAACTCATTTCGATACGTAAAAATGCTGATGTAGGAATATTCGTATGAGACCTCAGGGCTGTGTTGAATCGATGCCACTAGGAGGAAAGCTGTGCATAATAAAGTGGGTGGCCGCTCCCTGTGTTTGATACAGGTATATAATTAATCCAAACGGAAGTGCGCAGTACTCGCATATTTAGGAAGAAACCACTGATGCCCGCGAAGGATTACGACCAACGAATCTGCTATGCTCTTGGTAGACCTCAATGCACACTTCGGACACGACGCTATGATGCATG
>Ga0210059_1015032_pt1 | contig 11355 bp, 11 predicted proteins | sample Ectturendosymbi2_FD_188042 | JGI IMG/M metagenome (GOLD analysis project Ga0210059, IMG submission 188042) | Ecteinascidia turbinata endosymbiont from Florida, USA - Sample 2 (SPAdes) (version 2) | ecosystem: Host-associated > Tunicates > Ascidians > Unclassified | place: Key West, Florida... | reverse complement strand
CTGCATGAAACGTGGTTTTCGTGGGACTGAACGGGTTAAAGCTATCGATGAGATAGCCACATTAAATTTGATTTTGAATGGTGTGACAAGATGACTAGTTTGGAACATGAATGATTCATAGGGCGCTTGGGTTGCAACAGGTTTTTGTACCATAAGTGAATTCCTCTGCAAGAATCCAGGTGTGAACAAAAAATGTAAACTCAGTTAAAATGAAGTCACAAACGAAAAATATGGAGCAACAGCTGGAATGACAGGGAAAAAAAGCTAGCAATATTTTATAATTGCAGCAAACTCACTTTGCAGTTTAATTGACAGTTTATACAGGAACAGCAGTAACAGACTATTCTTGGTACATTGGAGTCCATATTAGCACATTCTAAAGATTTAGCAAAATGTAAGCCATAATGATTCAAGTTACAAAAAAACACTAGAATGACATACCATGGCCACACGGTAAAAATGCTGAGGTTCAAATGACCCTTAAATGTCAAATCAAAGGCAACTTTTGCTTGCGACATACGGAGCACAACTCCAATGAAAAAATTCAAAAACAATATAAATGCTGATTGTACAATTATTACGCATTCAGCAAATTTTACTTTCACAGAGAACAACATGTACCTTGTTGGACACATTCAATATTTAGCTAAGCTCATTGAAATAACTTACTCGTTTCGAAAGCAAAAGAACATTGAAAAGTGCCAATAATGGACATGGTCCATTTTTGTTTTGCATAATGATAGGAGTTTTTTCATCTTTCCAAGTAATCCATTTTATGTGATAAACACATGATGTGTCAGAATCTGACATACGAGCAGGTTCTGCTGATAACTGCAAGTTTGCTTTGCTTTCCAAATTATTAGCCATGGCTTGTAAGTAGTTTAGGGCAATTTGAATTAATGAGTCAAAACTTGTCAGAAATAGAAATTTATTGAACATGAGCTGGATTATTAACGCACTGGACAAACATCATGAATGTCGATCTTTCACTCATCTGTGCAAAATATTAAAATATATATATCATAGTATTCTAAAGAAAGTACACAATGCTTTGCTCCAATGGCAAATAACAGTTGTTTGTGCAGTCTTCAGCTTTATAACAATCTGTGTATATAGATTACTTGCACTCTGCTATTAATGAAAAGAGTTCCACCACATGCAATACATCAAAGATTGAAACACGCTTTTACTGAACACTTTATCATTGAATCTATGACTTATTCAAATTACAAAATCTAGGTAGATCACAACATAAAAAACAAAAATTTGTGAACCATATATTCTAGTAAATTTGTTTCAAGATACCCAACAGACATAATCATCATACAAGATTATTTATTAATTATCTGTCACAAAAAAAACAATAAACAACTTTAATGCAATTAAAGCCTAAAAAAACTCATTTTGAAAAATCAAAAATTTTATCTAAATTATTGAAATTATTCAGGAGGGCTAGTGCTTAGTCTGGATATGCCTACTGTTGAATGCTATCATAAAGCACAAAGTTACTGCATGACATTCTCTGAATCAACACAGTTGCATTTAAAAGTTACAACTTCTAATAACCATTATCAAAAAGAGCACATACAACACCTACAAACTAATGTAGTAAGATCAGTAAATATCCACCGAAAATTACACCAATTATATACCTTAAGCTTGCACCCTTTAACTTATGCATTTTCTTATTTACATACTCTGCTTTTTGTTCCAGATCCCACCACAAAAATATCTAAACCAGTTGAAAAAACTTGATGTCAATGCAAATAGGTAAAATATCTTCATATGTAAGTTGGATTTCATGTGCTAACACACTAGAGCAAAGCTTAAAATATACTTTCTATAATACTATGCTTGTAGACAGTTCTATTCCAACTTCTTAGATAGGGTACACACTTATTAGGTTTCTTTAAAATTTTATTCCACTAAGTTCAGAAAAATCCTCAAACAAATGTTTTTTCCCTAAAAAACAGAACTGTAAACATACATATACATTCTGTCAAATCATACAACTTGCTCATGCTATTGAAAATGGAATAATGAGGTATGTTTGGCTTTCTAATGTTTCCAGTTCAAAAGTTATGGCCTATAAACAACAAAATGATTAATACTTTGAGAGCTGCGGTACGAAATATTCTTACTTCGATTTCGGCCTTAAACCAGCAGTTGTCAGTTGCCTTACCAACGCCCTAGCTCCTCCACTGATTACGCTAGAGAGCTGTTCAAGGGCTCAAACGGATCAGACAGTCTTCTAGATTGCACTCAAAAAATATTTTTTGGTTGGGGGTTGCAGATTTTTTATGAGTGACGTCATAAGTGAAGAAGTTTTTGGGCCATTTTGGCTCATGTTGCCTGGCCTAGGGCCCAACCGCTAGGCTAAAGTGTTTCACTGAAGTTTTCATTGGAAAATAGGCTCAAGTCTGAGTCTTTTGAGCCTTTGATCGACTTTCTAGCATTTCTGGTTCAAAAGTTATGATCTAAATCAAACAAATTAATTAATTATCTAATTAAGTAGTCAAAAAATTTCATTAACTTAGATCATAACTTTTGAACCCGACACCCCAGCAGGTCATCTAAAATATCAAAAGACTTGGATTGCAAAAATCCAATAAAAACTTTAACGAAATGCTACCATCTAACGGTTGGCACCGAGGGCCAGGTGAAGTTGGCCAAAAAGTCCTCCACCTATGACGTCACTGACAAAAAACCCACATCCCCAACCACAAATTTTTTTCGAGTGCAAACAACAAGACTTGCCACATCTTTTGACGCTTCAACCAGGTCCGTAACCCTTACAGGAGCGGAGATATTCCCGCGCAAAGCCACGTGTGAATCAGCTGTTTTTTTGCGAACCGCTTGAATTAACCTGGACGTCAAAGTGTTAATTAATCCTTTGATTAGATCATTAATCATTTTGTTGTTTTCAGGCCATAACTTTTGAACTAGCAATGCTAGAAAGCCAGTAAAGGTCAAGAGACTCCAATTCTAGCTTAGTTTCCAATAAAAATTTGAGCAAAATACTTCCCTCTTGGAGTTGGGACCAGGGCCAGGTAACCTGAGCCAAAATGGTCAAAAACCAAACCCATTTATGATGTCACCCACAAAAAAAACAAAATCAAAAAATTTTTTTTATCATAGAGTAGAAGACTTGCCACTCTTGAGGGTTTGAACAGCTCTCTATCTTAATCACCAGGAGAGTTAATGAGTTGTAAGTGGCGCAAAAATAGCAGCTAATGTGTGAGCTCAAAGTATAAATATTTCATACACCGGCAGCAAACGTGTTCCGCCGATTGTGCTAGAGAGCTGTTTAAACCCTTAAAAGATTCACTAAGTCTTTTAGTCTGCACTCAAAAAAAAATTATGCTGGGGGTTGCGGAATTTTTGTTGAGTGACGTCATAAGTGAAGTAGTTTTTAGGCTATTTTGGCTCATGTTACCCGACCTAGGGCCCAAATGCTAGGCCAAAGTATTTCGCAGAAGTTTTCATTGGAAAGAAGTCCTCCACTTATGATGTCGCTCACAAAAAATCCACACCGCCAACCAAAAATATTTTTTTGAGTGTAGACTAGAAGACTTGTCACGTGTTTTGAGCCTGTTACGTGCGCCCAAAGCCACGAGCGATCCGGTTGTTTTGGTGCGAAAATCCTTGAAACAGGCCTGACGCCAAAGTGTTCATTATCATTGAAAATTCGACTTTATAACTGGCTGAGAAAAATCCAAGACCTATTACTTGCAAATACATCTATTAGCTTTAGTAAAATTAGTAGTCTTCCCAAATCATTCAAATGGCCACTTTTTAAGGAGCACTTAACTGAACATCAAAGGGTTCCCACATATTTTTAAAAATCATTTTCCATATTTTTTCAATACTAAATCTAAGAAGTTCAATACAAGTATTTCTCTTCATTTTTCGAAATTCTTGATCATGAAACTCGATTTTACACATTGCATAGTACTGCATAAATGTTGAAGTGCTTCACCTTCAGTAAAATTCTCCTCAGATACTTAGAGATTTCTTATCCATTTAGAATTTCCATACTTTTACGGTACCTAATGCATAAACATTTTGACCAAATTGAATATATATATACTTTTTAAGGTCTTGAAAACCAATTTTGAAATTTAATACTTTCTCAATATTTTCAAGAACCACAGCACCACACTGCATACTTTGCTAACTGATGGACATCCAATCTTAGCGTTCATTAAATGTGCATGCCAGTTTGATGTGATTCAGAATATTATATGTAATGCAAGATTTAATTTGAGGAAGTTCTGACTTTTTCACTTCATAGGTTATACATTTTTAATTTCAGGAGACTTATGATCTGTCAGTCTGACAGTAATCTTGCATGTACCAAGACTGTGCTATATGTAGAAACAACAACTATATGAGTGCAAAACAGTTTATCGTAAGTAAAAAACAAGTTTACTCCATGATATTTCACAGATCTCCATCTATTCTAATCCAATTACATAAATCAAAATTAACCACCATCCCATAATGCCATGCCAACAAAGAAAAAACTAGATTAACAGAGCCTACTGTATTAAAACATAAACCATATTATGATTTCATAAACACTTAAAACAAACAGCAATAAAATTATTTCTATATAGCAAATCATGGTTTCACAGGAAAATGGAACGTCAATATTAAAAACAGCACTGCAAAAGTAAGTATTTATCAGATACCAAATTGTTTTAGTGTATATGCAGTGATGCACCCCATATACACTTTCAAAACTGTTTTAATTTATGCAAAGCAGTTTAAAACTTAAAATGAATAAACTCATTGTTTTCAATCAGCTATTGCACCTAAACTCCGCAAATATACGTATTCATTCAATACTCTGTTGCTTCATTCTTCTGCTCCCAAGTAGAGTGGATTTGCCTTGAGGCTGAGTCATCTTGCTACACAGAAAAACAAATGGCTCAGCCAAAAGTTTTCTATCTGATGTACAAATTTCAAACAGTTTCACTTTTTCCTTTGATGCCCAGTTTTGTGCCATGTTAATATCAACAGCTCTTTGTGTCTGTAAGTCTGATTTATTACCTATAACAACAATTGACACATCTTTTTTTTCTCGAGCCTTGTCAATTTCTTTTTTGATAAATTCCACCCATTTAAAAGAATCTTTGTCTGTGATATCATAAACAAGAATGAAGCCATCTCCAAAGTGAAAATAATGCTTTGGAAAAGATATCCAGTCTGTGCCTCGAGTATCTTGTATTCTGACAGTTTCTTTTACGCCTCTATCTGTGTCAATCTGTGCCAAGTAAACATCTTCAACAGTTTCATAATTAACTGTGCATGCATGTTCACCATAAATCAAGTGTTTCAACATGGATGTCTTTCCAGTTCCTGCAGCACCACAAATAACAAGCTTTGTTAACTTGCCCATTTCAAAACAATTTAACAACAACCCTGTTAAACTGCAGTAAAGTTTATTATAAGACATGTAAATCAGTGAGTATGCATGCACAAAGTCTTTGCATAAATTTTGCATGGTGATACAATATATAATTTGATTTTAGATATCAAAATAGCATCGGAGCAAATTTTCTTTTCAAATTTTCTATAAGCTTAACCTGAAACATTTTACCCACTTTACAAAATTACATTGCACTGTTATGAGACTGCAGTTGGATTAGGAATTCCACAAATTCCTCTCGACCACAACCGTGAGTGTCTCACCAACCATGCACTTTTTCAACATTACAATATCTGATTCAGCGAATCCAACTAGTAGAGGTACAGTAGGTTAGGAATCCGATAAAAAGGGATTCAAGTAAAAAAGAGGATGGGTGGTTTGTAGCAAGTCTTGGGCAATGTTTGCTGTACTTGTTGTTAACTTGTTTGATGCTAGAACCACTACCATGGAACAAACTAGCCTATTCAAGCAAATCTGTAGCAAAAATGACAGATTATTTTATTTTTAAACAGTTTTGTCTGCAGGCTAACTAGGCTACACCTTGTTAGCAAAACAATAAGCAAAACTAAATCAGTTAAAAAAAAATCAGCAAAAAAAAAATTTAGTGTAGGTTAGAACAGTGCTCTTAAACCTTTTTGTTAGGTAGGTAGTTAGGTAGTGCATTACAGAACAAATTGCCACTCTCCAGCGATTTTTTCAAGAAAGGTAGTGTCTATTTTACCGCCGATTTTCTGGCGGCAACAGATCGGCTGTAGCTATTGTTCCGCCAGTCTGACGCAATTTGAATGAAAAGGTCAGTTTGTCATGCAATCAGTGTGCTGCTCATAGTGTAGTGGTTATGCTTCATGTCCAGTATGCCATTGGTTTTCGGTTTGAATCTCACCTTAGTGACTTCTCTTTTATTTTTTAAAAACTTTTCCATTAGGTGCTACCTTTAGGGTTCGGTTAGGGTTGGGGTTAGCATTATATTATGGTTAGGGCTTTGGTTTAGCATATTAGGGGTTAGCGTTTGGGTTAGTGTTAGCATTAGAGGTTTGCATTAAGGTTAGCATTAGAGGTTAACATCATGTGTTAGCGTTAGTGCTAGGGTTAGCATTAGTGCTGGGGTTAACGTTAGGGGTTAACATTAGTGTTAGCATTAGGGATCAGCATTGCAGTTTGGGGTTAGCATTAGGGATTAGTGTCTGGGTTAAGGTTAATGATTAGGGGTTAGCGTCAGGGTTTGGGCTTAGCTTTACAGCTTTTCTTTTGTTTTTACTTCATTTCTGCCAAGCTTTGGACTGGCGGCACAATAGCTCCAGCCAAGCCGTCAGTATTTTAGCAGCAAAATAGACACTGCCTTTTTGTTATGGTGCACCCTTGAAGATGTTTTGACGAACTCAAGCACCTTATTTACTGAAATGTCCCCCGTGTCCCCCACATAATTGTACCATTCCCATGTCTATGCAGTAAGTACCCTCGCCTAAATAAGCAAGTACCCTAATTCAGTAACTCAGGTACATGCTTCAATGACGTTTCAAGCCACAAATATCAATGAAAACAAAACACAACAACAATAGCAGAAAAGCCACATACAAAATAACAAGTGAACACATCAAAATTACAGACCAGTGGAGTAGTCACAGAAGCAAGAAAGAAGCACATGCACAGAGAAAAAAAAAACAGAGAATACAGCGAAAATAAAGAAAAACACACACACACAATTGACATCAACATAACATAGATGATGGTGGGCAAGCAATGGGTGAAGAGTTGATACATGTACAGATGAGTAGGTGAAGCAAGCACACAGGTGAAGAAAGCGAGTAGCAATGGGGGTTATGAGGCAGACAGCAATGCTTTTTAACACATTTCATTACAAAAACAAGTAGCAAGGGCAGAAAACAAAGTTTATACAAATCAGGAAGAAATATAAAATTATCCACAGACAACAGTGGAGTGGGTTGCATGTATGAGTTGTTTCCAGTCAGATGCATGGTGTTACCAAACGAAGTTAAAAAGACAAAGGTATGGACAGGTTACAGTAATATTAGAAGCAAACATTATTCCAATAGGTGTTAGGTACAAGAAAAACAAAATATGTTTAGTAAGTTAGAGAAGTATTTATTCTAAGGTAGATTTTCACAACAAGTCACAACTTATGTGAATTAACCACATAATTTCACAGATATAACCGGTGTCATGTCATTGACACCATCGTTCAGCTTTATATGATTGTGGGCCTAGGAATTAGGCTGAAGTCAATGTCCGTGAGGTCCTGGAGGTGGACATCACTTCGCTTGCCTCGAAAACCTCGTATTGCACCAAGGGTGCTCCTCAAAAGGGTGTATCTGAGCTTTGTCCTTATGCGTGTGATGACAGACACATATGGCTTCCTGTGTTTTTCAGCTATTTTTTCTGCCAGTCTTTTGTTGACTTTGTTGGATTCTGGTGCCATCCCTTGTTGTAAAGACAAGGGGATTGAATGAAGACTTCTCAATGTCAATTATTCTTTGGTTGTATTTATCCTTCTGTTTTTCACGTCTTTGGTAGATCTCTGCTAGGGACTTCCCAGAATAGGACTGTGAGGTAGGATGTGTGATCCTTATGTCAAAGAAAGGTTTCTCACAGCTCTTTCGCAGTCCTCTCGCAGAGATATCCAACCTCGCATTGTCAGCAGTGTTGACTTTCCTTTCATAGTCATTTTCATTGATTGGTAGAAATGGGTTCGGTCTGAACATCCCTATAGACCTCTCGCATTATCTGTGCTTCAGAGTCTCTCACTGAGTTGTGCCTCATTGAAATGTAGCCACCCATTTTGCATATGAGGCTGTGATCCACAGAGTTTGTCTCTCCACAAGCACAATGGGTGGGTATGCCTTTCATTTTTCATGCATATATCATGCAAACAGCATCTGTGGATTCTTGTTTGTTTAGTGCATATCCAATCGCTTTAATTGGCAAGGCTGACAGCAAAGAAGATGCCCTTTTTTCCATTGCTCCTTTTATAAGTTGTTGTGACTCAAGGGTCAGCTCCTTTAATAATTCATCATGGCTGCTTTGGCATTTCGCGTTCTTCTCTTGTTGTATTCTACTTTTCGTGTGTGGGGTATATAGCTGATCTGAGGGGTTGTAATCAAGATCGAGTTTTTGAGTGTAGATTTTGGTGGTAAGTTTATCAGTGATCTGGGTGGAGTGTTTGTATTCTGTCCTGGCAGTTTCCCGAGGATCTGTCAGACCTACCCCACCATGCTGGAGAGGAAGAGCTAGTATTTGTCTTTCTGCCTCACTTACCTCTCGTCCTACAAGAGCAGGAATCAATTGATCTCTGATGGCATTTCCCAGTGGTTCGAATAATTCACTCATGCCGACACTGTTCTTTGGAAATGGGTCCATCTGGAGCATAATCCTTTGGTGAATGCTGAGTATGCTGCTTGAGGATCATCTTGTGCATACTTTGAAAGCAACTCAAGGTCTTTTACCCAGCCCTCAACCTTGTTTTTAGTGTATTGTTCCTTGAATTATTTTGTCCCAATTACCGATCCAAGGTAGCGTTCACCATGGTCTGTGATTTTGATTCCCTAGTTTTTGAAGAATTTTTGCAGATTGTTTTAGTCTGTTGTCTTTTATTATGAGGATGGTTTTTGCAAGTTTTGGGTAGTACCCAAAGTCTGTCCCCTTGGCCTTTAGGTATTCCTACCATTTTCTCATGCCTGTCAGTGATCCAACTGCAGAGCTATCGTCCGAATACCATACCTGTTTGACTTTATCATTTGCAGTTTCATTGCTCAGTGTTTGTATCAGTGGTCGTGTGGATAAGGCGTACATTGCCATTCCTGCATTGCCCGTTTTGTCACACCCTCCTATGATAGTATGTGGTCCCCAGTTTTCAGATATAGCATGGTGGGTGTGTTGTAGCTGTTGTGTAGGTATGTGCACATGGGGGGACACAGTCTTTTGATGTTTTCTAGGCTGACTTTTCTGTTGAGTTTGTTGAATGCATTGTCTGCATCTACTAACAGCAGGCATTCACTGCCTTATTTCTTCATAATTTTTCCTTACAGCATGTGTTGCTGCTTCTATGCCTGATTCCACTCCAGTCCCGCACATGTCTGCAGTGTTCCCACTGCATGAATGATGTCTTCCTTTAGGAGTCCTGTGATTGTTTTGCTAATGATTTGTCATAGGCATTTACCTACACCTACTGGCCTAATGACATTGTCTTTTTTCTTGAGTGAAACAAGTCTGCATGCGAGGAGAGTTGATATGTAATCGTGTGGAATGGCGTCTGTTGCAAGACGCCTAGCCAGAGTGGCAATTTCGTCAGCTAGCTTTTGGGAGTGGGTGCCATATGATTTCGAACAAATCATGTCTCTCCAACTTTCCATGTCAATCTGTGTTGGTCTTCCGGACCCCGATGAGTTTTTGGCATTGGATATGATTTCATCTTGAGTTATGTTTTCAAAGATAACACTCTGTTTGGTTTCAGGCTTATCAAGTATATGGCAGATTGTTGTTTTAGTTCTGCCGCTTTTGGGTGCTTGTCTTTCAGTTTCTTTTTGATGTCTGTAGTGATGTCATGTTTTCCTTTAATATCATTCAATCATTGGCATTATCCACAAATTCAAGGGCCTTTTTCACTTGTCCTTGTATCATCAGTCGACAGAATGCTTTCTGGTCTGATTGTTTTTTTGTTTTGAATGTTTTTTTAGTCTTGTTTGAAAAGCTTCACACTCTGAGATCAGTTCTTCTAGCTTTCCGTGTTTCCACCATTCCATTCTTTTGTTCAAGTATTTCACACGTTCTCTGTTTTTTGATTTGAGTGATGGCTTCTGGAGTAGTAATGGCAGAAATACTTGAAGCATGTGGATTGCTACTGGCTCCCATCTGTTACTGCTGTTAAAAAGTCTTATAAGACGAGACACTTCTACACGATTCAATTGATAACGGCTCATTGTCTGCTGCTTATGAATTACAAATAATCAACAAAATACAACAATAGGCTTGACGTGGTGGTCTGATGCTTATGCACCAGACTTAAGAATGTGCAAATTATAGTTTAAATTCTGAAAGTTATTGGTTGGTAAAGTTAATGGTTCATTTTTGCTAAAAGAGTTATTGTAAAAAGTATCTGTTTAGTGTTTAGTGTGGCAAGTTGAAGTTTCTTGTAACATATGCTTGTGCACCCTTTCGCAGTGGTGCACCCCACATATATTTTGGTGCACACCGGTTGAAGAATGCTGGGTTAGAAGACATCAGCTATTGCCAGTAGCTGGCCTGATAGATTAGATTATTACTCTTACTGAACCCCAACCACTACTGATCAATAGGTTCCAATTACACCTTGTTGGTCAGCAGCAAAAGCGTACTATAGGCTCTCTATACTATTATAGTAATACCGTTACTCTTTCCGCACAAATGAATAGTGCGTTGTTGACTATTTTGACTGTCTTGTATGCGTATCACTTTACTCGTAGCATCGATTAGATTACCAACCACAGTAATGGCCCGCCAGAGGTGGCTGGAATCACTTTTTCAGACATCGACTCCGCTCCTGTTCCAAAATGTTTGAATCCGGATGCGGCTATTCTACAAATTTGAGAATCCGACTCCTGTTCAGACTCCGGTTACAATCATCGATCCAACCGTAATTTACCCATGTTTTTAACTAAAAAATGACCGAACAGACTCCTGCTACTGCCGAAATGGAAAAGTGACTCTGGATCCGGTTTTTCACAAATTTTTCACTCCGGGTCCGAAAGACAAACGCAGAATCCTACCGGAGTCGACTCCGGTGCTCCGGATCCGGTCCCACATCTGTGGCCTGCATGACAGAGATGATCGGATAGTGGATTTTCACTATCCGATCCAAACCTGTTTGCGAAAAATGATATCCGTATCCGATCCGAATCCTGTTTTGGTTGAAATCATGCTATCCGTAA
>Ga0210059_1015031_pt1 | contig 11356 bp, 6 predicted proteins | sample Ectturendosymbi2_FD_188042 | JGI IMG/M metagenome (GOLD analysis project Ga0210059, IMG submission 188042) | Ecteinascidia turbinata endosymbiont from Florida, USA - Sample 2 (SPAdes) (version 2) | ecosystem: Host-associated > Tunicates > Ascidians > Unclassified | place: Key West, Florida... | reverse complement strand
AAACTCAATCCAAATTGCTATGGGTTCGCCACTAGGTGCCGGAAATTATATTTCTGCTTTGTAGGGTGCCGCAAGCCTAAAAAGGTTGGGAACCACTGCACTGGGGCATGGCGCGCTTTGAAAGGGCACCACAAACAGGAAACACGTTCAAGATTTTGCCTAGATAAATGAAAAGTGACCAAGTCGTGGAGTGATCAAGGAAATTGAATTATATTGCTATTTGAAGTCTTTCTGGGGCTGAACGTGTCGTCTACTTAGTTTTAAACCCCTCAACCTCTTGGCGACCCACTCTGACGGCAAGACTATAGGCTAAGCGGCGTCTGCATGTTACTTTGCTTCTATAAACTGGAAGAGAATACTGATAGATATCTAAATAGGAATGATTATCTAACAGCTAAATTGTGTAAATATGAACAAAATATAGAGTTTAGCATGTTCTCAAGGTCCTTAAATTAAAACCTCTTGAATTTTGATTAAAGGCCTCATGTATTTGTATCGAACAATGTAGACCCTAATGTCCTTGACTGAACGCTATGCAAGCTTTTAGACTTTTGGAGGTTTTCAGTCACACGACAAGGGGCCGTTGTAAAAGGATATTCAAACATATGAAGAAAGTCAAGTTACATTGTTAACCAAACTGATTTTTCAAAAAACACAATCATAAACAAAACCACACAAAATTTTGAAAGCGCGTAAGCTGAAAACGTGGCCGCTCAAAATGCATGAACTGAAAATAGGGGCCCTCATTTAGAACATCCTGCGCACTCACTGAGACCACTGCTGGGTGCGAGAATCGAAAAACAGTTCTTTCACTTGTGATAAAAATCAGTGCGTGAAAATCGGGCGCGAGCCTACTAGCACGACGCCTTTGTGCCGAACTTGGTCTCGTTTTTCACCTGGCCCGTCATATTGCTTTCTTTACCGCTAGCTAATGTTTTAACATCCCTGTTGTAACAAGATTTAAAATCTTTTTGAAAGATTTTGAATCATTTCTAATGACCTTGAGAAAATGGATGCAAATCTGTAGCACTAATTGAAACCCTCATCAAAACAATAAGTTTTTCAGGTACCTGTATGACTACATTCTTTGCAGATCACTTCATAAGTGATTTATGTTTTGTGCTCAAACCGTTTACCTTATTGTGTATAAAAGAATAAAAAAGTACCGAAACAAAAAGATAATACAAGCAATAAATATCAGCGCCATTCGGAGCTCTTCGAAAGATTTGCCCGTAAATGAGGTCAGGTGGCTGAAAATCATCCTAATTGGTGTGACGTTATTTTGCTCGTAAGCAGCAGGAAACGTTTACTTCTTTTCCAGGTTGTTACGCATAAACGTGGGTCGGATTTCTGAAGCGAGATAGCTCCAAGTGCGGGCAACTACTATATGCTGTCATTTAATGAAAGACAAATGTTGTTCAAAGCAAATCAGCTTAAGCAACCAACGTTTGAAAACACCGCTTGCTTTCATCGGGCTGAAAAAACATCAATCTAGTTTGAGATATTCGCGGGTAATCGCAGCGAACTCCAAAAATTATCTAAAAAGAGTTCATGCATACTTGGCATCGTTGCTGAAACATTCATTTGTTTGAAACCGCAAATCGTCCGCGTTTATTGGCGTAGCAGTTTTCGACTGTATGACTTCCTTAGATTTTAACTGCACATCCCTGCTAACCGGTTGCCAACCCAACTTCGCAACTTAAAGAACTTAGTAAATTAACAGACGCTTTGGATGCTCGAATTTCACGTCAACTAGCTGTTAACGTGGGTTTGAGTAGAGCTTCGTGTTTTATCATTATCTGGCGCGTTCCTTCCGGCTTCAACTTATTTCATTTAACAGATTTCTGTTGACTTTCGAACCGGACAACTTCCAGCTCCAAATGACCTTCGCGCAGAGACTAACCATGATGCACAAAACTGATCGCGCAATCGCGATGCTCAACGAAACTCTGGAAGTTCTCCGGTTGGATGAAAAGCCAGATCCTGTAAAATTGACCGAAGCTCTGTTGCGTCGTGGCGCCTGCTATCTAACAAAGCAACACGCTGACCAAGCAGTAACAGATATAACTGCTGGATTAAACGCTGTGAACGATGCTTTGGCGAAAGAAATATCACATTCAGATCAAAACGACGAACTGTTTTTCTTGGATCAAGACAATGAAAAAACCACAAAAATTTTGAAAGACGTTTTTGGAGGAAAATCAGGGAATTTGGTCGACATCCATCATCTATTGGACAAAGCTGCCACGAAGATAGATGCCGAAGATCGTTACAAAACGGTTACCAAGGTGGACAACATCCGAGTTTGCTCGGACCTGTGCAGAGCTTTGCTTGTCATACAACCCGGAAGCAAAGATGCGTTGTTTAAATTAGCCGGGTGTTACGCCAAGCTGGGTAAAAACAAGTTGGCCATAAAGATCTTTGACAGATTGGTGGAAGATCCGCAGTTTGCGCAAGACGCTTCGGTTCGTTCTGCAAGAGCAGCGTGTTATCGGGAGCTGGGCGACAAGGTAAGTTTAGCTAACGACTTGGTGGTATTCAGCAGCTCTCCTTATGAGCGCATTCTGCAGTAACAAGCTACACTTCCCAAGAATAACCTAGGCTGCTTTTCCATTTTGATTTTTCAGTGGTCCCTGGATGAGTTATGTGCAATATCATTTGGTAATCAACTTGCTTCACATAAAAAAACATTGCTGTTAACTTCTGGTGTCGCACGCAAGACTATTTCATTTGTGGTAATTCACCTTTCATTTGGAGCTCATAATATGGTGCCTAGCCTACCAATGCTTTGTCCATCCTGGTTGAATGAAAACAATTGTTGCAGCTCTAATTCTGTATAGATTTCGTTGTCTTATAGCTATAGGGAAAAAAACAATTTTTTTGTGTTCGTGCTGTGCTGTTACTGGATGAAGTGAAAACATGAATTTCCTCTGCCAACTTCTACTTGATCACGTTTTTTTCATCTGTGTTGATGAGTATACAAACATTGATGTAGCCTTAGTTGTTATTGAGTGTTTCTCATCCTTTTCAGGCAGCGGTGAGCCTGTATTTCCGCACCAACATAAACAGTCGCAGATTCAAAATACACTGTGCAATAGCACAAAAACCACTTCACGAAAAAATGATTAATTGTAAATACACCTACGTTCGTTTACGATCTCAACGAGAACTTTGTACATATTCAGTAAGAACCTACTCTCCAGATAGCTGGACGGTCAGTACAGCTTCGCTTTACTTGGCATCCGTTTTCTTTAAATTTTTTAAGGATGTCATCATCAACGTGCTTTCCATGTTTTGAATAAGGTTTCGACAAAGTTTAGCTACTTTTCAAAGTACCGTGAGCTAAGACATCTGAGCATCATCAGGGACGTAACGAGGTTAGATGGCGCCCGGGGCAAGAAGCAAGTTTTGCGCCCCATGTTCGAACCTGAGCTCTTTCGGAAGCAAATGTAATGTGTTTTGAAAGTACTTGTGACATTACTGGGACTTTTCAGCGCCCCTCGCAGTGATTCGGCGCCCCATGGTGGTTCGGCGCCCGGTGAAGTGTTCTTCCTTTGCCCCCTCGTTACGCCCCTGAGCAAGGTAAACAATGTGGCCTGACTTCATCGTTTATCGCAATCGAACTAAATCCAAGTTTTAAGTAGTCGTTGTACGCAAAAACTTGCTACTGTTTCACATTGACCAGCTAAATTCTAAATGTTAAACTTCAGTGTCAGTGGACGGATTTCAGGCCGCGGACGCGTTGTTGAGAAACACTGTCCTAATATCTAATAGTGGTGCACAAAATTGATTCTGAGCCGTTAGACTGTCACTATTCAGTGTGTTTTGAGTTTAGCTCAATACTTAAGTGTTTTTACGTAACAATTTAACAGTTTATTGAAGGGTCAAAACTTCTCAGAAGAAATTTTTTCTCAAGATGCTGTTGCTTTGCAGAGTCTGGCGCAAAAAGATTACGACGCGTTGTTACGCAATAACCCCAAAGATGTTACACTGTTGTGTGAACGAGCAATGGTTCACATGGAAGACAACGATGTCAAAGCACTTGTGGACGACATACTAGTAAGCGCTGCTTCTTATCTGTAAAACAAGTGGCGTTTACTGTTTACGTAAGTAAGCTTCTCTGAGCATACGTAAGCATAAGCAGTAGGTCTCGTTTTACGTCAAAGCAGCAAAAACTCAGCGCTCTAAAACAGGGCTGTGGAGTGTGGAGCCGGAGCTCAAGCAGGTTTGGATGGCTGGAGCCAGAGCCGGAGCCAAAAACTTTTAGATGGTGGAGCCGAAGCCGGAACCTGAAATTTGGGTTCCGGTTTAACAGCCCTAGTTTGTGGGGCAAGAGTTGTACGAATTGTGCAATGCTTTTCAACTTTCAATGGGCCGATCATGCCGGAGCAAAAAACTTTTAGATGTTGGAGCCAAATATACTAGACGCCTGGAGCCGGAGCCTGAAATTTGAGTACCGATTTCATAGCCCTACTCTAAAGCGAACGCCAGCATTTCTTGTCCTACGCTGCTGAGTAGGTTATTATTCCCTATGGAAAATGCAGTAGTCACTCGGACCAGTTCACGAACTATAGATTAGACAGACCTCGGTGTCAGTTCTTCGGATATCTGCCATGTTTGAAAGCAAAAAATCATTGCCGCTAATGTAACCGTTGTTCTCTAGTTTGTCAACAGTAAACTACACAACTCTTGGTTCCACACGTCCTCAATCTGGTTAAACGCAGTTCAACACGTTCCAACTCAGTAGATTTCGACAATTTTCAAGCACTTTGCCATGCCACACTTAGACGCGAACGGCTTACAAAAAATAAATACGTTGCTTTCACGAGATCTTGCCCACAATTGCAGCATAGCCATCATGCTTCTAAAATTCAAATGCTCGATTCTGTGACGTATAGTTTGTTTGTTATGAATAAGCACGTGACTTTTGTAAATGCGTTACTTAGACAAACAGCCAGCTGCCAATACGAAGCTTACCTGCTTATGATTTGCAGCAACGAACGTGACATACACACGCCTCGAATACCTTGGGCTGTGAACAGTTTTAAGTGGACAGCAAACTTTTGGATGTGGCCTATTGGGAGACATAGCTGACCTTGCCAAGGAATCAGTTATTTTATTTCCTAGAACAACCCTGTGTCCAGGAACCCACGTGAAAACAATTTCATAACCAGTTGCTGTATGATTGGAGCTTAAAAGAAATACTTTATCGACAAAGCTAAGTTTTTTACACTATGGCATGCAAAACACTGAAGCTGTAGGAAAAAGACAGTAAAGAGCATAGATAGAGAATGGCATACAGTTCTGAGCTAAAGAATGACGAGAATACGCTGACTGTAATTTAAAATCGATTTCTGATACGTTAAATTTTCAGCCTTACTTGAAGCAATGTTTCTTCTCAGCTCCATTAAAACTTTACTTGTGTTGTTTATTTGCCGCAGGCCGCATCTAAAATCAATCAAAAGCAAACTATCAACCATTTGAGCAAAGAGGCGTTGGTGCAACGCACGCGAACTCGTCAACTGCTGTTTGATCACGCGAAATCCATGTTGCAGGATGCTCCACTACCACTAAAAAGAGGTGTGTTTTATCACAGTAAGATCAATCCTTGCGGTTATTGTTTTGTTTCTTCACGTAGGTTTACATCCTTATTTTCGTGGCTCTCCATGTCACTTCACTTTTCAGCACTACCTGCTTCTTGCTGTGCAGCATGCGTTCAAACTACCATCAAATCAAACAGTGAAAGGCTAAACCGCCTGGTCTGACACAACATTGAATGGAAGTTAATAAACAAAGGCTTGTCTTTCTCGTACTGTTTGCTTTGAACGCATGGGCGTCTGAAGGATTTTTCCAGAGGGGGGTCAACAGTGGATTTTTCCAGGCGTAGCCAAAAAATGTTTTTCCAGGGGGGGCCAAAAGAGGCAAAATTTCACTTCACCCACTCGAAACTAGAAAAACGACCTTTTTTTGCTAAAAATTTAATAGGAAAATATCAAATTTCAAAATCCAAGTCCCCCCTATCCGACGCACATGTTTGAACGTTTTATATTAAAACTATTTTTTTGCCACGGGCCCCACCAACGTTGAAACGAGCAGGCTTGTTCTGATAAATCGACTAGAAAAAAAAGGTTCGAGCAGTTATAGCTACAGAAACTGTTGTCATGAATTTTGCAGCAAGTTATAACCACTGAAAACAACGTCAAACTTTTTTCAGGCGTTGCTACTTAAATAAGTAACTTTGATCGAAATTAAGAGCAAATATGTTTTTGTTTGCACCATGCAGATTGCGATCAGGGTGCTCACTGAAGATGCAGTTAATCTTGCACCTTCAGCCCTGTTTCACTCGACATAGCTCTTTTCAGAAACACCGTATTGTTAAGTTTGTAAGGAACCACTTTAAGTATTATTGTTCAGCAATTTCTAAGTCAAAACTATTGTAGCAAACAAACTGCTTTTTATTACTGTAAGTCAACCCATAATGTTCTCATGCCAAACAACGCTTGTACTGTTTGGTTATTACACTCAGGAAAAGGAGATGCTGCAAGCGATGGACCTTACGGAGAAGTTTTATCTGAATCTTCCACCGCCCTAAGCTTGTCCCAGTTGCTCACGCGTTTGAACCCTGCGGATCAGTCGGCGCACATACTTATGGCGCATGCTATGTTTCATTCCGGGTGCACCAATGATGCTGAAACCAAGCTCAAAAAGCTGTTGCAGGAAAATCCTCAGGTATGAACTTTGACATAGTCATAAAGTGACACAGCAATCATGTATGTTTGAAGAACACCAATGTGAGAAGCCTCAATAGCAGTCAAAAGTGAGTACCAAGCTGTGGTCCGCCAAAAGTTTGTGGGGGCAATTTTCAGCAAATCACCATGTGGCAAATTTTTGTTTTTTTATTGTATTTTTTGACTTTTGTGTATCGTTTGGAAAGTTTTGAAACTGCCTTTATCATTTCGTATGAAGCAGACCGGCGAAGTGGTACAGCGGGTTGAGCACACGCGACTAAAACTGGTTGACAGGATTCCCGGTCTGGTCAAACGAAAATTTGAAAAACGTTGCTTGCGGCCTGCCCAGCCACGTGGTCGACGTTGGTGGTGGGTGCAAGGTAAGGTTGACGCACGGTGCTACCATCGACTCGCCGCGAATGGAGCATTCGTTGCGAAAGCACCCGCGTTGTCCCTGGCGCAAGCAAGCGGAGATGAGCGCCGCCGATCACTGGTGATACTCCGAAGAGAATCTAAAAGCGATGAAATTGAACCTGAAAAACGATTTAGATTTGCAAACGTTTTTATTAAATATATCTAGTATGACTGCCAGGCGTAACATATATATTTAAAAGGATGAAATTATATCCCTGATTGTTTCTGGGTACAGCTTGCACTGAGCACATTGTAATGGTTCTGTTGGCAACGTCTTAATGTTAAGATAAAAGTGCGGTGATTACATGATGTCAAACGCATGTGTTATGCGAACCTAGCACTGTTTTCAAATGCCACCATGAGAGTTCAAGGTTTTAGTTTTTAAAGCGTGTGCAATGGAGTTTTAAATGAAAACACCCGTTGTAAATCTCAGCCTTCGCTGATGTTAATTTGTGAAAAACGTTCGACGAACTATTTCCCATTTTGCACAAAGCGTAAACATGATAAAAGCAACGCTTTGCGCATGAAGGAGACATTGCTTGCTGCTGCGGTTTTCTTGCACATGGGTTGTGAAGGCTGCTGGTAGTTGGCGGCATCGTGGTGCATTGCGATGAGATTTTGTAGCAAGCTAATAGCGCCAATTCTGATTGACGCGTAAGTTCACGGGTGAAGTTCATCAAGGTCGTGTTCATATCGAGTTTTTTTGTTCGATGCAGGGGACGAACACATCTTGGCTTTCAGAACTTGGGCGCCAAAAACAATTTTTGGGGATGGCTCGGGCGATAATTTTTTCACGTGTTGTGTATTTTAGCTCTTTTTGTAAATGCTGCGACAACGCTTAGTGGCAGTGTGTTGCTGTAACGCAGCGCGAACTTCATACATCATACGTGCGATGAAAAAGGAAATGCATGAGTTTTAGACGCAACGGTCTCTCTTGATGTCTTATGCGAGCGATCAAACACTTGAATCCAACTTAGCGACCAAAACCTCTGTAGCAGATAACCTCAGTCCTCTGGAGTCACCACGGGGCTTAACAGCAACGTTTTTAAATACCCATAGACAAGGAGTGTAGAATATACTTTCATGTATTCAACTAAGGGTGTGGATGCGCACGTGGTCAAGCTGCATCTTGGTTTGCTGAAAATCTTCACCAAGCGAATTGAAGACGGAATGAGATGCCTTATAGAGGTAAAGTTGTTCTGCGAAAAACTTGCTTTTGTTGAAGACGTACAGGTAGCATTTTTTTCGACAAAACAAACAATTGTTTTAAGCAAACAGCGCTGTTACATTGCTATCCATTTCCATCTTACAATTTTTGGATGCGAAAAATTTGTTAATATTTTCGTGCAAGTCGTTGACGCGTTGCATGAATTTTTCGTTGTTCATAGCAACGCATGCTTTTGTGTTTAGGTGCTGCGGCATAAAGGCGAGAGAACAGTGTCAACATTGTTTCGGGACATTCCCGTCAGTGAGCGCGCTCTAGTTGCAGATGAAGGCCATCAATACGGAATAGACATTTTGCAGAAAAGCAAAGATGTTGAAGCAGTGAAAAGCGCAGTAATGTGCTTCACATTAGCTATCTTGTGCTGCAGAGGCACTGACCTTGTCTTGGAAGGTATTTTGAAGTGCTTGGTAATTTAGAAATTAAACTTTTGGTTTTGGCATGGACATTTGCTTTCACATCTGCTTTCACTGCTCTGTCTTAACTACATCTTTTGTTTCGTTCTAACGCTATAAATCCTTGCCTTCTGTTTTGCACCACGCGTTCTTTATTCTTCATTTCTATTCACTGGTCAACATACGAAACAGAGAGCACGCAAATGTAACTCAAAAACACAAGGAAACACCGCCCCCTGCTGGTTTTGTCGAAGTCTGTACGATGTTTAAAATATTTTTCAAGTTTTCTTTTTGTTTTCAAGTAATTTATTGCAATGGAACATGAAACCAAAACATTTGATTACATGTAATTCTGAGTACAATAGATTAAAAACATTTAAATCATCAAAAGCCAGCTTTTCACGCAACGATTACGGTCTTAATCGCTACAACTTTAATGCACCGGTTCTAAATTCATTTCCCGAACCGCATTCCCTGAATAAGAAAAAGTCGTTTTTACACTCCTATGGCAGCAAACACACCGGAATGTTTAATAGCAGGCCGCACATGATGGTAGATATATGAGTTTCTTGGAGGTAAAAAACTTCTTTCTGTTTGTAACATCTCAATGAACCATCGCTGAAAACGTATTTGCGGTTGTTGTATCATCACATGCGATACAATTTGCAATACGGTCCGAGGGTGTTGCTACAGATCGTTCGTTGCAATGACAAATTACACGCAGTAATTGGTTTGAAAAACACCGGCCCCTCACCATGTATGCAAACCTTACATTGGATAATTCCAGATTAGCTGTAATATCGCGGAGAAGTCCTGTATCCCATTCCCGGGGTTGCGAAGGCCTCAGTTGAGAACCGCTGTTGGGTGACTTAACTACAACCAGCAGAGTGCAACGGAGTAGAGTGGATAGACTTTTGAAGTTTTAGTGAATGTTGTTCATCGAAATGTTCAGTAATAACACAGCAATAGTTCCGCCGCTACCGGAGAGTAGTTGCCTGTTGAACTGATATTCCCCGCTTGGCGTGCCTCTTTTTGATCTTTGTTTAAGTTTACTGTGCTCCCTATCATTTTCTAGATACGTTTTCTACCTTGTACTTTTTGACAAGTGGATGGTTGTGCTTGTTTCAAATTTTCTTGTCCTGGCCTATCAGATGTTAAGTCTACATTGAGACAAAGTTCTGTGAGAGCGAACTCACCGGCGATAGGCTGCATTAGCTTCAAGCTTGCCAACGCTTCGCATCAATAGATTTAAAATTTTTTTTAAATGACAGTTATTGATTTATGTTTAAGCCTTGGCTGCTAATGATTTTATTCTTGCAGAAAATGGCTAAGCTGTTAGTGCATTAAAGCACCTTCTCTTGAAAAGCCAGTTGTTGTGTCTTTGGTTAATTATTACAATAATAGATGTGTGTCATCAAAATGTCTGCATAGAATTCTGAATGATTTCGCGCAGGATTCTTGCTGAAAAAAGACTAAAATCATCCATTTGTCTTGAATGTTGTTTTCGCAAAACGCTCTTTCCCAACTTTTCCTACTTTTACATTCTAACACGTCTTCATTTGTTTTAGCATGGTCGGTGATCTTGTAGATGTACTTTGGTTTCCCAATTCTGAAGCTTTTATTATCATCTGACCTTTCGTTTCGTGATTCATCTTTAACTTTCCGCTTCTACCTGTACACTGTAGAAACAGCTTCATCCCAGCCATGGTTGTTGTTAACGGCCGCAAAATGCCTTGCTGGGATCCGCAGAAAGTCCGAGAAAATGTCGATGTCTTCGTGGTCGCTGGCATCCCAAGTTAACTCCACTTATTTTCGTCAGCTGGGCAAAATTAGGTTTCATTTCGAACCGAAAAAACTTTTTCGGTTGAGAAAGATGAGACTTCAAAGTAAGAATATCTGCGCTTTGCGTGGGCTTTTACGCAACATCTACGGTACAGTCTTGTGTAAATTAATTGACAAAACTTGTTTCAGACGATATACAATTTATTACCATACTTTTTGGTGCGATCGGGAATGTTTTATTATTAGACCAATGCACCACCTACTGCGTTACTTGTCGTCACAGCCGAAGTGTAGGTGTTATGACGTCACAGAGAATTTGCAGCTCAGTGTTATATAATGCAGCTAGTTCTTTCTGTTGTATGTAGTTGAGAGTCATATATGTTGGAATTTCTGTGATTTTTATGGTAGATATCACATCTAGGAAGCGGAGTCGCATTGTTGCTCTTCCAGAGCACTGACTTTACCCAAACAACCATCGCAAACATTGCACCAGTCATTCAGAAGTCTGCGCCTCCGGTTAATTATCAAACAGCAGAAAGCAACTAGTTCTGCCTCTCCAAGGCGAAATTGCAAAAAGGATGCAAGGAAGACGAGGTTTGATTTGCAGCAGGATTTGATCCTTGGTAGAGTTCATATAAGTTCACGTACAGTGCGACACCATCTAATGGTTAAGAAACCACTAACTCAAATAATGAAGAAAAAAATTTAGAAAAGAGTTATTTTCAGACGAAAAAAAATTTTTGTTCAGGGGAAGCAAAGACGATTTGGCAGAATCGCAAGCCATAATGGTGAACAGTTACGACATATCCATTTTA
>Ga0210059_1015030_pt1 | contig 11356 bp, 5 predicted proteins | sample Ectturendosymbi2_FD_188042 | JGI IMG/M metagenome (GOLD analysis project Ga0210059, IMG submission 188042) | Ecteinascidia turbinata endosymbiont from Florida, USA - Sample 2 (SPAdes) (version 2) | ecosystem: Host-associated > Tunicates > Ascidians > Unclassified | place: Key West, Florida... | reverse complement strand
GGGTGAGAGATGAATGATGAAAGCATCTTAAAAATCATTGAATCTAACTTATTTTCGTCCTAAAATTAGAGGAAATGTGGAAAACAAAAATAACAACCCAGCAACATCAGATTTGTCGACAAAACATCAGACATTAATTTGAGAACATAACATCTGATGTCATGTTAATATATCAGAAGTGGCAACACTGGCATCAGTGACCCCAAACTACTGGTGCAGTCTCGAGGTAGCCGCAGCCGAACTGCACCTTTGTTTCGTCATAAAGGGTAACGTGTGGTGGAAGCGCACTTTTCTTCCGGTGGTTACCATCGTTGTGTTACACCAAAATATATGAAGCTATTCAAGCTATTTATACCACATGTTATTGTGTCGTCCGCCAGAAAAGGTTTTAATCAGTCGATTCGTAGAACGAAAGGGCAGAAAGCGAGATTGCAGTGTTTAGCTAGCGAGATGCCCAAATCTGTAATGCCATCAGGAGTTATTAAAAGCGCAAAGCTTCTAAGAAGAAAAAGCGCAAAAATCTGTCAGTGTTAACTAAAACGCCGCGACTGTATCGCCTTTTCTAGCAAAACTTTCAGGCAGCAGCGCTAAAGCAGTGGCGTTGACCAGAGCACCTGAAAATGAAGGTGAAAATCAAGACATTAGCTTGGAAACAACTTTCATACTCAGCCTGGCTGGCCGTATTGACATGTTCCTTTTCCGGTGTTTTTGTTTATAATCTCTGGTTTCTGTTTATTGTTCGGGTGAATGTTGTTTCTTGCTGAATCACTCTCTAGCCAGTTAAATATTTTATCTTAGTAAAAACAGACTCTAGTATTTACTTCTCCCAGCCAACTGTAAGTGCATTTGAGTAAGCACATTCTCGACTACCGGAAAAACAAACGGGAACCTTGCTAATCAGCGAAAACATAATTTTTACAAACGATGACGTCATGAATTACGTCACAGAGCCCTCCAGTAAAAATTGCCCCGGACCCCCTTTTCCTTTAATCCGGCTCTGCTGACATGGTCTTTGATGCCAAGTCTTTTATTTGGGTGTAGGTTGGGCCACCGTATTGATAAAACGTTTTGATGTCAACAATTTTAAATTTAGATTTAAGAGCACTGTTGCGCTGTAACTCAATTAGTTCCATATGCTATTTTTGTGGCACCTCTTCAGCACTGACAGAAAAAGTGCAACTGAAAATAGCAAAATCAGTTTCCGGATCTTTTAAATCAGAAAATATTTCTTCGAATGCTTTGGAAATTCTTTGTATCCTCATGGAATATACACAAACTCATAGTGCTTTTGAACTGAAGTTCTTACCGTTGCTTTAACTTAATTATTAAGTAGTAATGTCGCGTTATGACTATAAACAAAAACGTAACCCTACTTCGCGTAATAATAAACGTACCTAATGGAAGCACAAAACTGGAATGACGCGGGCCACAAAACGGGGAATGGCGGGCCGGATTTGGCCCGCGGACCGCCAGTTTGACACCCCTGATCTAAAGTGACACGATTTTCCTATACTTTCATTGCAATTTCCTACCTACTGACAACTTGTCTGCGACGGCAAGGCAGCTTTATAGAAAATGTACTTTGTGAAAAGCACTAATTTTTGTCATTTGGACACAGAAACTTGTCCCGCGGGCACCTCAGTTGATTTCTACGTGACAGGAATCATCCCGATAATCCCTGAGAAAGCTGCAAAATTGAAGCCTACCGATTTTGGTGTAAATTTCTTGCTTTTCTTGGTCTTTGGTCCAGCTGGCTCGATAATTTGATGTCTTTCAACTGGGTTACGCAGTGACATAAGTGTACGGGAGCGCATATTTTTGGGGATGCAAAACATTTTTGCCTAAATTTGATCTTGTTTTCCCAAATAACTTATAAACAGCAAGTCTTAATGTTACGACTAAAACGTACCATTGCAAACTAATCAAGGTTTCTGCATGCCTCATTAAGCCTACCAATTACCGGGGTTCAAAGCCGTAAAACCTCAACTAGCAATCAATATTCTGCATAGCTACATGTGAATAATGGTAATATTTTTTGTGTTGAAAAATGTTAGCTAATTACAATAAAATCCTCCCAAAAATTGCTGTTCATGCCACCACGCGTGGAAGGTGTTGTTCAGAATCTTCATTTTCAAGTTTTTATATAGCCTACGTTCTAAACTTATTCTTCCAATACGACCATCCTTGTAGTTAAGATCTGTTCTTCTCTAACATAGATGTGTGCAATTGTGTTGGCCACAATGGCAATCAATCTGGAAAAGGAGTAAAATATCGGGTTACGATTTAAAGTATTACATTGCCGCAAATAGGTCAAGTCTCAAGTAATTGGAGGGAAAGGAGGCAATTAATACATAACATATAGCTTATCCTGTCGCATTGGCAATCTTCACTGCAACATGTTGTACTTAAAATACTACAACTTACTTAAACGCTTACAGGTTCTAAAGTCACATTATGAAAACCAAAAATCCTCTCCAGTTTAGACAGTTAAATGTGCATTGAACACAGCATGCTTAGAAAAAATACCAATATGAGACTGATACACGCAAATACTGTAGCCTATATGATCAACTACTAAGGAATGTGTACAAATGCATATTTCCAATGACAAATGATTCATAACCTCAACAAGAATATTTTATAAAAATGGCAGTGCTTCACTGCACTGCATTCGCATAAGTGAATTATGCAGTACAATAAATAGTACAGTTGCTACTGTTCATGAAAACTTCACTTCACAACATTAACTTGAAGCAATAAAATTTGGCAGGATGCAACATATGCAATTCATTGCATGAAACAAACGGAAAATATAAAAACTTAAACCGTATAAAATCACAGCTACATTACCACCACGCAACATATTACATCTGCAGTTACGTAGTTAATTTTATTCATGAATACTTCATGGAAACAGATTTGCACTTGCAAATCTCACAACATCAAGCAAGTTTGAAACACGAAAACTTCACACTATCATATCACAGCTACACCACATTACTACCGCAAAACATTTTTCAGCTACAGCTACGTTTTAGTTGTACACTTCACAGCATCAACAATTTGAGGTTTACAAAAATTAGGGTTAGTTGGAATGGTGAGTTACCACTACATGTTCCTAATTTTAAAATGTATCTAACTCTACCCAAATTTGAATGAAGTTGTTTTAGTTGACCCAATTTTGATTTGGGCTGTGGTAATTTGTTCAAATATTTATAATATATGCAATCCGAATGACACTCTTCCAATTTAACCAGATGTTTCTAATTGTACCCAAGTTTGAATGAAGCTGTTTCAATCACCCAAATACCGGGGTTTTCCGGAAACCCGCCCAGTCTTTAATCCACCCATGGGCGCTTATTTTAGGTGGGCGTTTATATGGTGCTAATATTTGGGTTGAATACTACCGTACCGGTCTTTGTACCTGTCGCCTTACACGGTACGTCCAACGTTATATGGTACTGAGTTTGAATACTGTTTGTAGTTGTCACCTTACACCAGTGGTCGGCAAACTTTTTCATCGCGGCCCAGATCATCTTTTCAATAGCTATTGAAGGCCCACTACATTTGAAACCACTAGAACAAAGCGAATGACTGTTAAACAACAACATCAATCGCTTGTATAACAAAATGGCTTGCAACTAGTACAGTCCCGTCGCCACGGGGGGCTTTGGTGGGCTTAGCCCCTCAAACAAAGCTCCAAGCCCCCCAAATTGAAACGTGAAACACTATAATTAAGCGGATTTGTGGTTAATTTTATAATGTCAAGCCCCCCTCAGAACTGCAAGCCCCGCTATTGAAAACGGTTCTAAACTAGTAGTCTTTTCACTTTATCAATCAATCAATGCGATTTGTGAAATTGAGAGTAGCCAAGCAAATGAGAACACTAAACTTAACAATACAATTGTGATGCAACAATAAGCCAAAAGTAAAATTCTTCGCCACGACAGCTTTTATGCTACTAAATCAAAAACACATTATGACATACGCCACAAGGTGATTCACAATGCGTTAGTGAATAAAGTTCCAACCTTGTATGCTACAAGGCCTGCAGCCTAGGTACATTAGAATGGATTATAACTTCTTCATTATTTAATTATTACCGTAACAACTTCAAATGTGTGGGTTTTGTGTGCATGTGTAGTTGTTCAGACACAGGCAATATGCAACTGCCGTAGAACAGCCCGGGCAGTTATATGATTCACGTCTTATTTTCCCAATTTGTCTTTTTTCCAATTAACGACCCAGGGCGGACTTCCGGAAAACCCTGGTACGATTAAGGCTGCTGGAGTTTGCCCAAATGTTTCTAAATTTATGCAAATTTAAATGAAGTGGTTGTATATTATTCAAATTGGAATGAAGCTGTTTGAAGTTCCCTAAAATTTAAAAAGCTCTTTGAAATTCCCAAAAAATGAATAAAGTTGTTTGAAGTTACCAAAAATTGAATAAAGATGTTCCACTTGCCCCGAATTTGAATGGAGCTATTGTTGTTTGGCCAGAGTTGATTTAGTCTGTTGGAATTTACCCAAATTTTTCCAATTTATCGAAAGACTTTTAACTTCACCCAAATTTGAATGAAGTAGTCCCAATTTGCTCAAATTTCATTAAAGGTTGTTAAAATATACCCAAATGACTTTGATTTTATCCAATTTGAATAAACTCTTATAGTTCATCCAGACATTTCTGAACGTACTAAAATTTTATTGGAGCTTTTCTATATAACCCATCTATGAACAAGACTGTTTGAAGTTGCCCACAATTGAATGAAGCTGTTGCAAATTGGCAAAATTTGATTGATTAATGGACTTCACCCTAGTGTTTCCAATTAATCTAATTGTTTTTGTTTTCAACCACGTTTGATTGAAGCTTTTCTCATTTGCCCAGATTTAATTGAAGCTGTTGTACCTTACCTAAATGCTCCTATTTTACTCAAATGTTTCCAATTTTACCCAAAACGTTATTGAAATTTTTTAGTTGGCCCAAATTTGATGAAGGCTGCTGGAATTACCACATGATTCCAGTTCACTCAAGGGCAGTGTTTATTTTGCCATCAGGGGCAAAAAAGAATGTTTTGGACATTATTTTGCCGTTGATTTGATTATTGTTTTGTCTTAGTTTGGAAAATAGACACTACTTCACTTACATGTGAATGTTGCTGTATACTTTGCCCAAATTTTGAAAATTTTTGACCGAATAAGGGCCAATTTTTCAGCATTGGGGATGCGACCGCACCCCTTGCATCCTCATGCCGTGCGCTTATGCGCAGTGACGCTTTTTTGGTTTTGTGTTAGTGTCGTGAAAACCCAATTTAAAAAACTTTATTTTCCCCGAATTTTGTTCGTTTGAAACAAATAGCCCTATCGATACGGAATTTCACACCTTGTTTTATCTTCGATTCATTGATAGTAAGAGTTCTTTTTCATGACAAACAATTTGGAAGAGAAACTAAGGTCCTTTGAACCACAACTGCAGTTCAGTTACATCTGTTGTTTCAGTTTCTATTAAAATTAAACTGAATCTATGTCTTTCTCTGTAGGATATATAAAGAAAGTTTCAAAAAGACAAGACACAGACTAAAGCCGTTTTTGGACGTTTATACCTGAAATGTGATGTTGAAAATTTTGATATTGAAATGACTGGGGCCAGTGGCATCACTGGGAATGAGTGATGCCTAGTTTTACTTGTAGCTGCAGTCTGGACTCGCAAGTATTGCTCTGCAGTATTTACCCTTCCAGACTGCTTCTACAATTTATTCGTGGTACCTTTCAACAAAAAGCACTACCGGGGTTTTCCGGAAAGCGGCCCAGTCTTTAGTCCGCCCATGGGCGCTTCTTTTAGGTGGGCGTTTATATGGTGCTAATATTTGAGTTGAATACTACCGGTATTTGTACCTGTCACCTTACACGGTACGTCCAATGTTATACCGTACTGAGTTTGAATACTATTTGTAGTTGTCACCTTATACACCAGTGGTCGGCAAACTTTTTTTATCGCGGCCCAGATCACCTTTTCAATAGCTATTGAAGGCCCACTACGTTTTAAAGCACTAGTGATGACGAGGAGGAAGCTGAGAAAAGTGATCTTGAGATAACTACAGATGAAGAAATGCATGCAGTGGCCAACAGTGATAATGAAGTTGATGTGTGTGAAGGGTTTGTGGACAGTGACATATGAATAGCGACCTGATTTGTAAGCAGACAGGACACTTGGCATTACTTGAGTAGTGCCTTTGACTGTCCAAAATTTATGAGTTGAAAGAAACGGTGTCATAAAAATCTGATATTGACGGACTTTATGATGGCCTACAATTGACGGACTTTACGATGGCTTACAATTATATAACCTTGACTAAAATTTTGAAACAAATATGGATTACAGCTTCTTCATTATTTGATTATTATGTGTGCATGTGAACTTGTTCAGACACAGGCAATATGCAACCGCCGTATAACAGACCGGGCAGTTACTTGGTTCACGTCTTATTTTCCCAATTTGCCTTTTTTCCAATTAACGGCCCAGGGCGGACTTCCGTAAAACCCCGGTAGTGTTTTTTTGTTTTAGCTGTTTATGAGACATCTTACGCTCAAGGGCTGAAGCAAATGCAACTTAGTACCGACTACCCCTGTACAATCAAACTGTCAGATTCAGTGCGGCCCCTTTCTTGATTAAACATAACATGATCCGAGAATCGAAGCTAATGTTTGCCCCTTTCTTGATTAAACATGCAATGCCAAAGTGTCGGCCTCAGTTTGAAGGAATGCGTGACTTCTGGACTAACACGTGTACAAAGGTTTTCAGGTTTAACAAGAAATTTAGAAAAGTTCTGAAGTGCAGTGCAAAATTTCAGTGCCGCCCAGCGGGTAAAATTCGGTGATACTGGCCGGCAAATTTTTACAACTGGGCGGCAGTTTTTCCGCCCAGTTCATAGTTATTTTAGGCCATGCCGTTAAGCATGGTTGGTTAATCGCCTGTATGGGCTGCGAATTTAAACCCTGACACTTCAGTTTTTCTAGCACATGTAATGTGTAAGTTTCACCAAAACTTCAAAAAGAAAGCCACCACAATTTATTGCAAAGTCGGAATAATGTTCTGACGTCTCGCAGTAAATCAAAACCGGAAATGAAATAACACTAACACAGCGATGAGACTGTTGCGCAGAGAGAGAAAGTCGAATATACATTAAATTTGAGACTTTATGTTCAACACGGCATATAGAAAGAATCAGTGTGACTCTACTAAAAAAACTCAAGAATCAGAAGGCAGCAGAATGGAGGAATGTTTTTGTGCAAGGTCACCATCCAGTAAATTCTGACTTTCCTTGAACAAGGTTCGATTTTACCGGAAAAGGATGAAATTTGCATTAAACCAAACCAGAACAACGCAAAATAGCTTTTTCAGAAATTAAAATCATAATGACTAGCCACAAGCTTTTACCGCAAACTCAGCCAATAATATTACATCTTCACCACTTAAGAATTTTGGTGAATATCGTGATAGGGGAGGGGTGACGAAACCGCTTCCGGTTTGCGATCCGAAGAGCGAAAATTACCGAGTCTTTGCAGCCTATAATGAAATTGATTCAATGTTTCCATAAAAACAAATACAAACAAAGCAATCCACGCAATTTCGTAGTCGTATGAACACAAGGTAAATACATTCCGAGCGGTGTTTCGCAGTTTTGTACATAAGAAAACTGCTCCGAAAAATTTAAAATCATAAAAGTTAATTGCATTTTAAGCAGTATCGAATGAAAACGTTGCAACAAATTATTAGATATCGGAAATCTATTCAGGAATCTTTGTGGTGATCGTCCGCATTGGGCGCGTAACAGCGTATGAGTCGATCAGCTTCACGTTGACCTGTTGCAAAAGCGCCATGAACTGTACCAAATGCATCTCTGCTTGTGCACTCTCCCGCAAAGAGCAGCTGCATCGGTTGGAAACTACGATCGTCACTCGAACTTGGTTCTGGCAAAGGCGCGGCTAAGACTTCCCTGTCATCACCGCTTCCTGACATTGTTGCACAGGAGTAAGATCCTAATGAGTATGGATCCGATCCCCATCTTGAAGAGTAAACATCAGTCGGATCGGGAATATGTAAACTGTTGCCTGCAAAGCAACATCGTTGTGTTACACCAGAAGCACCTCTTAACATGAACATTGAAGCAAAAATAAAAGTCAATTTCTTTACTTGCGCCAGCTGTCCACTGAAAACATCTATGCAAGATGGCGCATTATACAGAAACATTGAATTTCTTTGGATAGGCAGATCGAAACTGATTTTGATAGCATGGCATTGGCAACACTTCCTTTTCCAGAAGAAGCATAACGAGTGCTCGACCAAGAACAAACTTTTCAATGAAAGAGTCAAAATATAAAGACAACAGCTTTTTTAGTTTTAACAGAACTAAAAACTAAATTTATGATTTCATTAAGGTTGGTCAAACTTCATCACTTTACAACAGCATTTGTTAGCCGGAATGCAGCTGGTGTTCAACGGCAGTGGGACGTGCAACATGATCTGCAGAAATCGCCCAATTTCAATCAGTTGTAAAGAAACTGTTCGAAACATTAATTTCACTTTGCACAGAATACGCTATTGCCCAGAATTTGTACTAGGGTTGACAGATGGCCGGTATTTCACCGTCCTGACTGTTTGGCAGAGGCCGGTAAGAAGCCAGTGCAGTTGTTCAGCGGCAGTAGAACATGTAACATGATCTACAGAAATCATTCAATTTCAATCAGCTTGGAATAAAAACTATTCGGAAACAGTTTTTATTTACAAAGAAAAACTAAATATTTACTTTTTATTTACAAAGAAACCAGACTTTGTGCCAAAAGAGTCAATGCATTCTTTTCCGCTTATGCTAGTGGCAGCAGGCAAGTGATAGGTCTTTTATTCTCTGAAGACAAAAGTTGTGACCAAGTGCTTAGCAACAGCCGAAGCTCAACAGAGCGGATGCGAAACAATGAAGGGAAACAGCAAAACTGCTAACTGTCAAGGCGTTAACTGTCAGTTTTGCTGTTTCCCAAGGCGTTAACTAGCAGTTTTGCTGTTTCCCTTCATTGTTGACAGTTAGCAACTGCTAACTGTCAACAATGAAGGGAAACAGCAAAACTGCTAACTGTCAAGCAAAACTGCTAACTGTCAAGGTGTGGCGCAGTTTTTTAAAGTCAAATCGTTTTTGCTTGCCGTGATTTGGGTTTTGGTTTACTGATTTTAATCTTGAATTTGCTTGCTTTCTCGGCCCTTGCTTTCTCAACATTTCACTCGTAAGCACAGCTTGCAGAAATCAGGAGTGAGTATGCGTAGAACAACTTGAAATCGATGTTGTATTCATAAAAAATGCTGATTGTTTCAAAGATAGTGGCCTGGAGATGGCGCCACATATAAAAAGTGGTCACCGGTAGATGGCGTCCATAAGTAACAACTCACTATTAAAGACACCACCAGCCAGTAGCGTAACTAGAGGTTTGAGCCAGGGGGGCATACTTTGCTGAAGGGGCCCATTGGCCACCGTTTGGGAATGCAATAATTAGTTCCCAAAAATTCACATATATTACATATATATGGGCTTTAGCCTTCGCACTTTCGCGCTACATAATGTGGGTGTAAGTCTTCATGTACACCTGGTTCGTGGTGAATCGCAAATTCAACGACATGCTAACCGAGAGGTTGCAACAAAGGATACTCGAATAACACAAAAATGGTTATTTATAGCACAGTACAAAGAAGGTGTTACATTATAAACACAAACAACACAGGCATAGGTATTCACATAAAATTTTTCACTGATCGCCAAAGTCGACATTTTGCTTGCCCATTTCAGGCTGCTGACATAACAATGCAAATGGGCGTTCACATAAGGCTTTTCCCTTTCTACACCACAAAGAAAATGGTCCATGTAACGGCAACGGTTCGAAAAATGCACTTCGTTGGCAGCAAGGTTTCTTTTCACATCGTATAAAAGTGCGTGACTTACTGCAATTAGCAGTCATTGTCTCGCTGCGTTACCTGCCACAGATGTCTTCAACAGTCACATGCGGCTAAACGCTTACAACCGCAACTTGAAGTGAAACTTTGTTGCCATGTTACTGCTATGCAATGAAGTCCAGTTTCAGAACTATCCGCACCCAAGTTTCGCAACCTGCCTCTGCAGGCAATGTAGCGGACATGAGTGAACTGCAAGCTCAAAATTGCATGACACCACAACAGTGAATCCGGCTCTTGCGCAGTGTGAGTGTCATATCAGAAAATAAAACCGTCATTGCAAGAATTAAGTCAATTAAGCTGCTGACTTCAGGTTTTGGTTCTTAGTCCCAATTTCCAGGTGGGGCAAATCCCCATTTTGTCTCCCCTGCGGACACTCATGAACACAGTGGAATGCCAAACAATGAGGCAGCGCACCAGCTATACCTACTTCCACTTATCATCAAAGAGTAATCCTGCAGTGGGAAGAAATGAAGACATTTTAATATACGACTCTGAAGCAAATGGCTAAAAATGTCGGATGGAGATGCTCAGTACAAAAGCATACAAATTGTTTTGATCAAGGTATCAAACGTTTTTGCGAGATATTTTTAGCATGAGGCGGACAACCGTCTGTATTCATTTAATTCAAAGCACGATTTGACGGTTGGCATTAATTATGAAATCAATTGAATTACGTATTTTGCTCGCGCATAACCTCAATATGGCGGGGAGAAGGAGTAATCATAAGAATTAATACAAGTAAATACTGACTACGTTTTCAAAATATTAATTGAAACTGTGCAACTGTGTTGAGCATTAGTCATAAATGTGAACTTTTCAGATGCTGTTACATGTGTTTTTTATTTGAGTTCACCCGTAAACTGATTCACATCTCCGTGGACATTTAATTGTCGAAATTCAGATGACAAAATTCCTGCCTAGAACATCTCCGCAGCGTTTATGGCGTTAGATATTTCCTAGGTTAATACATGTGGCCTTTTAAATTATATCATTTTTGACGAAATATTCAATACATTTGCAGCAGCAAAGGCAAGAAAACTTTGTCTTGGAAGTTGGATAATTACTAGTAAAGCATTACAGGCTTTTTCAGCTAAGTTGTTGTTAGTAGGGGTGATGGAAGCAGCAAAAAATTCCGTCGGTTCACTAGACTTTGGAGCAGAACTTTGAAATTGCTGTTGTGCTTTCTCTGTACGTTTTTGATCACCAGATTTCATATCTACTTCTGCTTCCTATATTTATGTTGCACATATTCGTATTTCGTTGTCAAAACTGCAATATGTACTACATAATCAACATGACAAAGATCCAGAACCGTCGCCAGAAAGCTTTCAATAGGGGGGGGGGGCTTTACGTTTGTTCAGGG
>Ga0210059_1015029_pt1 | contig 11357 bp, 6 predicted proteins | sample Ectturendosymbi2_FD_188042 | JGI IMG/M metagenome (GOLD analysis project Ga0210059, IMG submission 188042) | Ecteinascidia turbinata endosymbiont from Florida, USA - Sample 2 (SPAdes) (version 2) | ecosystem: Host-associated > Tunicates > Ascidians > Unclassified | place: Key West, Florida... | reverse complement strand
TTCAATCTCGTACCCCTTGGGGGTACGAGTACCCCCGGTTGGGAACCCCTGCACTTAATCATAGTGTAGTTCCGCTATTCTGGGAGTGGCCTTATGACAGTCGACCACTTGATCAACCCCGAAATTGTCTTGGCAACAGTGTTGTAGATTTCACTGTAGGCAATTGCGCGCAATGCCACAACGCTCTCATAGCTTTCGGTCATTAATGACCACCTCAAGTTGTTTGCCTTTGGCTATCACTGCACGACACACGCTAAACCGATACAAGGTAACCTGGGAAGAGATGAACGCTTCCCGGCTCTGTCTGCGTGACGTAGGAGCGCCAATTTGTGGCGCCGATTCCGAGTCACAGTATCGTAAATCAACCTCGTTCTTGTCATTTCGTGTTCCAGTTTTCTCAACAGTCCTGTTGAGAGCTGCGCATGAATGCCGGAATTCCGGCCACTGCATATTCCTGTCACTTTCCATAGGTACTAGATGCCGGTTAATGGAGAGTGAAACCATGCATGGGACATCTTTTAAACATTGCACGCTTCCTGTCTGCCTGAGGATAGTTAAAGCTGTTTTAGTTTCGTCTGTCTCCTTTAACGACCGGATTTAGGGGCATTTTCGTGTACGTGTCATTGTCCCCGCTCTGCATTCACGACTCAAATTTAACAGACCGCGACCGAGCAGCAATGTTGCCGCCCAGCTCACTGGACCGCAGTCCACATGATCGATACAGCAGTTCGCACATTCCATCTGAGAGGTGGGCGATTGATTTTTCTGTGCATTTGAACTTGGTATTAAGCGGCAGCTTTAGGCAACTATTGTTTCTCGTCAAAATGGCATTCGATTGCATTATTTATGAAATCGCGATAGCTTTTCGGTCCGGTTTAATGGATATTTTTACCATGGTGGGTTGGCATGGTGACAGCACTCAGCAGGTTTGTGGCACTCGTTTCCGTTGTCCGCGTGTGTAATCGAAAACGTTGCTCAATGAAGTTTGTGCTTTTTAATATTCAGCTTTTTCAAGCGTTACGTAACAGCACGTGTTCGTCTAATGCAGTGGTTCTTAAGCTTTTACATATTTTCCCCTTTTGTCAAACAAGATAACCGGGTTTACCCCTAATACGCTCAATATTGCTCATTTATTAAAAATACGAAAGTAGCAAACTCTTACTCTTCTAAAAATTTACATTTGCTGAAATTTATCAATCAATAAATTTTCCCCAGGTTCAAAACCACTGGTCCAGTATAAATGTAACAATCCCCGTGAGTTCTGAAAAAGTGCTTGCACATCCTAGAGCCACCGCGTTCATCACTATTGTTTATTCCTTTGCTCTGGCGTGAAATAGCCTTTTCCTGTTGTCTTGTCTATTTCAAGTAGTGTAGACCAGTGATTTTCAACCGGCGTTTCGCGGAAAACTAGTGTTCCGTGAAAGATCGTCAGGTGTTCCGCAGGAAATTTGATAAGTTTGACTAGTGTTCCATCGAACACCGGTCGAAAATCACTAGTTTAACGCAATGAGCGTAAATATGTTCTCTTTCGTGAAAGTAATTAGTTTTAGGAGCAAACGAATAGGACTTTCTTGTTAATTTTAATAAATTAAAAGAGCCAAAACAGAAGAACTAAACATCATAATTGTGATTATAAAATTTTGTTTGGTGTTCCCCCAAATTTTTTTATTGCATAAAGTGGTCCGTGATGCAAAAAAGGTTGAAAAACACTGGTGTAGACAATACTCGGAAGATTTAAACCAGTTGATACAGCACCAGTCTGACGTGTTGCCGTTTGCTTGATGTTTTCTCGGATTTTATGCGCACATTCCACTACTTACAACAACCATTTCCTCAGCTCGTACCGCGACATCCGGGACAGTCGCGAATCACGTGATCCCTACGCCAGGTCAAGCAGCACGTCAGCTCCGGAATATGATGCTTACCGAATAAAGTCTGAAGGTAAGACCAAACTGGCAAAATGGTGTTGGGTCCTTAAAATGCACTTAGTTACGCTGGTGTATTAGAAAATTTTAAGTTCGTTTCCCTTCTGTTCGTTATTATTTCGTGGCTTACCACTCTTGTTTCTTTCAGGAAGCAACGGATACGATTACGCATCTTACATGAACAGCAGCAGCAGCTATGGTCCAGTCAAGGGTGGATCGTCGGCTTACGGATCGCGATCGACCCCATACGGTGAGCGACAGCTCCGGTTCCTGTTACTGGCAATTATAGCCGATTCGTTGTATACACGCTATCGTTGAGTTTTGACTTAACGCATAATAACAGTTGTCACTTCCCATGTTTTTTCACTTTAAAAGCTTTTTAACAAGGATGCTTATTCTTTCAGGTTCGTCTTACGGCAGCTCGAGCACGGCACCAAGTGGCAGCTCCGGCGCTTACTCGTCGAGCGCGCGGTATTAGTAGATCTTGCCTGTTGCAGCGAACTTGCGAAGGTAGGTTGCAAATGCCAGGGATTGAAGCATCACAGAACAAGAGTGAGCTTTGCAATGAGTTGGAAAATGCAGTCCGCAGTTCTACACGTCACCCATGTTGATAGCCTCGATGAGATTATCTTGCAACGCGACAAGCATTTATTTCGGAGGGGGGCTTTTTATCTTTCTGCCCCTGATGCTTCAGTTAGACTTTGGTAACTTGCCTTTTGCTTCACATGAAAGAAACGCCAAATAAACAGGTCCGTAGCCAGGTGTCAAGGTTTTGGGGAATATAGATTTTGAAGGGGGCGAGATTTGTTTTTACTCTACGTCTGAAACAACATTTTTTTGGGCACAACAAAATTAGGGATGCAGTGGCCCTGAATACCCCCTGTGGCTATGGGCCTGCATATAAAGAAACAAGGAGTCTCGTCTAGCCCCGCTAGTATATTCTATAACAGGGGTTCCCAACCTGGGGTACATGTATCCCCAGGGGTACATTTGCCTATCCGAAGGGGTACATTTAAGGCTAGCAGAATATGAGAAAAATATATTCACATATTATTTGTTTCCGAATATTTATACAGTATTATTGCCAAAATAATATGTTTATTGTTAAATATGTCTATGAATGAACATGATTAATATATTTTGTCACAGGAAATTTTAGGGGTACATTTTCATCTGTCAACATGCTGAAGGGGTACATGGTCAGAGAAAGGTTGGGAACCCCTGTTCTATAATGTAGAAGAGGTTGTCGCACAAAAGGGCGTGATGTATGGAACCGCCGGCTGCATTTCGTACAAAGAGAACAATCGTTCAGTAGCGACCTAGCTTTGCCAGCGTCTTGTGAGTCTTGACGTAGCCATTAGGCGTCTTTTGTTCAGGTTTTCAACCGCAGTGCGCTGTGAATTATCCCTGCCGCGTTTACGCCGCGCAGTTTTCATTCAGCCCAGATTTCGTGATATGGTTTAGCGAAGGTTGTTCAGCCGATCAGGCGAACGCACTTTGCAGACGACAGTAATAATAATCGGCCGTGCACCGCGTAACATTGCACCGGAGTGTGCCCGAGGGGACAGAAGATACCGGCAATCAGACAATCTTCTCGCCTCGCAGGCGAAACGTGCTGGCGTTTATCAGATGTAGACTTGTGAAGGGATTGCTAAACAGCACCGCCCATTTCTGCTTAAGATATGTCGATACAGCTGCCATGCATTATTTACACAAGTTATGAAGCGACTTTTATATTAACGCAGGTGTATTTGAGTTTTGCTTTTGTTTGTTTGTCCAGGCCTTGTAGTTCGTTACTATCCTAGATTTTTAGCAGCGCAGTTGTGTGTTTGTGTCGTCACCACCCCTAGTGACTGTCTTGTTGGGAGGTTGTGCCACGTCAGTCATAAACTTTTACCCAAGCTCAGCCTGCACCGTAATGCAGAAACGCTCTTACTGGTTCTTCGTAAGCTTGCTGTGAAACGATCAGTCGAATCAAGGTGACAGTGCGTATTTCGTGAGCGTGCCGCATTGTCAGCCTCGACAGCATATCCATTTTCACGGAAACCAAGGTAGCCTGTTTAGTGAAATGTCATCATACCTGCACTTGGTGTGCGCTCAGAGGTAACCCATGATGCTTTTAAAACATATCACAGTTAAGAGTAAATGCTGTAAGTTGCGTGAAAAGATTAGTATCTTGCTACATGGACGAGAAGCAGCAGAGTTTTCTTGCTTCATACCCAACCAGGATAAGTTTTCACCAAATACCTGCTATTTTTAAATGTTTATTCATTTGCATTCGCGCTTCCCTCTGGGGACGGTCGTTGAGGCAGCAGCTCTGGGTCTCGCAATACCTTATATGCCTCAGTTTTCAGCAACCTCTTGACACTCCTGCTGGCCCCACGCCAACGTGGGACCAAACAAGATCGGAGATGCAATCACACTACCTGGTCCTTGGATGACCTTGGGGCCTGTTCCCGTGGGTGTAGCTAGCGGCCTCTGCCTCAACGACCTTTCCTAGGACATTCTGGACACATCATCGAAAGTTTTCCGATCCAAATTATATATTTTTTAAATCTAAGTAGATCGAAGCAACCAGTAAGAGCGGCTACTAACCGTGTTATAGAGCGCCAGGCCACAGATGTGTATCACGGCTGGCTGATAAGACTTGGTTATGTCAGGTGCCATTGCAAGCACAGCATACAGTGCCCCCTTCCCTCAACTGCTTTTTATCTGAGCTAATTCGCTTTTATTTGATTCTTTTGCAGGTAGACAGATCAGCCAGCCGCAAGTCATGTTGCAGATTGTATATAAAGCCAGCCACATGCCTCGTAAACACGAGACAATTTACTATTGTGTCTTCTTGCGTTGTAACCCCCGCGCCCCCCAATTCGTCGAGGTCGCCTCCCTTGCACTATTTTGACGGTAACTTACTGACGGAGCCTGTGCAGCAGAAGAGAAAGGCGCAAGTTTTTGGGCCGCGACGCAACAGTTGCTCCAGCCTTCGCGATGCAGGAATCCCGCTGGAGAGGCAGTGTGACAATACCGGAAAGAGGATGTCAAGCTTTTATTTGTTGAACGAACACATTTCAGAGAACTATCCACGAGTTTCAGCGGGTTTTGTTTTTTTACCACATGTTGAAATCAGACGGTCGACAAGAAAAGGCAGGTTGTCTTTAGGTCGTGCTTCACCAAAACCACGGCAGGTGGTTTGTCACCCTTTTTCATGTTTTTTTCCCGGATATTACGAAGTTCTTCCGTAGGCTTGCAGGTTTAGTACTTGGTGCTTTACAGACGTAAGTTTCGAATGTAAACACACCGGTCTAACCCGTCATCGTGTTAAGTGAATTTTTTTCACCTGGTCAGTTAACTTCGTTGCCGAGGGTCAGCGCATTACTAAGTTTATTTGTGTTCAACGATAGGTTATACGCCGTTTTTTTTTGTTGCGACCTGTTCAACGGCTTTAAAAGCTTTCAGCAAACCGCTCCCTTTGTCCGCGCGTCACGTGTTCAGAGTGTTAACCAGTCACATGCGTCAGTCGTGCAGAACCTTTCACAGAAAATCATGACGGTAACTGCAGGGCCTGCTTTGAAAATGCAAAAAATAGCAGAAAACTGTGCAGGGTAAGGAAAGAATCTGGTCCGGTGTCGTCTTAACGGTGTTTTTTAAAGATCTTTCTTGCAGGTTCCCTCACGCCGCGTCAAGGTGTGATTTGTAATAGAAACGGGATTTATTACTGCCACCAAAAGCCAGTCAGTGTAGCGAGCATTCGCTGGCGTATCGCAGTCACGTGACTGTAGTTTTATAATGATAACGCTAGTTGTGCTCAGCTTACAACCGGGTCTAAATTGTTGCCAGTGGTTGACTGCTTCTTCTCTAGCTGGTAAAAACCGCGTTTGTAAAGTGGTTTAACGCGTCTTTTGCTGTGCGTAGTTCGTGCGTAATTGTATATACTGCGATTTCGTATCGTGCCCTGTTTTGAACATCTGTGATCACTCCCTCCTCCACTTGGAGAGACACCACGTGAAAGTGCGGTCTGCGCCACCATCGTTTGAAGAAAGAAGACGATCGTGCTCTTGCCGGATTGGCTCGCTCCACAACTCTTGCTTTTTGTCCTTTTTTAATCAACGCCCAATGAAATCGAGTAGAAACAATAAACGTCAGCTTTATATCTTGAACGCCTACGACTGACACCGGTGAAGACAGTGATGCCACTCGGTTGGTTGAAAGCAGTTCCACACATGGACAGATCGCGGCACAAAGGGAAGCCGACAGTTGCGGTGGAGGCAAGCGAGCGGAGTTTCCTGTACAGCTGTTGTTTTAGTCTCAGTTCCGAATCGGGAGGAGTTTCGCACAGGAGCGATTGGAACAAGGGAAGCAGGATAGCCGGCAGGCTGCGTGAAAACAGTGAGTTGAGGTTCCGTTCTTCAGTTCTGTGACCCTTGGGTTCCTTTCAGAAACAGTGCATTTCAGTTCATCCTTTCAGTAAGCGCAGTGTGATTGACTTGAGTTGTATGTAGACAAGTGTATTAAGGTGCGGAGTACATAACACGTTGTGAAGGAATTAACGGTCTTTCGTTTTGTTATTAAACGTTGGAGCAGGCAAGGAGACTAGTTACGTATGATGCGTGTCAGACACGTTCAGGAGGTAATGGAAGCACAGCGTCTACGTGGCTGAGTAAAGACGATGCTGAGGAGCAGTGTCGTATCTGGGGTATGGTAAGCATGGCACGTGCCACGGGGGCGCAAAAAATAAAACCTTCGTTTCCTGTTTCTTGAACCTTTATTTTGCGCCCCATACATTCATGGACTACATATCTGTATCTATACAGCGTCCTTATCTCATGCAGGGCGAGTTGGCACCAAGTCATGTGGTAAACCATGGTATTGCGACAACAGGGCGGACAGACATTGTGACAGAGCAAAGAACGGTCGCGTGCCGCGTTGCAAGACCTCTCGTCCTTTCTCACGCTGTAAGAAAAAGTTCGTGGTGTTGCGATTCAGGCAAGAGGATTTAATCAATGTGGTTGAGACATTTTTATAAGCAAATTTCTTCCACTCACGAGTAAGTAAGCTATACATTGAGGAATTAGATATTGCATTTATTCATTCAAGTACGTATCAGATAGGCCCAACAAAAGAAGATAGCACGTACAGCATGTTAGGAGCAGGTGCGCAGCCAGATATTTTGATAGGGGGGACAAACAAAAACCAAGTCTCAACATTTAAATATATAATGCCCCTTGTTTTTAAAGCATCATCCATAAAATGTGCCTTTTTCTAGCGCTTCTTTATTTGAGTAATTCTATTCAGATTTAGGCCGGCAAATAAAGTCTGTTTTCCTTGAATTAAAAAAGTTTTTTTTATTTCTGAGTTTCTACTTTGAATGAAAGCCACCATTTTTGTCTTGCGAAAGTGTTGGTGAAGATCTTGATGCTATATTCGTAAGTGCAAGATCAGCAGTATGCTTTTATCAGCCAATATTGCAGTTGAGCAAGGAGTCATTGTGATTGCGTTTTTTTTTTATATTTACACGCTTCTGAAGTACAACACACGTTCAATCGAAGTCGAGTAGCGACGTTAACTCCCGAAGTAGGTCTACAAAACTTGCGCGCATGTAGACGTGGATCTTGTTCAATTCTTGAGCGACTGGTTGACTTACGCAATTGATAATGTGAACGTTAGAGTCACTCAACGTGTTTGAAAAATTTTTTGATTTTATGTCATGAAACGCTATGAAATGTGACTGCGGTAGCATTTTTGTACGCTACTTGCACAAAGCCTTTTTCCCATGAACGGTATTTAACTTTTCAGAGTTCACAATAAAATTCACAAATGTTATGAACACAATTCTTTAAATTGGAGAAGTTTTGCATGCGCCCTAAACAAACCTGCATATGTTTGACCCACTATGTTTATGCTTGACGTCTACGAAAAAAATTGTCTTTGACTTCTACGAAGTGTGAAAACGTTTTATGTATTTGCGTAAACGAAGCCACAATCGATTTTTACCACGGCTCTGCAATAAGTTAAGAAATAGGCCTACTTGTCGCCGCAGCAGTTGGTTAGTTGATTTAGCCCAGTAGTTTCCAAAGTATGAATCAAAACTCAAGGAAGAGTGAAGGGTCAAAGAATAGGTCGCGCAGGGGCGATCCAAACAGGAGTTATAAATTTTCAACTTTACCACTGCTTGTCTGTCTGTAGCATAGATACTTGAGAAAAGAGTAGATTGCTGACATTAAAAACAAACTTAGCAACTTGCTGCCAAAAATCATCCACACTTCCAGTATTTTTTCATACGTTGGTTGAGGCTTGGGTCGCCAGGTGTTCACCAAACTCAGATTTGGGTCGTGCTCAAAAAAGTTTGGTAAGTAAGCGGTTGAAGTCTTCTTTAAATCCATGAGTGTTTAAATGACAAAATCCAATCGACTAGGAAACAATTCAATTTAGTTGCATATTGGTCACATGCGCTTTATCGAGAAAACAGATCGCAAGCAATCTGTGAGTAAATGGCAGTGTCAATGGCCTTACAAAATAAAAATCATCTTTGTGCTTTCGTTAGATTTTACTGCTGACTCTTGGCGTTGCAGCTGAGTGCTTTCAAATTTACTGTGGGATTGGGTGGCAATTAGCATCAGGTGAATGTTGAAACACTTTCAGACTACGTACAGATCGGATTCTGATTACTTGACAAAACTGATTTTTACTCGCCGGCGAGGTAATGGGAGATCATTGATGAAACCGTTAAGGCTCCACATATTTGTGATTGAGCAGTCACAGCAGGTCTATATGCCATCGCCACTAAATATCTAGAATAATTGCTATTGTTGCTAAACAGTGTCCATGGCCTAATTGCGTAGTAAAAAGACCTTGAAAATGAATTGCTTCTTAGCCAATGCTTGAGCTTCAAGGCATACAAAATATCACCACCATATTCATGCATTTAGTTGTAAAATTGTACAAAAATCTACGATGTTCATTTAAAGCAGGTGTCGGCAACCTACGGCCCGCCAAGCACAATTATCCGACCCGCAGCCCCTTTACAAATTGTAGTAATTATATGGCCCGCCTAGTGGTATTATATTTTATGAGTCTTCCCTCCTTGGAGCATCTTGTGTTGCATACTTATGAGAAACCGCACTGGACTATAAATGTACTTTATGTCGTTTTTTCCTACTTTCGTTACGAACAGTGAAAATCAGGAGTAAATCTGATTAAAATTGCATAATTTGCCAAGAATTAGCAACTTCATCAACAGCGAAGGGAACGGAATTGTTGGTAAAAAATTAGTACGGCCCGCCAGATCTTGCAGAGTTATATACAGCTTTTTTAGCATGCCAGAGTTTTCAGCGAAGAATTTTTGCGATGGTCTTGAAATGAAATTTGCAACATCAGCTGGGATCCTCATGTGAAGGTCAGCCATGGCATGAATTCTCCAGCATTTACACTACACACAATGTTTGATTAATCATGGGGAATTCATAAACCATACTGCTTTGATCAGTTTCGACCAAAAGTTGAAGTAGAATAGTTTTTTTTAAGCAGTTTCGTTGATTTGCACTGACGCATTTCTTTGGCTTACACATCAAAAGCTTGATTAATCTGAAAATTGCTGGTGCTACATTCGGAATTTGGGGGGCGATTGCCCCACCTCTGGCTACGCGCCTGGTCAGGAAATAAGAGTTTTATGTTATTTCTCTTAGAAACAATATCTGAAGAAAGTAGTACAACCTCGAAATTTGATGTATTGCTGCCCGTTATATTTTTCTGAACAATAAACGAATTGCAAAGGATGTTTTGTTCAGTAAAAACAGATGAAAGTTACGATCGTAGTGCTTTGTCTCTCTCTCTCTCAGATCACTTAACATACATTTGCATGCCCCCTCAGGCACGTTCCCATCAGATCCATGCAGCACGTTTTCGGAAAAACGTGCGGAACGGAACTAGCTTCAGCTAATCCATGAGAAGTCACGAAAATATCTAAGTCTTGTTAGTTCCAACAGTTGAAAGCACGTTCCGGACGTCATTCGAAGCGTGGTGCAAACAAACCGTTCGTGATTTCTCAGCCGGGTATCGTTGCCAGATGCATTAAAAAGGAAATTAACATTCCTGACTTGCTGAGTAGGCTGGCTGCAATACACTAACGGTACGTTTGTCTGTCCAGTAGAGTGACTTGACAGGCGGCTGAAAAAATGAAATGCATGAACTTGACTAAGGCGATATATCGCATTAAAAAACCGCGAAAATGGTTATATACCTGTTACGTTAAGTCACAGAAACAAAACCACCTGTCACAAAAATACAGAATGAGACTAGCTGTGCTCACTTTCAATCTTTCACCTCCATACGCCTGTTTATCAACGATAGAAAGCCGCGAATTTTACTCAGCCCGTCTACGACTTGATTATTCAACCTGCACGATATCGCGCCGTAGGACCGCTCCTCGAAGCTGCTCTTCTCTAATTTTCTTTTTGATTGTTGTCCTTCACGCTCTGTCGCGTTTTACGTCTCACATCCGGTGCTCACTGCGCTGTCACATGACGCACGCGCTTGCCTCCAGTGGTCGTCTAGCCGCGAGCCTATGCTCGATTAGGTTTCATCGCTAGATGGAGCTACCACTTTCCTGCGGGCTACTACACTTAGACTTCAAAACATCGTATCTTCTTTACATGAATTCTGCAATTCTTTCCATACACCTCAATCCAAAAAACGACATAGTGTTATACTTTTGACGAAAAAAAATATACCTGAACTTGTGCTAAAGCGATGAACAACATTTTCGGTTTTGTGGGACACAGGGGCGTGCAGAGTTCTGGTGATGTCTGGGACAACTGCTTGATTGTATATCCCCCTACCAAATGGTAGTATTGAGGAATGTGAGAAATACAGGCATTTGAAATGCGAAAAAAATAATTTTGACAAAAACAAATCTTAAAAAACTAAACATATATTTCAAAGAGTCTTTTTTGTTTTTTATGTGTTAGTCTCTGATAATTTATTTTATTCTGTGGGCCTGAGACCAGTGGCATACCCAGGCCTGTAGCCACGGGGGCATTCGGGGGCAGTGTCCCCCCAAATTTATTTTGTGCCTCCCCAAATTTTCTTGTTCCCAGAAAAATTTATTTTAAAAATATAATAAAAACAAAAATTGTGTCCCCCTAAAAATGTATTTTGCCTCTCCAAACATCAAAACCTGGCTACAGGCCTGGGCCTACGTAGGGTATTTCGCGCCCGGGGGCAAACTCAGTTTTGGCGCCCCCACCCACCCCGTTCATGGCAGCATAGATGCGAAGAATGTGTTGGGAACAAACTGGCGTCGAAAGCTGACTCGGGCCTTGCAATCGCCTGCATATAGTTGTATCTAGAGCCGTCTGAAAACTTCCTGTGATTGTGACGTCACCGAGTTGACGTTAGGATCTTTGAATCTTGGAAATCATTAACTACCGCAGGGTT
>Ga0210059_1015028_pt1 | contig 11357 bp, 6 predicted proteins | sample Ectturendosymbi2_FD_188042 | JGI IMG/M metagenome (GOLD analysis project Ga0210059, IMG submission 188042) | Ecteinascidia turbinata endosymbiont from Florida, USA - Sample 2 (SPAdes) (version 2) | ecosystem: Host-associated > Tunicates > Ascidians > Unclassified | place: Key West, Florida... | reverse complement strand
ATAAGATGTTTAAGTGCTGGAAATGGTCTTCTAGTGATCCCATGTTAGTTGGATTTATTATTTTTATAGCTTTATTTTGGAGCTTAATGAGAGGCTGAATGGTTGCATTTGAGGCACGTCCCCAATTTAGGATTGAGTAATTAAGGTAGGGATCAGTTTTCTAACTAGGTATTTGTTGAGAAAGATAAATTTGCAAAGTGATATATTTTAAACTTCAAGTCAACCTAGAAAGGGCTTTAATAAAATAACATTTAATTGAAAGTCTCAGTGTGCGTTTCTATCATGCTATTGCTATTCAGCCTTCGGCTGGCCGTCTGAGCAGACAGAATCAAAACCGCAAGGTTTCATATTTGGTTTGTACACGAGTATAATTTTCATGCACTTTTTTTTGCAAGACACTTATAAAGTATAAGAATGAACAAAAAGAAAACTCACAATACTTGTCAACATGTCAAATCACAGCTGAAAACGAAAAGCGTTTATTGAGTTATCTTACTAAGGTTTCCATAGCAATTAATGTCTTTAACAAGAAAACCTCGAAACCTAGCAATGGTTTAAAAAGTCTTCAGTCTCAAGGCAATGGCTTTGAGCATTGTCTAACACAACCTGCAGGATGCTACAATTCCAAACATGAGTATATTTGAATTTAGGTTGTGTTTGTTGTTTGAATATTAAAACCACATATTTTATGACGAATAGTCAGTATAGATTGATTATGGTAAGTTAATTAATGTCTCTATTCTCGCATAGCTGTCTCCCTGAATAGATCCATCAAAAAGGTTTTCCCATATCATGTTGACTTGGCTTCACCACTGTCTTTGATTGATTAGATGAAGTAAAGGTTGATATTTTCTAAACTTCCCACAAAACATCCCATACAACTTCTGCTTGAGGTTACAAAACAGTATTGGATCTTTTTCGAAAACAGTCCAATCTAATCCTAAAATTTGTAATTCGCTTCGCAGAATGGTTATTGGATTTTGACACCAAGTAAATTTCATTGATCTAAGCATGAAGAGCGCCTTATCCACTCGTATTTCTTTTGCTATTACTTCTGCTATATTCATTTCGGTATGTATCGTTACCAATCGTATTATACTTATAGTGTTTTCTAAATTTTCTGAAAGAAAGATACAACGGTACAGCAAAAATCCGTTATAAAAATTCATTCGATGTACATTTGGAAATTAGGGATCTACCCCATTTCAAATTTTTATATCGGTTTTAGTCCTGGTTACAGTATTTTATAAATCTATCATAATATAGCTGTTTACATATATTTATGGGATACAACAATATTGTGACAGTAATATTACTTAAGGTACTCAAAACACAATGTTCAGATACAAAAACATTAAGACAGACCTTCCAGGCCGTTTTGTGAAGTGTAAATTAATATTTAAAAATAAAATTACCAATTTAAGAACGAAAATAAGTAATGGAATACTAATATTCAAAATGAAAATTCGTTTCCATAAAAATTCAGCATCTGGCAATAGAAGCGGAGCATAGGAATAATACATTTCTCGGATTTAAATCAGCACCGATTTAATATACATTTCGTCCGTAGACTCTTAATATGACCTCGGATTTTAATAATTGCCAATTTTGTTGAGCAAGGTTTCGAAATTGTTTCCTCACGGGGTAGTTGAACAGGATGGCATATAAATGATAACGAAAAGGAAGTCTCTTTTAAGATGTATGAGAAGACATTCAGTATGGGATGGAGCTCTCAATCCTTTACCCACACAATATAGGAATACATAAGCATTAACAGCACTTCCACTAAGGTTTTCATCTTCAATGGGTATCACAAAAATATTGTTTCGTTTTAGGTTCTCCATTTGGTTGGTAATTGTCTAAAGTAATCTCAGTTTTTCTCTTCCTCTGAGCTCAGGTCGGCGTAATCGTTTTCACAAGTTTCCAGATATTAGCAACGTTAACATATCTAGATTTTTAAAACAAAAGTGCATCGTTACATATTTCTTTGCCCTATAATTTAAATGGTGTCTATTAAAACCGTACATGAGTGTCATAAGATTAATCCTGGCAATCTGTCCTATCTTTTACCGAGTTTGATTCATTTAATACGGTTACTCAAGATTATTAAACACATACAAAACATAATCAATTTCTCTCATGGCCGATTATATCATCTAGAATTATTAGTGCACGACTGATAACATGTAAAAACCACATCAAGCATTTATGTATTGATAATATCACACTCATGCTGCTATCGACGTTCTATACTGATGTATAGCTCAAATGTAACCACAAATCGTTAGTATGATGTTCGTGCACTTCATATTACCAAAATGCACTTGTAAAATATAGAAACGAGCAGAAAGAAAATTCACGATACTCATTAACCTGTAAAATGACAGTTGAAAGCAAAAAGTACCATAGGTAATGAATATGGCTGCATATTGCGAGAAATTTACACATTAATTAATTTCTGCAACCACCCGTAAGTATCTTCATCAGTTGGGGTGTTTATCAAAAATTCCCATAGCCACATGACTTGCCATTGGAAATCACGTATGTTCACATATTCAAGCAATCGCCAGTACCAGAAAAGAGAGCCCTGGAATTCTTTGTAAAGTTTCCGTTTGAACATTTAAAAAAATAAGGGGTTTTGTGCTAATACATCTATCTTCAAGTACTTGGTTTGCAACTGATCTTGCAATCTCAATATAGGACATTGTGGTTCATCAAAATGTGTAGCATTATTAGCTTGTGCAATATAGTCTATTGGGTCAGATAGCAATTTCTCTTCTTCTGATTCTGCCAGTAAAGCATCTAATTCAGCTTCTGTCATATCCATGTATTCCAGGAAGCTTTCAAACCAGTTCTCAGAACTTGAACTTGGTACATCAATTTGACTAGTAAGGTATATTCTGATACTTTGTAAAGTAACAGTTGGGTTCAGTATAACCATATTAGCAACATTTACACCTTTCACTATAAGGCTTGGTACACAATTTTCAGTGGCTTTTACAGACATCTTTAGTTTGTAGACCCAACACTGTTAATCTTGGAACAGGATGAATAGTTCAGTTATAAATTCATAAACTTCAAATTTTCAGGGTCAGAGAAGGAGCATTCAAAACACGCTTTCTACCGTTTTATACTGTGATGACCTTTTTTCTTTATCCGCTCGTTTTTAGTCCCTTCTTTTATTTCATGTATTGCAGACCCGACACACTTAGTTTTAGAACAACATGGACAATTTGATTTTAGATTCATATCTTTCAAAATACAATACTAAACAAAGAGATGTTCAGAGCACAGGAAATAAAATAAGAACTCATAAGTACAGACGATAAAACACGATCTTTTCATACACTAGTTTTAATCAATAATTATAATTTTCTCTATGATAATTTGCTATCTTAAGTTCTTAATTCTTCAGTAAAAAACGGTTTCCAAGCCTTGGGTCTAGTTAAAAAGTAATTTACGGAGATTTTTAAAACGTGTTTATAACTAGTTAAATTAATCCATCCAGACTAGTTGGCCATGACAATATTTTGAGAATTTAACCAGAGTTATCGTTCCAAAGAGGCTATTATATAGGGGTAACATAGTGCAATATGCTGCATAAATCTTAATCGATACAGAGTGGAGGTAAAAGGATGACGAGCCTTTTTAAGGCACATTAACTAATAACAATTTCTTATCTATCATGTGCATCCGTGGACACTTTCACTATTAAACAACAATTCATAAACTTACCACTTGTTTCCATATGATGAGAAGGCTATCTAAACAGTGTCTGCTCTAGTGACTTTACTAATCCACTGTTAGTCACCCTTATTCTATTTCTGTTTTCAGCATACAAGACTCTGTTCTGTCTAAGTCTCCTATCTTCAAGGCTATTTCGCATTTTCAAGGTATGATTGAGAGTCTCACACTCTCTCCATTAAAATAAGAAGCCAAACACGATGGTTTTGGATGGTTACATATTCACGTTTAACAGTGTTTTAACGGGTTACAGTAAATTAAAAACGCTGGAATCGTGTTAAAAAGTCGAGCTTAGGTAGTACCTTTTTATGCTACGTACTGCCTCCATATTAAACATACCTCACTGGTGGCACCAATTTTTATGTGGCAGTTCCATTCTAAAAGAAGCAAACCGTCACACATTTAGGACAATTCCGCAAGAGCACTGGTCCATAGGAATGTCCATGGCATGCCCAAGTCAACAACTAAGAAACCTGGACCTGTCGGTCTTAGCTCGACACGCTCAGTTTATCACAACAAAATTGTATTCACTCATGGTTTTATTATTATAACTTTAAGAACTGCGATATTTTACTTCAACAGGGGTTTACAATTCATCTTTACATACACAAACTTTATTACCATTATCAAGAGTTAATGCGCAGTTCTATTATATCATAAGGAAGGAGAGAGTGAGAGAGTAACCCATAGTGTTAAGCAGTCGCACTACAACCTGCTTAAAGAAATTGGTTATACCTTCGTTTATTCCGTCAGTCTAGCCGTTCTAGAATAGTAGCCAGCTACAAGTGTATTCTGGTTCACGAATTGCCAGACCCCACAAGTTTGCTAACTATCTATCCTTAAATTCAACCTATTCCAGAAAGGTATCTCCACTTCTGGTTTAGGTGTTGACACTGGTAAGTCCACGAGATCAACTGTCTGACTAGTGAGATTCAGGTCGAGAGGAAAACACAACGCGTAACGCCCTGGGTTTTTAAGTTCGATCGAATTTTTTACAGTAATTCTGATTTCCAGAATGGAATTTTACGCTTCAGTGATTATCGATTAGAGCGTGAATTTTGTTAAGGTTTTCGATGTAGGAGTGAAAGCAATTGAATTCTATGTTATTGTGAATTATTCTCCTCCTGAATATGACGGATAATAAATGTGTAAAATACAATTTCTTAATACATCAGATAAATACACATAATAATCTTCTAATAAAGTTAATATCTTTATCTGTTGTTTTAATGTCCAACTCCGTTCGGTTCTTCGTGAACTCGTTAGTGTTTCCAACTTGATCTCTTTCGTTATATTAGCTAAATCGAAGTCTTTTATCATTATTGTTTCAAGGTCATACGATGTTTCATGTTGAGGAGCAAAAACGAACTCAACAGTAACCCCTATGGTAATAGTCTATGAAATATTTTAGCAGTGAAGTGGCCCTACTTCACAAAACTTTTGTGATATGTCATTGCAGGTAAAAAGTAACTTCCAAAAAATGTCACACACATCGCTTTTTTTAAGTAAGAAAAAATAGAAAATGTCAAGTTGCAGAATAAAAAAATTTGTCAAAACAAGTAATTATAAAGCAGTTTGACACTGATACCAAAATAAAAAAATGATATTGAATTGTCTTCAGAAAAATTGTAAAATGTCACACACGTCACATGTGGAATCGCCCTCCTTAAATAATTTGGGAAAGAGCGCTTACGTCAACCACCCCGACAAAAAACATTATTCAGGTTTTGGCTTGCCACCAATTGTCATTATAAATGTGTTGCATTGCATGTGATCCAACAAAAAACATTTACTTTTAATTGTTGTGGGGTGTGAATCTCTCAATTAGTCACCAGACGTGGGGCAATTGTCAATCATTATAATCAATTGCGATCAATTGAACTCTTTGGCTGTGGTACTTGTACTCAGAGTCTACCTCCAGACATCTATTTCTTTGGCTTCGGATCCAGAACCAACCGTTGTATTATTTGTGCAACTCACTTGCCCTGCAAAATATGTCTGTAGAACTGGAACCCAAACTTCACGCTGAGACACCCTCCCATTTGAAAGTTTTTCGCTCTGGCTCCATCACAGTCCTGGTAAAATAGACACAGTTTTATTGCAAATATACACACATACACTATACAAGCATATATGAAAAAATATATAAAAAGCCAAAACACTCTTCTGTAAAAATAGCAAGAATTACATGGTTTTAGTAGAACTTCAGTTGCCTGTAATTGGAAACAAAGAATATCCAAACATACTGAAAAAGCTTCAGACGCCTTTCTAACAATACTTTCGGTTAACCATCAGATTTTTATCTCGATATCAAATAAAAAAAAAATTCAACTGGTATCTGCATAATCCAACCCTAGTTTTTACAAGGCATGTAAGTTTTCTGCTTTTTGTGGAAGCTGAGAAAAACTGCTTTTCGCAGAAGCTGAATAAGTGAAAACTGCTTTTGAATTAATTTTAGCAAGAAGACTTTGTACCAAAAAAGCTAGCAAACGTGTATTTGTGAAGAAGCTGCTTAACACGCCTAAGTGTAATGAATTTTCCAAACTGAAGGTTTGAGTATTGTAAGTATGTTTAATATAATTTTCAAGTTCTTAAATTACATTAGACCATGTGGGCCACATGTGGCCCTCACAGCATTTTCAGGGGCCCGCGAAAGCATTCAGAAAAAAATCTTCAAATCTGAAATTTCCTCAACTTGGTGCTGAAGCTAACATTCAGACACTAATTCCATTTCCATTAGAAGTTGTGGCCCTCCGCTAAACGATGCCCTCCAAAAGTGGAATCCGAAGCCAAATTAATTGCCCTGGGTCAAAAATTATGGGTCAAAAACCCGGTTTTTGGCCTAATTCAAAACTTTTCAGAAAAGGCATAACCTGCCCTTTCAGGGCAAATTTGACCAGCCATAACTCGGCAGCAGATTGAGCTAGAGAGATGCTCAAACCCTGTAATGACTAATATCGTTGTGCAGTTTAGAATAAAAAATTTTTTTTTAAATTTGGTTGGGGGGTTGTGGGCCAAAGGGATCATGACAGGGGCATGTTTTTTGGTTAATTATATGACGTCATCATCCGATCCCACGCGCCTATATTTTGGCTCGCAGTATGTTTGGATTCTTAGGCAGAATACGCGTTTTTATAGCCCTTGATTGAGTTTCTAGTGTTTCTGGTTCAAAAGTTAGACCAAAAACCAGCTAATTGGTAAGGGGCTTTTCTCAATACTTTTGGGGGATTTCCCAAATTAATTTTAAGTTTTTTTGGCCCTAATATTGGAACCAGGAACGCTAACAATCCGTTTGGAACCTTCAAAGTCCCGAATAGTAACCAAAAAACCGCTAAATTGATAAAAAGTTTATGTCATTTAAATGGCACCTGCGGGTCTTAAAGGGAGGTCGGGCAAAAATGCTGACGTCAGCAAAAATAGCATAAACAGCTTATCATTATACAAGCATTAAAAAACCAAACATCCTAAACTGAAACGTTTTTTTTTTGTTGCAAACTACATACCTTCACGAGTTTTTGGAGGGTTTGAACAGCTCTCTAGCTCAATCTGACGGCGAGTTATTGCCTGCAGTGAAATGCCCCCAAGAGTGACTTTTGAGGGACAAAATTTTGGTCAATTTTTGGTTTATGAGCCATAATTTTTGCTCCCGATATACTAGAAAGTCAATCAAATGCTCTATAGACGCGAATTTTACCTAGTTTTCAACTAAGCTTTGAGTCCAAAAAATGGCCCATTGGGACAGCGCCCAGGCCCAGGCAATTTTGGCCAAAATAGCGCAAAAACACCCCTACTTGTGACGTTCCCCCCAGAAAAGCTCAAACCCAAAACGAAAAATTTTTTATTCGATTTTGACTACAAGGCTTGCTGAATCCGTAGAGAGTTTGAACAGCTCTCTAGCTCATTCGCCTGGGGAGTTATAGGATTGTAAAGCTCTGCAAGAAAAGTGGCGCACGCGGGACTGAAAGGGATATTCAATTTCACATAAAATTCAACAAATTAATAATTTAACAATATTTCAATATGTTCATGCTTCTTATTGTGTGCAGATTCACTATCTGGCATCTTTTGGCATTAGAAGTGTTGCAGATGGTGTAAGGTACATTTCAAAAAGATTAGCCACGAACAAGGTTTGGTCTCAATTTAGTTTGCATGGACAATCTAGAAAAAGAGTTTTTGGTGCAACACTGCTCATGGATATTATTGCAAGTGAGTGGGCGATTGATAGCTTATATTGAATGCTTCCTGAAAATAGATTGCTATTAAATGACTTAGACAACAGCAGGCAGAGAATAGGCACTGAATAATTAAATTAAATGCAAAATCCACATTTGCAACCTGGAAATTAGAGTTGTGTCACCATGTTTTTGTTGAAACTTCTACTGTGCTAATTGTTTCATTCATAACAAGGTGTCAATTGCTTTTACCGCAACATCACATGAGAAACAAATTATTGTGTCTAAAATAACTGACATCAACAGTGCATAAAAACAATGGTACTTTTGTTCATAGCAGTACATATACTTTTTGACAAGGTGTAGTGTATGCTAGCAAGCAACAAAAATGCAGGTTGCTATACATATAATTGGCATGTACTCACTGAAATTTTCCAAAGTAATGCATGGTGGCAAAAATGTGAACGTTTTTACCATGTCACATTTCAGAACTTACCAAACTGCTACTATTTAAATTTTGGATACACTTCACACTTGAAATTGCCACTTGTGTGTGTTCAACCTGGTGCATGTCAACTTTTGTTGTTCATGTTCGTTTGTGTACAAATCTGGTGACTAGTTCTTAGTGCTGTTCTGAGCAGGGCATCTCAAATTTAAGCTCTGACTCCACCTCCAGGTATCTAAAATTTTTGCTTCTACTTCTTAAGCAAATGATTACGGTTCAATAAAAACTAAAAAAGCATTGGCTTATTTCACAGCACGTTTACCCCACGAACTAGAGCTGTGGAACTAGAACCCCAAATTCACACTCTGGCTTCGGCTGCATCATCTAAAAATTTAGAAATCTGGCTCCAGCCATCTGTAGTAATAATTAATCACGTGCCTTGCTCAAGGCGCGGCTCTTGGCTTGGCGTCCATCGCCACTCTTTTAATTGGAAGCGTGGCGTTTGCTATCGGGCAGTTGTGTGAGGCATGAGTCGGCTCGGTCGCCAACGTTTTTGTTCGTTGCATGTAGTTCTGTTCTAAGACCGTTTAAACTTTGAATAAAGTCTTCTGTACTGCAGTAGTGTCAGTTCACAGATTAAACTCGCGAGTCTCTCGCAAAACGTCGGCATGCACAAGTTTTTGCCACGTCCCCATTTTGAAAATGAAAACTTATTTTTCAGAGTGTTTATGCATTTACACCCAAAAATCTCAGGATCTGAAACCAGTTTTGTTACGTAAACATCAATTCCTGTCCAGATAGACTACTCACATGGCTGCTTTGAAGTGGAAAAGCAAGCAGCTATTTCACTTGCATAGTCACGTGACGTACTTGGGTCTCAAGTAAACAACCTGGTCAAATTTTAAGCTTAGCAAAAGTATGATGTAATAACAGAAGAGCTTGAAAATAAGAAGGAATATCAGAAAAATATTCGCAAAATTGATTAAAACCTGTTAAAACTGCACAACTTGTTTTCTTACTGCTAGGTAAAATAATTGGAAAGATGTCTTTTCTAAGAACTGATTGAGACGTGTTTATTCAAACAGAAATTCAAATTTGACAGTGATAGATTCCATTTTTTTCACTTAATCAGCAAACACAACAAAACAATTTCATGGCATCTTTTGTTTTCCATGCCACCACATCTGCAAAACGCCGCACAACGAGGTTTAAAATGGTGTCCGTTGTTGTTTAATAATGAAGTGTTTCACTTGGACCTTTTGCTTTCATATTTATTTTTTTCACAAAATACAGCAGATTCATGAGGTCTTGGGGTAGATGAAAGTCTGAGTGTTGGGATTATTCACTAGCAGCCTTGTTTGCAAACAAGCTTCCTGGAAGATAGGGAATGAAGAAGTTATGCAATGCAATTTCAGTCCTTTTCCAGTCAATTGCTTGAATATCAGCTTCAAGTCGTTAACAGCGCACTTTTAATAAGACAAGCACACCAAGCTGGTCAACCAGTTTATGGAACGTTTCTACGCAACACTGAATTATCGTTTAAAGTTTTCCAGATATGCATTTTTTCGAATTACTTGAGACTGACATCGTTAGGAAAAATGATCCTTGCAGCAACCACATCAAACGCATTTGGTAATAACGAACAGCCAAACCAGCCTGAGTGTTCTGTATAACTTGGCTTTCACGATGTTGCAAAGTGTCAAAAGTCCAGCTAGATGAGCGTTCACTCTCCGGATGTTTCGGATAAACCTCAATTGCATCATATATGGGCCTGATAGTTACGGTTTTAAAAGCCTTACTTTATGCCAATAATTTATTGCCGAAAAAGAGTAAATATATGTCAACAAACCTTTCGCGTAGGCTGCTTACACTGGCGCAATTATATCCAGCACTTTCCCGAAATGTCGATTGTGATGTCACTATTGTACGAAGCTGAAAAATTCTTTTCAATTTGGTCGAAAACAAACTCACCATTATATATCAAATACCAAGATAGGAAATGAAATTTAAGTGTATGTTATGGAGGCACTCCTGCATTGCCTATGCATGCACTACGCTTTTGCTTGAAGAATTGTCCCAAGAAGGTAATAACCAGGCGGTGCTTCTAATGAGGGTTGCTATGTTCATTCACATAAGGTAAAAGCATAGCTTCTGCAGGGAAGAAAATAGTAATGACGAAAAATAAGAGGAAACAACCTGATCAGTTGAGGAGTGAAACTAACGCAGCAACTTATTTTGAATGAAGCGTCAATGACAATAACAGCTTTGTTGATAATTTCACGCTAGCCAATTTTCACCGACAGTGACATTTTGCTGGACAAATTCACAAATATGAAGGCAAGTTTCCGTCAGCCTAAGATGTTCATCGGTTTGTAGAATCTTTTCACCAAATATGATCGAATTTCATCAGTTTACAAAATCATCACATTTATTGTTGAGATAATATAATAAAACACAAGTCGTAAAAGCACTAAAACTAGATTTCCTTATGAAAAATGCATTCTTCCACATAACCTGCAACCAGCTTACATGGGCGTCGGAAGGGGGGCAGGGGTCTTGGATTTTGAAATTATTAGCAAAAAAGGGTTGTTTTTTCGATTTCGAGGGGTAAAAAACAAACTTCAACACTTTTTTCACACCCTGGAAACAATTTTGGGAAAACCCCATACTGCCCCCCATTGAAAAAATCCTTCCGACGCCTATGCTGGCAACATACTAAACACTGATGCTCTCTGTGAAAATCTTCCACGAGCTATTGATGTTCCAACTGGGCAGTTCAGGGTAGCCAGCACAATCTTACATTTTTTCAAACCAAAAGCAGAAGTGTGCATATAAATGAAAATGCCTTTAAAGACGAGAAAACATCAACAAATCGCAGTACGAAGCCTTTAGCTATCTGCCCAACGCAACAGCTACTTCTGGAAGTTCATTTCTAAATTGCAGAAATCCGTCATCAGCAAGGCATGATCATAGTTCCAGCACTGCGCAGGCGTTTC